>Ga0315902_10001886_pt1 | contig 33379 bp, 54 predicted proteins | sample LakEriMetagenome_9_FD_203523 | JGI IMG/M metagenome (GOLD analysis project Ga0315902, IMG submission 203523) | Freshwater fungal communities from buoy surface, Lake Erie, Ohio, United States - Buoy 12 MA117 | ecosystem: Environmental > Aquatic > Freshwater > Lake > Lake biofilm | place: USA... | reverse complement strand
CGGAAATGTCTGACAATATCGCCCAGTACAGACGATTTTGTTCTAAAGACCGTTTGGCAGGTTTAACCTCTATGACATGACCATCAGGTGCAGAATCCACCATCTGATGTGCAAGCTCTCGGTTGTATTTTGTGAGAATCACTTTATATCTTCCTCGGCCATGTGGCAGAAGATACCGCACTCGATTGCCTGTTCTTTCGGGTAGTCGCCAGCGTCTTTAGGTAAGTCAGATAGCCAAATACGCTCATCACCAATTTTGAGAATCTTTGCGCCAATCTTTTTTTCCATTGCGGCCATGCGGTCAAATTGCTCTGGGAAGTCTATGCGAATCTTGTTCCAATATCCTGCCCCCCCCTTTACACATCCGATGCAGTTATTGTTTTGGTAGCCAAGTTTATACATAGCAGGAAGTTCTATTCCTGCCCGTTGAAGTATTGCTAGACAATCTTGTTTTGTAAGACCTTTGTCTATAAGAATCGACCAGAGGTTTACATCATTGTTGGCGTCTATAAAACGGTCTACACGGTCTTGCTCTTCTACTGTGTAGCCAAAGACCTGTCGGTCTCCTGCTTGCTCGTAATCTTTCCGCATTTCCTTTTTGAGTAACCGAGTGCAGGGTGCGCCAGCAATACCTACTAGGTACTTTGTTTTCTCAAATACATTGTAGATACTGCCGTCATACTTCTCGTTCCGTATCACATTTATTTCCTGCCCAAACCATTGCTCGCAGTCCTGCTTAAACCGCATATTGTCTGGGTGTTCTTCTTGGACATGGCAGTAGACTATTTCCACAGGAGTTGTGGATTCTGATAAGGCAAGTTTTGTAGCCACAGCAGATGCGGCCCCACAAGAGAACCAAGAGATTACTCTCATGCAGCCTTCAAACTCTTCTGCATAACAGCAACCTTAAACGCTTGCCAATGGTCAAACTGAGATGGCTCTAAACCAAGTTCTTTTCCTTTGGCTTCGATACCGCTTGCAGTTTCGTGCCAAGGCTTTTCGTTTACGACATCAGGCAAGACGACTACTAGCTCATCTTCCCATCTTTCGCCTCGTAGCCAGGTGGCGGCATGGGGAATAAACTGACCGCTACCCCGCATCCATTGTTCTGTCTTGCAAGCTGCGGTTACAGCAGATAACAGCTTTGTAATATCTGGTCGTATGTCTTTAGTCTGTAACCAGGCTTTACGCGCATCTGCTTTGGCGACCTTTTTAGGATATGCCGCCCAGAAGGTGTCGAAATCATCCAAGATATTTGCTCCTCATAATGTCTATGACTTCCCTCAAAGTCATTTCTGGCGATTCATGCCAAGTGCCATTCTCCCTATAACGTCTAACAATTGTCAAACCCATGTCTATATCCCCGTTGCTTTCGTGCGACGTAAGGATTAACACGCAAGTCTTGGTTTCGCTTTGGATGGCATCGCAAAGTCGCTCTAGGCAGAGTCTTTGGCCGAACGGAATTTCGGCGTTTTTATATTTAGCTTCTACGATAATGAACAGACGGTTACCAAACTCAAGTATGGCGTCTATGTCTGTAGGAGAGATTGCCCCCCAGCGCAGGTTGCTGAAGTCTTTGAGCTGTCCAGCGTACTCTTTATTTCTAAACATCCTCTGGCTCTCCAAGCATCCCAAGCACTCTGTGTATGCGTACTTGTAAAGTAACCTTGGTCATCACAATCTAGCCGGTACTTGTTCTCTTTAGCCCACTTCCTAAACTCTCTATCCACTTCTACCTCCTACTTACTAGTATGTTTACATTCTAGTAGTACCCATCTGCACTTTTGGTGGACGGACTTAGCCTTAGCCTTGTCCGCCTTCACCTGCACTTTCGGAGCCACAGGACCCGTCAGCCTCTTCGCGTTCCGGTGCTGACTTCGCCGCCGGGTTGGGATTTCTCAACGCTGCCCACAGTATCCCTATCGCCTACTAGCCCTGCCGTCTTTCGCCGACGACTGGTAAGCGGCTGGAAATGCAAAAACCCTCGTGTGGAGACTTGGGCTTGACAGGCCAGCATCGGTCAGGACGATGACTACAAGCCCCCACAAGAGGGTTCTTTATCCTGACAAATGCTGGAGCGTCACTTCCAACACCGCTAGGATACCACGGTTTTAGTTTAGTTCAATAATCTTTACCTGCCAGCCGTCTTTAAGTTTCCCCCAGCCGTGGACCTGGACCTTCCAGCCTGACCGAACCATCTCTGGGTAGTAATCGTTCTCGACTATCTTCTTCTGCCGCGCCGCAACATTCCCTCGACTTGTAGTCTGGATGGCTAAAGTCTCCCCGTTCCCGATAGCTAGGATGTCTATACAGCCGTACAAGTCCTGCCGGATACGGGCAAAGTGGTTCCAATGCTCAACTATCCAGGGCTTATACCCCTGCTCGCGCAGTAGTTTTAAGGAACGCTGGGTCGGGCTCATGTGGCTTTTATACAACAAGGGTTAGCCCTAGTCAAATTTTTTATAAAACACTTGCAATAGTCTAAGGATGGTATAAGATTCTTATACGGCATCCAGCCGTTTAGAGGAGAGTCAAATGTTTAAGTCAATCGCTGTATTGCTTGCTGGTTTGAGTTTTGCCGGAGCTGCTTATGCATCATGCACAACGCATACCTACTTTGTAAACGGTAAAACTGTAATCTGCACGACCTGCTGTTACGGCAACAACTGTAATACAAACTGTTTCTAAGCTCTGAGGAGGGCGCAAATGTACAACCCAGACTGGTATTACACACAACCGCCGGAGCCATCATCACAAGATGACTACGAGCAAGAGATAGCAAAAGCAGAACAGAAGTGGGAGCTTGAGAGGGAGGACTATGATGACTGATGCTGAACACCACCAACAGCAGCTAGAGCAACAAGAGTGGGAGCATGATGTAGAAATGAACCACGGTAAGTTTATAGGCGTAGCTCGGTTTATCAGAGACAACGCCCGTGGTGAACGCGATATACAAGACGCAGTAAAATATCTAATGCAGGTGCTTGAGGATTACGAACAACTAACGAGGAGATTTGCATGAGTCCGCTTGAACTCTTAAAGGTCAATGTCAATGACCACACCGAAAAGAAAAATGGCCTAACTTACCTGTCCTGGGCTTGGGCATGGCAAGAAGCAATCAAGGCCGACCCAAAGGCAGAGTGGAACGTCAAGATGTTTGGCGAACACTTTGACCAGCCGTATTGCAGGATTGGCGAGACCGCAATGGTGTTCGTAGACGTTACGATGTTTGACAAGACTTTAGGCTGTCAGCTTCCGGTCTTGGACCATCGCAATAAAGCGATACCGAACCCAGATGCGTTCCAGGTCAACACCGCAATCATGCGCTGCCTGGCTAAATGTATCGCCATGCACGGGCTCGGACTTTACATCTACGCCGGTGAAGATTTACCCGAAGGTGATACGCCTGACGTTACACCCATCATTCGCAAACTTGAGGAGAGCAAAAATGTTTCAGAGCTACAAACCAATTGGAAAACAGCCTACCAAGCACTACAAAGTCTGCCAGATGCACTCAAGCTGGCAAACGAAGCAAAAGACAAACGCAAGCTCGAACTGGCTGCTTGACGGCTTAGTCTTTACTGGCTGTATTACCTTTATTTACTTGATTCTTGTTCTAGGAGGGATGTGATGTATGAGAGCGAACACGCTGTTCGGATTATTCAACTTGGCAATCGCCTACAGCATGAAATGGCTAAATCTTATAACCCAGATAGAAACACCATCTGTGCGATATGTCAGGAGATTGAGAACTCAGCCCACGAAATCTACAAGTGGGCCAACGGAATTGAAAGGGAAGAAGAGCATGGGTAGAATCCTTGACCCCGACTGGAGGCAGTTTGAATACGTTCCCGCTGCCAAGACAGACCTAAAGACTTCGATGGAACGATACAAGGAGATGGTGCGTGGAGAAAGTAAAGGAGTACGTCCTGCGGCGCAAAAAGCCGGTGACTCTGGACGAGCTAATGGAGAGATTTCTAATCAGCAGGGGAACGGCGTACCGGGTGGTAAATTCGCTGTTATCCGAGGGAAAGGTTAGACGCTTTGTCCGCAACCGAAAAACTCACTTCCAAAGTCACGCTAGCGCAGATAGACCAAGCGGCGGCAAAAGCCTTGGGAGAAAAACATTGCTTTTCCTGCAATACCTGGAGGAAAGCGGAAAACGGTAGTCACGTCACCAGAAAGAACCGAAAACAATGGAAATGCTACCCGTGTCAAAAGAAATTGCGTTTCTAGTAGCTTTGGTCTTGTTTTTATGGGTAGGTATAAGAATCCATAGGACACCGACCTGCTGCGAGAGAAACGGAATAGATTGCAACCAAGGGCGCAACTGCCCGGAGAGGAGAAGCTGTGAAAACGACCGATAGAATCTATGAGTGGATTGCCCAACAAAACCGGCTGGTAACCATCAAGGAGCTGCACGACAACTTAGACATTAAGCAAAGTGCGCTGGCTGGCTTTTTAGTAGGGATGTGCAAGTCCGGCAGGTTAGTGCGGGAGAAGATAGAACGCGCCACTACGAGCACCGGACCCAAGATGCAATGGGCTTACAAAGTTGTTGCACAAACGCAACAAAGTGAGGCATAATAATCGGCGGGGTAGTGCGCCCTCCTCAGCCTCCCCACTTCAAGCCCTCAAACCCCCCGGTTCACAAGACTGGGGGGTTTTTCTATTTCGGAGATGACCATGTACGGTAAGAAACCCATGAAGCCTGCCAAGAAGCCCATGAAACCAGGCAAGTACGGCCCCAAGAAATGAAAGGCCCCACGATTATGATTGGGCTGCTCGGGAAATCTATGAGCAAGTCCAAGCAGGAAGGCGGTCTCCTAGAGTCTGAGATGGAGATGCCCGAAGCCCTGTCCGACCCCGAGGTCAACAAGGCCAACAAGGCAAACGCCGTTCTGAAGGCCCAATACGGCCCCGCAGAAGGCAAGCAGATGTGCGGCAACTGCGAGTACTTCAATACCGACTACGACCTGCCTGAAGGCCAAGGATTCTGCGAGGTCTACGAATTCTCCTGCTCGGACAAGAATGTCTGCCTGGCTTGGGAGTTTGATAAAGAGGAAGAGTCGGAAGAGGAAGAAGATTAAATGTGGATTCCCGTCCTATTCGCTTGTATGGTAGGAGGGGAATGTAAGTTCTACGCAGACCCGCTGATGACCGACTTTAGAGCCTGCCAATCCCATGTGGATGCCCACCTAGCGGCAGCAGAAAAGGCAGCTCACATAAAAGCCGCCACCGGAGCCTGCATACCTGTAAGATTCACGGGCGGTAAACCCATATAGTGAGATTCGGGTTGTACACACACCGCCCACCCTTTTAGGAGCCAACCGTGCCTTTCAAATCCAAAGCCCAGGCGCGTCTCATGTACGCCGTGGCAGACAACCCCAAGCTGGCTAAACAACTCGGTATCCCGCAGTCCGTAGGCAAGAAAATGGTAAAAGAGAGCCAAAGTTCTCTAAAGAAACTGCCTACCAAAGTTAAGAAAAAGTGAGGGGAAACCCTAACACCTACCTAAACCTCTGGCAATTCGCCAAGGCTCAGGTTTACCCAGAAATAGACGCTTACGAGTCCGAGACAGGATTCGCAATAGACCCCGAGTTTTATAACGACCTGGGACTACATACTCAGGTTTGTATAAAGGGTTCTAACATCTGCTACGCCCACGGCAGGGTCGTATATTCGGCTCTCAGGCGGTTCATAGCAGACAACCATAGGTCACGATACATAATCCTAGAGACAGGTACTGCTAGGGGATTTTCAGCCCTCTGCATGGCTAAAGCTCTAAAGGATGCAGATGTAAATGGCTGGATAAGAACTTATGACATCCTGCCGCACGACAAACCTATGTACTGGAATTGTATAGACGACCACACCAAGGGATTTCAGACTAGAGAACAGCTTCTCAGCACTTGGGACGAACTCCTACCCTACATAGAATTTGTGGCCGGAGACACAAAAGAAACACTAAAACCCACGGAAGTAGACTTCGCCTTCTTAGACGGTGGACATACTTACGAGGATGTAAAACACGAGTTTAGTTGTCTAATTGACCCCAAAGTCGTGGTGTTCGATGACTACTCCCCAAGACAATTTCCAGGTGTCTGCCAAGCAATAGACGAGACACCGCTAAAGAAACGCTACTTACACGCCGCCCGTGGCTACGCAATAGGAGTTAAAGAATGAAAGACGTCTGGGAAAAGGCAAGACCCAAGAAACTCGGTAAACCTAAGCCATTGTCTAAGAACCAAAAGACCGCGGCCAAAAGGTTCGCCAAGGAAACCGGCACTAAATACCCGTCTCTTATCGCCAATATGCGCGGCGCACAGGCCAAGAAATGAAATTCGAGAAATATGATGCTAGAACTTCTAAAAAGATGGCTGAGTACAATCGCGAAGGTGGTAGTGTACGCAAGCCCGTCCGGTCAGTTACGGGTGCGAGCCGAGAGGACAATTGGGACAGGGCAAAATTCATATACCGAAAAGCCGCCCAAGCCCTTACTGCTGGACACCCTCTCAAAGACAAGAGCGGAGAGGCTACACCCGCAGCTCTCCAGTTCAAACGCTGGGCAGCCAAAGTCCCGCAAAACCGCCAAGACCTCCAAGACCTCAAAAGCCTCGGGGAAAGGCTCAAAGAACGCTACAAGCCGAAAAAGTAATGGCTGACGTTTTAGTAGGACGCGGCGTAAGACGCCCGGCTCCAACGCTGTTTGACCTGATAACGGGTCCGGCTACTGCCGCCCAGTCCGCGCTTGGTGCTATGGGGTCCGCTGCCAAAGGCGCAGCTCAGGCCACAGTCGGACTCCCTGGGGATATAGAGTCTCTAGTAAGAATGATTACTGGCGGCGAGCAAAAACTCCCGACAACGGAAGAAGTCGGCCAGTTTGTAAACCAATACATTCGCGCACCCTATTCGCAGTATGAAAGGTTGGGAGAATTTACTGGCTTGCCGGTCGCAGGGGCATTAAACCGCCCGGTCACTCAGATTACAAACGAGGCCGCAGACGCTCTCGTGAGAGCAATTACAGGCAACCCACAAGCCACAGCTCCACAGGTCATCCGCGAGACCTCCATGCCGTTTATGCAGGCGGTGGCTCCAAGAACATTAGAGGCCCCTAAAAATCTACTTGATAACCCTGCTTTGAAAACGTGGGTAAAAGGTAGCGAAGCCGTAAAAGAAAGTGGTGAGCCTATAACGCTTTATCACGCAACCACACACGACTTTGATACTTTTTCAATGAACAGGGCAAACCCTGAGAATCATTATGGAAAAGGGTTTTATTTGACTGACAGCGTAGATGACGCAAATCTTAACTATGCTGGCATTGGCCCTGATTTGGAAATTAGGATTGAAAGAAGGGCAGAGCAGTTAGCAGACGAACTTATGGACATGTCGCCAGAAGAAATTGCTGACATGGCTAAAAGTCTAAAAGTTGATGATTCCTTGATTGATGTTTCTAAGATAGAAAAGTCTGGTGCATCCCCAGAGTTGATTCGGGAGATTGCAACAAAAGAAATGACTACTCATGGCGGTGTAGTTATGCCAGTCTTTGCTAAATTGCGGAACCCCATAAAGGTTGGAACTAAAGACGAAACAACTTTTAGAATTGATGTGGAATTTGACGAATCCGGAGATGTCGTTAGTGAGTCTGGAAACGGCATAGACCTATACAATTCTTTAAATAACATTGGCAGACAATACGACATTCCAAAGGAAACGATTCAAGATTTATGGGCCAAAATTTCTGATGAAATGGCTGGTGATGAAATTTCCGCTGGCGGTGTAGACAAAATTATAAGAAACAACCTTTATAATGTTTATACACCAGATGGAGAATATGCTGGTCCTGGGCAATTTATTGCAGATGTTTTTAGAGACATGGGATTTGACGGTATCAAAATGGACGCTGGTAAATACTTTGGTCCAAGAGATATTGGTATTGGAGTAAGGTCAAAAGGTATGCGTGGTGTTGAGGACGCCACCCATTATATTGTTTTTGAACCGACGCAAATAAAGTCTGCAACTGGAAACATAGGAACATATTCACTTACAGACCCGTCAATAATTAGGGGTGTTGGACTTGGTACAACAGGGCTTTTAGGCTCTGGACTCCTTGGTGACGAAGGCGAATAACTGTCGTATAATAGCAACAACTTATCCCGAACAACCGGAAGGATTCGGACATGGAACCCAGTAAAGTAGAAGAAATTACAGAACGCCGCCTACCACCTAACGCAGGCAAGGGAAGGCCAGCAGGAAGCCTAAATAAGTCCACTAGCGCGGTCCGCGAGGCAATCGCTAGGATGGCTGACGAGAACGCCGATAACTTCGTAGGATGGCTAAATCAGGTGGCTGCTAGTAACCCTGAGAAGGCTTGCGATATATACCTAAAGGCGATTGAGTACCACATCCCCAAGCTGGCTAGAACCGAAGTCACGGGAGCAGAGAACGGACCTCTCACCATCAAGGTGGTGACGGGTATATGACCGAAGTAGTAGTAGAGACGGGTTATAAGCCTAGAGAACAGCAGAGAAAGATTCACGACGCTGTAGAGAGTCACCGCTTTGTAGTCGTAGTCGCTCACCGCAGGATGGGCAAGACTGTGGCAGCTCTAAACCAACTTATCCACTCTGCCCTGCAATGCGAGAAACCAGACCCAAGGTTTGCGTATATCGCCCCTACTTACGGCCAAGCAAAGAGGGTAGCGTGGGACTACTTGGTAAACTTTACCCGCCCACTAGATGCGGCACATAACATCTCTGAGCTAAAGGTAGACTTCTACGGTCGCAGGATTCAACTGTACGGGTCAGATAATCCGGATAGTCTCAGAGGACAGTATTTCGACGGAGTAATCCTAGATGAGATTGGCGACCAGAACCCGAAGATATGGAACGAGATTGTTCGCCCTGCTCTTGCAGACCGCCTGGGTTGGGCGTTATTTCTAGGAACCCCCAAGGGTGCTAACCACTTCAAAGACTTCCGAGACAGAGCAGAAAAGGAACCAGGTTGGTCCCTATTGGAATTTAAGGCTTCAGAGACGGGAATACTTCCGCAAGCTGAACTCGAAGCTGCCAAGAAGGAAATGGGTGACGACAAGTACTCGCAGGAGTTCGAGTGCTCATTTGATTCACCAGTTGAAGGTTCGTATTATGCTGCGCTCCTTGGCAAACTTGCGCCGGAGAGGTTTACGGAGTTCCCCAAAGACGACCTCTGCAAGACCTATACGGCTTGGGACCTGGGCGTCGGAGACTCTACGGCAATCTGGGTATGTCAAGTTGCGGGGCAGGAGAGGCGGCTCATTGACTTCTACGAGAACCACGGGGTCGGTCTGGACTCTTACGTTAAGTGGATTCGTGATAGTGGCTACACTCAGGCTGAACACATCCTCCCGCACGACGTTGAAGTTCGGGAGCTCGGTTCAGGTAAAAGTCGCAAGGAAGCGTTACAGGACTTGGGGCTCTCTATTACGGTGTGTCCTAGGGTCTCCGTGGACGACGGCATACAAGCGGTCAGAAGGCTATTACCAAACTGCTACTTTCACCCCAAGACCAAGCAAGGACTAGACGCCCTGAGAAACTACAGGCGGGAATACGACGAGCGTAGAAATGTCTTTTACGATAAGCCTCTACATGACTGGTCGTCCCACGCTGCTGATGCTTTTCGTTACCTGGCCGTGGGGCTGAACACGAACACGAGTTGGGGCAAACCCCTACCGATAAACACGAAATGGATTGTTTAAATGACCGAATTTGACCTACAAGCGATTCTCGACAACGAGATAGACAACGCTATCGGTTACATCAATACCGAGACGGTAGAAGAGCGTCGCCAGGCGTTGATGGCCTACAACCGCGAGCCTTATGGGAACGAGGTAGAGGGTCGTTCTACTATCGTCACCGGAGAGGTAGCAGAAGCCGTAGACGGTGCTCTGCCCCAGCTTATTAGGGTTTTCACTCAGTCCGACGATGTCGTGCGGTTTGAACCCAAGGCTCCGGGAGACGAAGAAGCTGCTAAACAGGCTACGGAGTACTGCAACTGGGTGCTGATGAACGACAACCCCGGTTTCGAGGTATTCCAGACTTGGTTCAAGGACGCGCTCCTACAGAAGAACGGCATCGTCAAGGTCTGGTGGAACGACGAAACAGATGTAGTCAAGGAGTCGTATAAAGACCTGACGGAAGAAGAGTTAGCCCTTCTGTTGTCCGATGGTCAGATGGAGATTGTCTCCCAAGAGCAGAATCAGGTCGGGGAAGTTCCGACTATGGTTCCCGATGCTATGGGGATGCCGGTTCAGACCATGCAGCCCATCTTCTCGTATAACGTCCGAGTCAAGAAGGTAAACAAAAAGGGTTCGGTCAAGGTCGAGAACGTCCCGCCAGAAGAGTTCCTGATTTCTAAGAAGGCTCGCAGGATTGACGAAGCACCATTTGTAGCCCATAGGAAACTCACCACCCGTTCCGAGCTTATCGCCATGGGGTTTAAGGCAGACGACATCGACTCCCTGCCTGCTTACGACGACCTGACATTTACTCCCGAACGAGTCGCCCGTTACCCGAACGGGGAACAGCCGGATGACCCCAGTCTCGACACCAGCATGGACGAGATTGAGACCTTTGAGTGCTACATCCGCACAGACTTTGATAAGGATGGAATCGCCGAGCTTCGCCGTGTTTTCTATGCTGGAAGCACAATCTTAGAAAACGAGGAAGCAGACTTCATCCCGTTTTGCTCCGTCTGCCCTATCCCGATGCCGCACAAGTTCTTCGGTCATTCCCTGGCCGACAGGGTTACGGATATTCAGAAGATTAAGACGACGGTCACCCGGCAGATGCTGGACAACCTGTACTTGTCTAACAACGCCCGTATGGCTGTGGTAGACGGGCAGGTGAACCTAGACGATATGCTGACTGTCACACCTGGTGGGATAGTGCGGGTCAAGAACCCTGCGGCTATTACACCCCTGGCCGTGCCTTTAGTCGCAAACCAAGCCTTCCCGATGCTTGGGTATATGGACCAGGTTCAGCAGAAACGCACGGGGGTTACAGAGGCTTCTCAAGGTCTAGACCCCAACATCCTGCAAAACACCACAGCTACCGCAATCGCTATGGTCCAAAACGCCGGTGCTGCAAAGGTAGAGTTAATCGCTCGTATATTTGCCGAAACCGGTGTTAAAGACCTCTTTAGAAGGATTCTCCACCTTGTCTGCAAGTATCAGGACAAGCAAAGAATTGTCCGTATGCGGGGCAAATTCGTGGCTATCGACCCGCGGGAGTGGAACAACGAATACGACATGACGGTAAACGTAGGTCTGGGAACCGGCAACCGTGAACAACAGATGGCCATGACCGCCGCTGTCCTACAGAAACAGGAGCAACTCCTTGGAACCATGGGAATGGCAAATCCATTCGTATCTCCAGCACAATACCGTAATACATTGGGACGATTTATTGAGTCTGCTGGGTTTAAAGACACAAACGAGTTCTTCCGTGAAATCACCCCAGAGATTGAACAGCAAATCCTTACGCCGCAGCAACCGCAGCCGGACCCCGCCACGGCAGCGCTCATGCAGTCTGCCCAAGCTCAAATCGAAATCGACCGAGCCAAAGCCTTAAACGACATTGAAATCGCCAAAGGCAAGGCAGCCGCCCAGATTCAGCTTGAGCGTGAAAAGGCGGCAGCTCAGTTACAACTCAAGACCGCCGAGTTCCAAGCCGAAGCACAGTTGAAAGCGGCTAAGGTCGGAGCCCAAATCACAGGTAACGTGGAGATTCCTGGTTGAACGAAACAGAACGGGCTAAAAGCCTACTGACTGACGAGTTTTTTATGGGTGTTGTGGAAAAACAACGCCAGATGTATATTTCCAACATATTAGACAGTCGAGACGAGGATGTAGACCTCCGAGAAAGGGAGCGTCTAAAACTCAGAGGACTGGAAGAATTTATAGCGTCACTCCAATCTATTGCCAAACAAAAGGAAATAGAGAAGAAACGCAAGTGGGTTTTCTAAACTTAGGAGTCACAAATGGAAGAGACCAACCCGCAAGGGAGTCAAACAGACGTAAACGGAGCAGCCGCAAAGATTTTCGGGATGCTAGACCCGCAGCCGGAAGGCCAAGCAGAAGTCGAAGCAGCACCGGAAGAGGAAGTTGTAGAAGCGGTAGAAGAAGTACAAGAAGAGCAAGTAGAGGAAACACCCCGGTATCGTGTCAAAGTAGACAACGAAGAACTGGAAGTCGACCTAGACGAGCTCATCAAAGGCTATTCTCGCACCTCCGATTACACGAAAAAGACGCAATCTCTAGCCGAGCAGCGTAAGCAAGTCGAAGCTGAACGCACAAAGATAGAGGAAGCCGCCAAACTCCGTGACACCTACTCCCAAAGGTTGCAGGTCATCGAACAGATGCTCTCTGCCCAACCCGAAGAGGACTTAACTGCGCTCAAAGATAGCGACCCCGTGGGGTACGCAATCAAGGTCGCAGAGAAGATGGAACGCGAAAAGCAACTCTCCGCTGTCCGCGCAGAACGCGAAGCTGTGCAGGCCAAACAGGCCGCAGAGCAACAAGAACGGTTGAAAGCCCATCTCTCCCAGGAAGCGGAACGGTTAAAAGCCGCAATCCCTGACCTGGCTGACGAGGTGAAAGGCGAAGTAATCCGTAAAGAAATCCGCGACTATGCAAAGTCTAACGGCTGGACCGACCAAGAGTTGTCGCAGGTGTACGACCACCGCGCCGTCATCGCTCTGTACCGAGCCATGCAGTTTGAGAAGCTGCAAAAGGCAAAGCCTGCCGTGCAGAAAAAGGTAGCAGAAGCTCCAAAAGCTCTGAAACCTGGAGTCGGTAGTCAAAGAATTGACAAAGACTCCGAGATGGCTAAAAAGCTGTCTAAACAACTTAAACAATCAGGTCGCACCAGAGATGCTGCGGCCATTTTTGAACGATTTCTCTAAGGAGTTATAAAATGACTGTACCCACCAATACCTATTCGCGTTACGGCGCGATTGGTGTCCGCGAGGACCTCGCAGATGTAATCTATGACATCAGCCCCACCGATACCCCGATTATGTCGTCTATCGGCAAGGCTCGTGCCACCCAGACCGCCCACGAGTGGCAGACCGACGTTTTGGCCGCCGCTACCTTTGGTAACGCCCTGGTTGAGGGTGACGACGCCACTTCGGCTTCGCTGACCCCCACGACCCGTATCGGCAACTTCACGCAAATCGTCGGCAAGACCGTTCAGGTTTCCGGCACGCTGGAGGCTGTTGACAAGGCTGGCCGTAAGTCTGAGAAGGCTTATCAGCTTGCCAAGGCTTCTGCCGAAATCAAGCGCGACATCGAGAACATCATCACGGCTAACCAAGCCAAGAGCAACGGTACTATCAATACCAATGCTCGTAAGATGGGCTCCCTGCTGGCCTACATCAAGTCCAACACCTCCAAAGGTGCTGGCGTGACGACCGCTGGTGCAGACCCGACCGACAGCTCCGGTTCGTATACCCGTACCGACGCTGACACGCTCTACACCTTCACGGAAGCCATGCTCAAGACCGTCGCCCAGGAAATCTTCTCCGAAGGCGGCACACCGAAACTGCTCGTAGTTCCCCCGGGACTGAAGGCAACCGTTTCGGCTTTTGCTGGTGTTGCACAGCAGCGTTATGTAACCGGCGCAGAACCCACGACCATCGTGGCTGCCGCAGGTGCTTACCTGTCAGACTTTGGTCTTATCTCCGTTGTGCCGGACCGCTTTATGCGTAGCCGCGACGCTCTGCTGCTCGACCCCGAGTATGCTGCGCTCGCATATCTGCGTCCCTTCCAAACGAACGACCTGGCAAAGACCGGCGACTCTGAGAAAACTCAGATTCTTGCCGAGCTGACCCTTGAGGTTCGCAACGAAGCAGCTCACGGTGGTATTTTTGACATCAAGGCTGCCTAAACTGTAGTAAAATCGGGGGTGGGCCAGTCCCACCTCCGTTTCTAAATATGCAAAAACTAGGCGAAGATTTCGTAGCAGGAGAAAAGCGTACTTTTTACGCTGATGGCGAAGGCGGTCTCATCATCAAGTATGAGCAGGACGTCGCGCCGATATTAGAATTAAACAAAGCTGCTTATAACCAAACGGACGAGAGGGCACGTTGGGGCGAGATGGCTCACGTTGCAGAACTCCCGAACTCCGTAATAGCAGACTTGAATACCAAGGGCATTATGAGGGGGTTCACGGTGATAGACCAGAAGCGAATGAAGGCGTTTCTAAACGACCCGGAGAACCGTTATTTACGGACACGACCGGGGAGAGTTTAGTGGGCAAGATTCACGACAAGATTAAAGCCAAGAACAGACTAGAAGGTAAGAAAATAGCAATCTGCATCCCGAGTCGGGGTGAGATGGAGATAGGCACAGCCTTTGACCTAGCGGTCTTGTGTGCCTACGACGCCAGACACAGGGTAGGGCATCAGTCCATTTACACGGTGGCTGGAACCCTGATATTCGACCAGCGCGAGAAGATGGCGCAGGAAGCCTTAAAAGAAGGCGCAGACTACATCTTGTGGATAGACGCCGATATGCGTTTCCCCAAGAACACGATAGATATTCTGATGGCCCACGACAAACCAATCGTCGGGGTCAACGCAACAACCCGTTCCATCCCTGTCAAACCAACAGCTAAGAACCTGTTGATAGACAACGAAAAGAAAGAGAACCATTGGGTTCCGGTCGTAAGCAAAGGGAAAACAGGTTTAGAAGAGGTCACCGCCGTCGGTTGCGGGGTGATGATGGTAAAGCGGGAAGTATTTGAAAACACACCGAAACCTTGGTTTTGGTTTGAGCAGATTCCAGGCGGCAAGTTACTAGGGGAAGATGTTTACTTCTGCATCAAGGCTTTAGACGCAGGGTATAAAACCTATCTAGACCACGACTTGTCAAACCAAATAGGCCATGTCGGACAGTACACGTTCGGCTGGCACGATTACCCAGAGACGAAAGATGGCACTAGCGACCTACAGCGACCTCAAGACTAGCGTTGCGAATTACCTCGGACGGAGCGACCTGACGAGCCAGATTCCCGACTTTATTACGCTGGCCGAACTCCGTCTGTCTCGTGATATTCGGACCCGCCGGATGCTCAAAACAGCAACCGCGACAATGACAGCAGGAGACGCAACAGTCGGTCTCCCCTCAGACTTCCTAGCAATCCGCGATGTATACCTGCAAGGCACTCCAAGAACAGTAGTTTCGTATCTCTCCCCGAGTGCGTTTTCTGCCAACTCACGGGCTGACGAACAAGGTCTACCCGTCTTTTATACCTTGCGGTCCAACGAGTTTGAGTTCGCTCCCAAACCAGATTCTGCGTATGTCGTGCAGATGCTTTACTACTACAAGCCGATAGCACTTTCTGATAGCAACACGAGCAACGAGTTCATGGCTAACTACCCAGACGCCCTTCTCTACGGAAGTCTCTTGGAAGCCGAGCCGTATCTTATGAACGATGCTCGCACTCAAACTTGGTCCAGCCTTTACAACCAATCCATCACCCGCATAAATACGTCTGATGAAGAATCAGAATTTGCAGGCGTTCCATTAGTAATGACCGTAACCACGAGGTAAAAAATGGCCGAATTTACGAACTATCTAGAGGACAAGATTCTTGACCATGTCCTGAAAAACGTCTCTTACACATCTCCTACTACTGCTTATCTAGGACTCTTTACCGCAGCTCCTAGCGATACTGGTGGCGGTACAGAGGTCTCGGGTGGCTCCTATGCCCGACAGGTTTTATCTGTAACCACAGCTTCCACGGGAATCACCACATCTTCCGCAGATGTCACCTTCCCGCAGGCTACTGGTACTTGGGGAACCATCTCCCACGTTGGGATTTTCGATGCCTTATCCACAGGAAATCTCCTGATGTATACGGCTCTCACAACGTCTAAGACCATTGAGACCGGCGACATCCTGAAAGTCTCTTCTGGCAACCTCACCGTTACCCTGGACTAATGGACCAATGCGGACCGTGGACGCTAGAGCAACTCGACCAGTTCTCTTCGTCCATAGATGCTTTACCGTTTAGCCTAGATTCAAGCGTATGGGACACCGCCTGCTTTCGATACGGAAACGGGCAAATCAGCAGCACAGGATTAGTCACAAGTAGTATCAACGCCACATTTGTAGTAAGCGGAACGGTTTCCGCTACCGCCACCGTAGTATCGGCAGGCGATAGGACTCGGACCGTAGACGGCGCAGTCGCCGCCGCCGGTGTCGTGTTAGCAGACGGAACAAAGACGACTTTCGGAGCAGGAGACATCTCTGCCTTCGGGGTAGTACAAGCAGACGGGATTCGCGTAAGACTTGCCGACGGTAGCATTACAGCCGCTTCGGATGTGGTGTCAGCCGCCACACGACTTAGGACCGTAACAGGGCAGATAAGCTCTTCTGGGTCTGTAACTGCCGATGCAAGCCGTATTTTGGCCGCTAGTGCCGTTGTTAGTGCCTCCGCTACTGTTACCACAGCCGCAGACAGACTTCGGGTTGTAGCGGGTGCTATAACTGCCACGGGTTCTATGTCGGCCACGGCAGTAACCGAGCAAAGCGTCATCGCCTTCGTGCTCTCTTCTGGAGACATGACTGCGGCAGCAAACTTTACTGCCAGCGGTATTGCAAGCATTGTTGCAAACGCAAATATCGTTGCGACACTTTATAAGTTTGGCGAAGAATGGGTAGTTGTTGCAGACGATGTTGGAACATGGACCGCTGCAACAGAACAATCAGACACATGGACGGTCGTTACTGCTAGCCCGAATACTTGGTCGGACACAGCAATCATTAGCGACACTTGGACCACACAGACTTCTGGGAATAATTCATGGCAACGTCTAGGGTAAATTTTGGAGAATGGCTGCCGGACCAGCCTGGGGTGATTGGTGCTCTTACGACAGCCAAGAACTGCTATCCCCGCGCTGTCGGGTATGGTCCTTTTCCGAACGAGGAAGATTACTCGGACGCCGCTAGTCAGAATCTGACCAACGTCGTAGCCGCCAGGGACACAAACGGAGACACCCGAGTCTTTGCGGCTGGGACTACAAAGCTCTTCCGCTTGGATTCCTCGGACTTCTCGATGGATGACGTATCGGCCACAACCTATACCAACGCCGTCTCGTGGAAATTTACTCAGTTTGGAAATAAGTTGATTGCAGCTACCGAAGCGCATACCCTGCAAGCCTATGACTTAACGACTACGGGTAGTTTCACAAACCTGGCTTCCGACGCTCCTAAAGCAAGATTCGTAAGTGTGGTGCGGGACTTTGTGGTCTCCGGCTACCAGACGTCTTATCAGAATCGCGTCCAATGGTCTGGGATTAACAATGAGACGACCTGGGCATCTTCCGGCACTACCCAAGCTGACTTTCAGGACATTCCTGACGGTGGCAGGGTTCAAGGTATTACCGGAGGCGAGTTTGGTCTAGTCCTGATGGACCGCAGTCTGTATCGGATGTCTTATGTTGGAACGCCGCTGATATTTCAGTTTGACAACATCTCTAGAAATCTAGGCTGTTTGGAATCCAACTCCGTTATCCAATGGCAAGGGGTTACTTACTTCCTGTCCAATGACGGGTTCTACGCCTGTGACGGCCAGAATGTCGTAAATATCGGCGCGGAGAAGGTCAATAGGTACTTCTTTAACACGGCTCGAATCTCAGTTTTGGACCAAATGTCCACGGCTGTAGACCCTGTTAAAAATCTAGTTATGTTCGGGTATCCGTGTACAGACTTAACTTACCGGATTCTCATGTACCACGTTCCAACTAAACGCTGGGCATACGCAGACACGGCAGTCGACAGGATTGCGTCTAGTTCTACTCCTGGAGTTACCTTGGAAGGGCTAGATAGCTTCAGCGCAAGTATTGATGCTTTACAAACCCCGCTAGATTCTAGACTTTGGGTGGGCGGTGACCTACAATTGGCTGGCACAAAAGCCACCAAAATCATCACCTTTACCGGCCCTCCAAAAACTGCGCTGATTGACACATCGGACATTGAGACCGGCGCAAATCAGTCCATGATTACGATGGTCAAACCCATTGTGGATAACGGCTCTGCAAGCATCGCGGTGACGTCTAGACAACGTCTAAACGAGGTCGTATCGTTCTCCGCTGTAACTGCGGCAAGCTCTGAAAATCGGGTGGGTGTGCGTTCTTACGGACGTTATCACCGGGTTCGGACCCAGCCTTCAGGAGATAACTGGTCCTCCGCTATTGGGATGGATATTGAGATTCAGGTGGCAGGCACAAGATGACGATGTTTCGGGTACTTAACTACTCTGGAGCCACCCCACGGGAGATTTCCGAGGTAGTCAACAACCTGATGAACGGCAAGTCCAACAATACAGGGACTGTCACGCTAAACACAGGAAACGCTACCACCACAAGTCTGGTTGACGAGCGCATTTCTGTAGATACAAAAATCGTACTTATACCGTTCTCGGACGCGGCAGAACTTGACTCTGCGCCATACGGTGCGTTTCAGGACACGACTGACCAGGTGGCCACGACGACCACCAACGAGTACATTATTTCTTACGACACCACCGACTACTCTAACGGGGTTTCGGTAGAGAGTACCAACAAGGTTCGGGTCAAGTCCTACGGGATATATAACATTGCGTTCAGTATTCAGTTTGCCAACGCAGACGTTTCCATTCAAGACGTGGATGTGTGGTTTAAGAAGGGTAGCGGAGGCGGTGCAGCGTCTAACGTCGCTGGCAGTAACAGCAAGTTTTCTGTACCTAACAGCCACGGTGGGACTGACGGGCATTTAATTGCCGCGCTTAATTTCTTTATAGAACTTCAAGCAGATGATTATGTGCAACTAGCGTGGGCATCTACGGACTCAGACTGCAAGATTGAACACTTAGCCGCGCAAACCAGCCCGACCAGACCCGCAACTCCGTCGGTAATTCTCACGGTTAACTATGTAGCACCGGCAACGTACTCGAACATTTACGTCTCTGCCCAACAGCAAGGGCAGGCAACAATTACACACTTTGCCAACTCAACGGCAGACAAAACTTACGCTTATATTCTAGTGGGATAAAATCATGGCAGAATCAAGAATTGACCCAGCATTACTACCGTATCTTGAGACAGGATTAAAACGTGCTCAAGAGCTATTCTTAACGGGTCCGCAGCCTACATTTTTTACCGGGCAAACCTTTGTCTCTCCTAGCGAGCAGACTCTCGCCGCCCTTACCCAACAAGAAGAAGCTGCCAGGCTTGCCGCACCAATACTTCAGCAAGCACAGCAGGCTTATCAGCAGTCTCTAGGCCAAATCGGAACTACGGCGGCAGGTGGGTTTTTAGGTGGTTCTCCGTTCCGCGAGCAACTAATCCAAGCCGCTACCCGACCGCTGGTTCAGCAATACGAGCAGACGGTTATGCCGACCATTGCAAGCGGGTTTAGTCGGGCAGGTCGTTACGGTTCAGGTGCGATGGAACAAGCCCAAGCACGGGCTACAGAAGCCTTTGGCAGGTCTTTAGGCGACGTTGCAGCTACAGTCGCAGGCCAAGACTACGCACGAGAGCGCGGACTCCAACAGCAGGCTCAACTTGCACAAGCTGCGCTAGGCCAGGCAGCCCCATCATTCTTCCAGTCTGCATTTCTGCCATCTCAAGCATTAAGTCAAGTAGGCGCAGCCAGAGAGCAAATCGCCGCCCAGCCTTTACAGGAAAGTATGCAGAGGTTCCAATTTAATCAAATGCTGCCTTACCAACAACTCCAAGGATTCCTGTCATCTGTTTACGGTAGCCCGATGGGTTCGTCAAACATTCCAATTCCGCAAGCACAAACCAATCCAATTGGTTCTGCATTAGGCGGCGCAGGTCTTGGATATTTGGCGGGGAATGTATTTGGATTTAATCCAGTATACGGTGCTGGTGCAGGCGCAGTTTTAGGCGGGATATTAGGATGAAACCATCAGAAATCATAGCGGCAGACGCAGAACAACGCGGTCTTGACCCCAACGCAATCCTGAGCGTTATCTACAAGATGGTTCAGGAGAAAAACGGCAAGCTCATGCAAAGCGGCAATTCTGTTTTATTCCTAGAAGATATTGGGGAGAAGAATGTTGCTCTGCATTTGTTTACCGAGGACAAACCTCTTGCCCTAGCAAAAGCCGTTGTGGTATTTATGCAACAAATCAGGGGAATGGACTTAGACGCCGTATACGGAAACGCAGACAACCAGCAGATTATTCAATTGCTTACCTCTGTCGGTGTGCCGGTCCAGCAATCCGATAAACCAGAATACAACTGGATGGCAATGGTATGAGTGGAGCAGCGAGTTTTGTAGAAGATGTTGTTGAAGGGGCTGTAGACGTTGTAGAAGACGTCGGCAGCTTCATTGACGACAAGGTTATCCAACCCATCGTTCAAGACCCGCTTTCTGCTGTTGCCACCGTTGTTGGGGCGACAATTGGCGGGGCTCCTGGTGCTGGCATTGCAAACACAATTGCTGGTTTAGTTCAGGGTGAAAGCCCTGAAGAAGCCGTTCAGGGTGGGTTACAAACGGCTGGAACGATGTATCTCATTGGTTCTCCAGGTGGAAGCCCATTTGGCGGTACTGAATCAGCAGCCGGGACAGAGGGATTTGGTGCTGTCTCAGATTCGGTTTATCAAGGAGCTTCAGGAACAGTTCCTCCAGCATCTCCAGCAGTTGTTCCTAGTGCATTTGAAACCGCTATCAGTACTGCACCAACAGCCGCACCAACAATATCACTTGGTCCGACAACTGAGCTTGGGTCGTTTGGTCCAGTAGGAACCGCTGGATTTGGAACCGCATTACCTCCTGCCGCAGATGTAACCGCAGCACTTACCGCAGCCGGATTCGCTCCTGGTACGGCAGCTAACCTTGCAGGAGAAACTGCGGCAGGTGTTGGGGCTACAAATCTATTAGGCGGTGCTACTGCCGCCGCGCCACTTGCCGCACCACAAACGCTTTCAATCCAAGAAGCAATAAGAGGCGCACAACTAGCAAAACAGTTACTAACCCCACAGCAACAAGCAATTCCGAACCAAATTGGAACAAATGTTCCGCAAGGCGCAATTGATTATTCTGGTTTGCTTGGTCTTTTAGCTCAACGAGCAAGAGGAACTGGACTGCTTGGCACACGTTTCCAGCCGCAACCTGTAAACCTTACTAGTCTTTTAGGATAACTATGGCTACATTACAAGACATCCTCGGTGGCGGTTTGCCAGCCGGACTTTTAACTCCGGAACAAGAAGCCGCAGCTCAACGCCGCGCAGAAAACGCCGGACTACTTAACCTTAGTTTAGGTCTGTTACAAGCCTCCCGTGGTGCTCCCGGACAACGTGCTCCTGGTCTTGGTCAAATTATCGGCCAAGCCGGTCCTGTCGGCGTTCAGGCATACCAGCAGTCTTTCGACCAGACGCTACAAAATGCCCTGCGCGGGATGCAGATACAGGAGATGCGGACACGCCAAGCAGAGGCAGAGCGTCAGCGTCAACGTCAGCAACAGTTCCAACAAGCGGTCAGCGGTGCAACTGTAATGCAACCAACCGTGCAAGACGTATTGCGTCAGCAAACAAATATTGAACCAGAGCGTTTAGAAACTATGTCCCTGCAAGACGTAGTTGCAGAGGCTCCAAAGACTCAGCGCACGGTAGACCGCGAGCGTCTGTTATCCGCTATCGCCGAGTTTGCTCCAGAAAAATACTTAGAACTTACCCAACCTCGTGCCACAGAAATTCCTACATCAATCCGTGAATATAACTTTGCGGTTAATCAAGGGTTCAAAGGGAGTTACCAAGATTGGACAACCCAGCAGAAAAAAGCTGGTGCGCCATCTACAAACATCACTTTGCCTGGCGACAAAAAGCTCGGAGAGGTTCTTGGAAAAGGTGCGGCAGAGCGTTTAGACAATTCGTTTACACAGGCTCAAGAAGCACAAAGCACTCTGCAAAATATCTCGGAGTTGCGTCCAATTATTGAGCAAGGCGTGTTTGCTGGCCCACTTAGTAGTGCTCCAAGGGCTGTGGCTCAGATTGCTACATCTCTCGGAATTACTGGTAAGGACACAAAAGAGCAACTTGAGCGTACCGCGGTTGCTATGCAGGGTCTTGCCAAGTTTGAACTCTCTGCCGCCGCCGCAATGCGCGGTCAGGGTGCTATTACCGAAAACGAACGGATGCTGATTCAACGTGCCGCGGCTGGTCGACTAGACCAATTCACCGCGCCGGAGGTCCAAGCCCTGCTTACGGCAATGGAAAAGACCGCAAATTACCGAATTGCATCGCATGGCCGTCAGTTAGACGTTTTGCGTAAAAACGCAAGCCCAGAAGTCCGTGATTTACTTCCACTTTATGAGCTTGGACCGCTAAACGTCATGCCGACACAAACTGGGCGTGGCGTAAGAAAGTTTAATCCCGCAACCGGAAGGGTTGAATAATGATTATTGACATTCCGAAGGTCGGGCAGGTCGAGTTTCCTGACTCTATGTCGGAAGCTGACGTCAATGCCGCGGCTAAAAGGCTTTATGACGAAGCCAATGCTCCGCAAAAAGGCGGTGCTCAAAGGGTCGCAGAAATCGCCACTAGAGGGGCTTTGCCTCCCGCTACTATGGCAGCTACAGGCGCGGCTTTGGGTTCGGTTGCTGGCCCTCCAGGGGCTGCTATAGGGGCTTTAACAGGCGGTCTTGCAATCCCTGTTTCTGATTTCTTGGTAAACCTTTATAACTTAGCCGCCCGAGAAGATGTAAAACTACCGTCAGCAGCCATTTCCGACCTGCTTGACCGCCTTGGTCTAGCAAAACCTGAAAGCAGGGGTGAACGGATGCTTGAGGCGGGTGCTGGAGCGGTTGCCGGAGCAGGTGCTCAAGTGCCTGCTTTAACAAGACTAGCAACCACAGCCACACAACCTGCCGTTCGAGAAGTTGCTCGTCAAGCCGCGGCTGCACCTACGGCACAAATCGCTACCGCCGCACCTGCCGCCGCTACCGCACAAATGGTCTCAGAGGCTACGGGAAGCCCTCTAGCTGGTCTGGTAGCAGGAACAGCAGTAGGAGCCGCCCCAGGGGTTCGTCCTGGCCGTGTAGAGGCAGGTGGTGGCCGTGCAGACTTAGCCGCCCAAGCCGCTTCTTCCTACCGTTTGGCAGACAGAGCAGGACTTGTCGTTAAAGACGCCTACGTCCAAAACATCGCCAACACACTCAAAAAAGAAGCCACAGACCTCGGGTTTGACCCTGGATTACACCCTCAAGTCGCTTCTGTCATCAATCGTCTAGAAACCGAAGGGCAGACTCCCAAAACTCTAAAAGAGTTAGAAAACTTGCGCCGTATTGTCCGCGCCCCAGAGGGAGACTTCACAAACCGAGACCAACAACGTATTGCTGGCTCGCTTGTGGATAAGTATGACGAAATGATTGAGAACATTTCTAAGCCAAACATTTTGGCTGGGGATGAGAAACTTGCCTTGTCAGCTCTGAAAGAGGCTAGAAAAGTCTACGGCCAAAGCAAACGTCTAGGAATCGTAGAGGACTTGGTTAATAAAGCTGACATAAGTTCTGCCCAGTATAGTCAGTCTGGAATGGACAATGCTCTGCGGGTGCAATTTGCTGCGTTGGCAAAAAACAACAAACGTATGGCAACATTTACCCCAACAGAACGGGCTCAGATTGAGAACATCGCTAAAGGCGGTGGTACTACCGAGCAGATGTTGAGGTTTGTAGGCAAGTTCTCTGTCCGCGGTCCTGTAACCGGATTGGTGACCGGCGGTGCGGCAGCTCTAGAGCCGATGCTTGGCGTTCCGTTTGCGATTGGCGCAGAAGTATCTCGCCGCGGAGCAGAAGCCCTACGTCAGCAAAATGTCCAACGCCTTATGGAACAAATCAGCCTCGGAAGAACGCCAGAAAGTAGAGCATTTGAACTTTTGCCCGCGACAGCTATCCGCGGACTTTTATCATCTCAGTATGGAATGGAGTAAGTCATGCCCCGCACAAAATTAAGTGAGTACTCAACCACTAATTCAGACAATACCGATATTGAAAGTATAAATATCGCGGAGGGATGCGCTCCTTCCGGTATTAACAATGCTATCCGTGAACTTATGGTTCACCTAAAGGAGTTCCAGACGGGAGCTTCTGGAGACGCATTTACCTTTGCTGGCGGGGTGCTGATGTCAGGCACAAATACGATTACAGGCTCTACTACCGCTACCTTTGCCGCAGGTGCAGTAGGAACCCCAAGTATCGCAGCTCACGGCGACACCAACACCGGCATCTTCTTCCCTGCTGCTGACACAATTGCATTTGCAGAGGGTGGTGTGGAGGGTATGCGTATCGACTCCAGCGGTAATGTGTTGGTAAAACAAACATCAAATGTTGCTCAACCTGGAAATTACACACCTAACTTAAGTGCATCCGGATTAAACGATGGGGGTCTTGCACATAACCAGTATTCAACATCTGCCGGTGTCGGCGGTCAACTTTGGTTATCAAGGTCAAAAAGCGCAACCGTTGGTCAAACAATTGTTGCCTCTGGCGACCAACTTGGTGCGATAAATTTTTCTGGTTCAGATGGAACAAATTTTGTTTTTGCGGCAAGAATTACTGGTGAAGTAGACGGAACTCCAGGCACTAATGATATGCCCGGTCGGTTAGTGTTTAGAACAACAGCAGACGGAGCATCTACACTAACAGAGCGTATGCGTATCACCAGCACAGGTGATGTATTGCTTAACAATGCAGCCGCATTGATTGGAACAAATACTTCGGATGGTAGCGATACTAGCAGTTTAGTAATTAGTGGCGGTGGCGGTTCCGCAACTGGTAGAGGTGCTGTATTACAGCTTTTTGGAAATGAAAGTGCAAGCACAGGAATTGCTCAACTATTTAGTGGAAATGTTACAGGAAGTTATGTAAACATCATAGGTCGTGCTTCAGACAGCTATATTCGTTTTGATACTGGTGGCACAACAGAACGCATGCGTATCGACTCCAGCGGTAATGTGGGGATTGGTACGAGTTCGCCAAACCTTGGTGGTGTAAATAAAGCGATAACGCTCAACTCAGCGGCAAGCACAAACGCCTCTTACGAATTATCAATCAACGGAACATTCATTGGCAGTATGTATACAAATACTGCGGATAGTTCAATGCGCTTTGGAACTTGGCAGAATGCGCCAATGGTGTTTTTAACTAACAGCACAGAACGTGCCCGTATTACCAGCGGTGGTGATTTTATGGTGGGGACTACGACTACTGGTGGAAAGATAACAGCTTTACAAACATCGAACGGTAGCTATGTTGGGTCTTTTCAGCATAGCAACACAAGCCCATTTGGGGTACAGGTCTATTATTCAAATGCCACTCCACCAAACAATACAACAAATCGTTTTCTTGATTGCGAGGATACCGCAGGGTTTAAGGCGCAAATCCGTTCTAATGGCGGTCTTGCAAACTACTCCGCAAACAATGTCAATCTTGCATCTGATGAACGCTTGAAAAAAGATATATCCCCACTCACTACATCATGGGATAAGGTAAAAGCAATTGAGGTTGTTAATTTTAGATATAAAAACTGCAATGAAGGCGACCCGCTTCTGTATGGTGTTATTGCACAGCAGGTTCAGCCAATTGTCCCTGAGTTAGTCGTAGTCACGCAAGAAGCCAAAGAAGCGGTTGAGGCTAAAGAGGCGGTGTTGGACGAAGAAGGTAATGTCGTTGAGCCTGCCATAGAAGCCAAGGAAGCCACGCCTGAGTATTTTGGTATCCGTGAGCAACCGATGTATTGGCTGGCGATTAAAGCCCTGCAAGAAGCAATGGAACGCATCGAAACACTAGAAGCACAGAACGCCGCATTTGAAGCAAGACTAGCGGCTCTGGAGAACAAATGAACATCAAACTTGAACTCACAGTAGAAGAAGTCAACGGCATCCTGCAAACCCTAGGTCAACTACCGACATCATCCGGTGCTTGGCCTTTGGTGGTGAAGATTAAAGAGCAGGCAGAAGAGCAACTCCCTAAGGAAGAAAAAGATGGCAACTGAACACGCTAAACACGTTGCTGACGGGGTTTCCGTCATAACCGTTATCGGAACCCTGGCTGAGATACTTCCGGCCATTGCAGCCCTGTTTACGATTGTGTGGACGGGTTTTCGTATATACGAATTGGACACGGTTCAAAGGTGGCTTAAGAAAAAATGACCACAGTTGCCGCTAAGGTATCTACGGGAGAAATTGCCGCAGATTCTATGGTTAGCGGCGACGACTCCTTTTATCTCGTGGAAAAGCTCCGCAGGGGAAAAAACTCTGTATATGGGGCTTGCGGAGATTGGGATAAATGCTTGAAAATGTTACAGGTTTTGGAGTCCGGTGGAGAACTGGACTCCGATACCGACGTTACCGTTCTTGAGCTTAGAAGTGACGGTCTCTGGGTTTACGAGGGGACTATCATTCCTGCGCGTATTAAGAACGACTTTTGGGCGATTGGAACTGGGGCAAATTACGCAATAGCAGCTATGCACTTAGGGTTATCACCTACCGAAGCCGTAAAGCTCGCTTGCCTGTATGACACCTCATCCCATGAACCTATAGACACTATGCGCTTGGGAGGGATTCGTGGCCGTAGCAAGAGTACCGGACGAGAAAATAATTGATGCTCTGAAACGATTGGGTAGTCCTACCTATGTCGCTAAAGAGTTGGGAATGGATGTCACCACCGTCTACAAGAGACGAACCGCCATCCAGCAGAAGTTAGGGATAACCCTACCCTCTTTTGCCGCCAAACAGGAATCGGTCGTAAAGACTATCATTCCTGATAACAAACGCATCCTTTCCCACCAAGTCGACAATGGGCGGGTTTTTGTGGCCTCTGACTGCCATTACTGGCCCGGTGAGGTAACGGTAGCCCACAAAGCCTTCATCGCCTTGCTGACCGAATTTAAGCCCCAGACGGTCATCCTGAACGGGGATGTCTTTGACGGCTCCAGAATCTCCAGACACGAGCCCCTTATGGGCACGAACCCACCCACCCCCAAACAAGAGATAGAAGCCTGCCAGGACCGTCTAGATGAGATTAGGAACGCTACCAAGAACGCTCGCTGTTTCTGGACTTTTGGTAATCACGATGTCCGGCTGCACCGCTATATTGCTGTCAACGCTCCTGAGTTATCCGACTTCCAAGGACTATTCGACTACTTCCCAGGCTGGCACACGGGCTGGCGAGTAGACATAAATGATGACGTAGTTGTGAAGCACAGGTGGCATAACGGGCAACACGCAACGTATAACAATACGCTGAAGTCTGGGAGAAGCATCGTCACCGGACACCTTCACAAGCTCCAGGTTTACCCGTGGTCGGACTACGACGGGCGACGATACGGTGTAGATACCGGGACTTTGGCAGAACCCTACGGAGACCAATTTACCTACACGGAATGTAACCCCGTGAACTGGTGTAGCGGTTTTGCTGTTTTGACGTTTAACAATGGCAAACTACTGCCGCCAGAACTATGCGAAGTAATAGACGGAGAGGCTTACTTCAGAGGAGAGAAAGTATAGGGAGATAATGAGTGACCCGATTGAGACAACACGGGCAGCACTAGGAAGTATAAAAGAAGCAGTCAAGGTCGGGCGTGAGATAAAAGAAACCGCTAAGGAGGTCAATACTTTCTTAGACGAGGAAGCAAAAGCCCGTGTAGCGTGGAAACGCAAACAACAACAAATGATGCGCCGTGGCGACATGGTGTGGATGGAAGCGGTAGATGAGTACCGAATCATCCGACAAATCCGCGACGCAGAACAAGCAATGTACCGAGAGGTGGAGAGGGAGTTTGGACGCTCCGCTGTCTCGGAAGTCAAATCCTTAATCAACCAACTTCGTAAAGACCACCGGGAACTCAACGACGAGTTTTACCGCAACCGTATGCAGGCCAGACGGGAGTGGGGTGGGATTCTTCTAGTTTCAGCAATTGTCTACGGAATACTAAAAGCAACGGGAGCCCTGTAATGCTAAGTCTGTTATCTACCCTCGGCGGTCTACTTATCTCTGGATTACCTAAAGTCTTGGAGTTCTTCCAAGATAAAGCGGATAAGAAGCATGAAATGGAGCTTGCACGGGTTCAGACGGAGCGAGAACTAGCTCTTGCCCGGGAAGGGTTTTTAGCCCAGCAGAAGGTCGAGGAAATCCGTACAGACCAGATTGCCATGCAGGCAGAGTCTCAGATGCAGCAGGCAGCTCTAGCCCACGACGCCAAGATTCTAGATAAGTCTAGCAAGTGGGTGGTGAACTATGTCGGGACGGTAAGACCGACCATTACCTACATCCTGGTTCTCGAACTCGTGGCAATCAACGTCTGGATTATGTGGCACATCTTCTCCCTGCCCGGAGTTATTACAAGCATTGACGACGTTCTCAAGTTCTCAGACGTAGTGTTCAGCCAAGACGAAATGGCTATGCTAGGCGGTATTATTGGCTACTGGTTCGGTTCTAGAGGATGGGCTAAGAAATGATGGAATTTGCCGCTTTGTTTGCCGAATACCCTGTTGCCACAAGCCTTATCTTGGCTGCGGCGGCTAACTATCTAATCATTACCTTTGCGGGAATGTTTGAGTGAAGATTAGTGCCGAATGTCTAAAGATGATAAAGCACCATGAAGGAGTTCGTACTCGCCCTTATCGTTGTCCTGCTCTTTTGTGGACTGTTGGGGTTGGTCACGTTATTGACCCTTCGCATATTGGAGTCAAACTAGATGAGCGCAAGAACCTACCAATCCCTGCTGGATGGGACCGAGTTCTCTCAATGGCAGAGGTGGATTCAATCCTTGCAGACGACTTGGTTAGGTTTGAGCGAGGAGTGTTACGACTTTGCCCTCAAAATCTCACTCAAGGCCGCTTCGATGCCCTGGTTAGCTTTTCATTCAATGTCGGACTCGGAAATCTCCAAAAAAGCACCATCCGCATGAAGCACAACAGGGGTGACTTTGGGGGTGCTGCGGAAGCGTTTATGGCTTGGACCAAAGCCGCAGGCAAAGAATTACCAGGTCTGGTTAAACGTCGGAAGGACGAGGTTTCGCTTTATTCATCTCAAGAATCCGACTCTTCAGCTCAAGAGTAACGTCTAGTCCGTTCTTATCCTCGAACCCCTGCAACCACTTTCTTCTTTCTTCCTTCGTTCTCATCTTCAGCACAAAGCGAGCTAGACCCTCTATCTTGGCTTCGTGTTCGGACATGACCATCTCTAGTATCTCCTCCCTAGAAGCTATAAATTCACCCCGGCTAACGATGCCGAGCAAATGTTTTATGCAACGCTTTTCTGGCGGCTGATACGATTCTAATGGCGTCTCGCTTGCGAACAAAGACCCCGAGGTGTATTCGTTTGTGGTCGGCGCAGATGTGGGCTTCATACTTGCCATTATCCCGCCTGTAGACCCCTTTTACATTCGTCTTGGTAGGTTGCTTCCTACGAGAGTTCCAGCGGTTCTCCATCTGCGTAGCCGCACGGAGATTAGACATCCTGTTGTCTGCTGGTTTCCCGTTTCTGTGGTCGATAGCCTCTGGCAACCATCCCTTATGAAACAGCCAGATGAGCCGGTGCTCCATGTAGTACTTCTTGGCTATACCAATTCTGATATAACCCCGTTTGTTAGGAGAGCCAGCCCTCTTGCTGGCATATCTCCTATTCCACATCACATAAGCAGAATACTTGGCAAACGACTCCTCGGGTCGGGGCTTCCAGTACAGGTGGCCTCTCTTGTAAGTAAAGAGGCTCCTGAGTTCATTTTTGCTTATCAAACTCTTGGATAATCCTGAGCATATTGGGAGGTCTCCAGCCAGGAGGTTTCATAATCTTGCCGTGGTCGTCTCGCAAGACGGTTCCTAGTTCGGCGTCAATCTTCTTGAGGTTCGTGATTGTGACCTCATCCCACCCCCACTCAATTGGCAGGTCCATGACCTTCCCTAGACCTATCAAGACCCAGATAGAGTCGCAAATCGCATCCAAAGCGTCTGCTTTTGCTACCTGCTCGTCCTGAAGGTTCTCGGAAGAGTGAAAAGCGGCCATCGCTTCTTCTAACTCCCCAATTTCTTCCCGCACCAAGTCTAGGTACAGACCGACCTTTTTCTGGTCTGGTCCGTGTCCCGCCGCCTTCATAAAGGCATCTACGTCATAGAAAATGCTCATGTTGTTCACCAAGGAATATCATCGTCCATTGCGACTAGGTCAGGTTCGGGCTTTTTCTGCCGCGGCTCTTGAACCTTCAGGCTCATAAACTTACCCTTCTTGCCTTCCCGAATCCACGCGGCCAGTTCGTACTCCTTGCCGTCCACGTTTATCTTGCCCTTGTAAGCCGGAGCCTTCTCGTTCTCGGATTCGTTCTTAAACAAAACCCCACTATTAGTATTGTCGTATTGCATATTCACCTCGCTGCTAAGTACAAGCCCACATTACCTAGTGCATAACCTAGAAAGGCTATGCCTAGCCCTATTTTACCCTCTACCAGCAGTTGAACCGCTACTAGAAGGTATACAACACCTATCCCTGCAATCAGCCACGACGCCATTCTGACCACACGGAAAATATAACGACTCCGGCCATAAACAGCAGAAACTTGGCCGGTCCTAGAGAATCCCAATCCACTACAAATACAGTCCAGTTCATAGCCACTCCTTGTTTTTCAAGCTCCAATTAACTACCTGTTCTAACCTCTCTGCAATATCTATTCTCGGAACCCAGCCTAGAGCTGCCATCTTCGAGCCATCTAAGGCGTATCTCAGGTCGTGTCCTGGTCTAGAAGAATGAAAGTCCACCATCTCGTAGTGCAAGGGTTTACCCTGTATATCCGCAATCGTAGTTGCGACCTTTAGGTTGTCCCATTCCTCCTTGCCTACGATGTTGAACTTAGCGCACTTATCTGCCTGCTTAACCTCGTTTAGCAGGAAAAGCATGGCGTCTGCTACGTCTCGGGCGTGGATGTAATGCCTGCTCCCAGCCTTGGTTTTAGACGGGTCGGAGTGAATCGTAATCTTCTCTTTCCTGTCCACCTTTTTAATACAAAGCGGAATGTACTTCTCAGGCGACTGCCTTTCCCCGAATACGTTCATGGTGTGCGTAATCCACACCGGAAGTCCGTAGGTATTCTCAAACGCTACGCAGAACTCCTCTGCCGCAGCCTTACTAGCGGAATATGGGTTAGTAGAGTTGTATCTATCGTTTTCTTTATAAAACACGCCTTCGGGGGCCGGACCAAACACCTCGTCCGTGGAAAAATATACAAGTCTTTGTATATCTATCGTCCGAGCATAATTTAAGAGGTTGACCGTCCCGATGGTGTTGTCCATCGCAAACTCCATTGGGAAGTCGATAGAACGGTCTACATGACTCCCAGCGGCCAGGTGCAGGATGATGTCTACCTTCCCAATATGGGAGGCCACATGGGGGTTTATTTCAGCCTTCAGGTCGTGATGGACAATCTTTACCCGCTTCTTGTGGGGGTTGTTTTCTAAGACGTTATGTAGCCGGTTCAGATTCCCAGAGTAGTCAAGTCTGTCTAGACTGACTATCTCCGCATCTGTTTTCAAGAGCAGCTCGTCTATCAGATGGTGGGCGATAAATCCTGCCCCGCCTGTTACTAGAATTTTCACTCTTCATCCCCCGATGCTCTTCGCATCAACTGATACTTCACCGCCTCTAAAACACCCACCACAGCCGCTACTGGCATCTGCTCCCCGTACTGGTCTATAACCTCATAGATTTCCTGCGCGAGAGCTTCTACCAAGACTGTATTCACTCGCACTCCTTGGCGACTGCTTTTAAGAAAGCCTGAACCTTCTCCATCATCTCGTCTAACTCTGACTGCTTGGGTTCAAACCGGACTATAAAAAGTCTTTTAGACTCCCGCACCCTGTCGTCAAAGCTAACAAAGTCCACCCACTTCCTGCCCGTACAGAGCAGTTGGCACATCATCTGTCGCTTGTATTTCGTAGGGACTTTGCCTTCTTTTCGGTACTGGAGGTGGGTGCTTGTTCTCGGGCATTTGATTTCGATAAGACCTTTTCCGGCCAGGCCATCAGGAGAAGCGCCAAAGTACGGGATTTCGGGGTGGAGCCAGAACCCTGTCTGGGTGACGAAAGTCCCTGTGTGGGCCTCGTAGGCGGCTCTGGCGATGGGTTCTTTTTCGGTTCCCCGCTGCATATCGGCGTTGACGTAGGTATCTTCTGCAAGACCTGTCTCGCGTTCTGCTACAAGCTGCCAGAGATAGTTTTGATAAGCGGCTGTCGTTTCGGCAGCGCAGGCATCATTAGCCCGTGATGCTGTTAGACAACCCAACCGAGCTCTCAGCCACTCCTCGGTTCCCTGAAGTATTTCTCTGTAATCGGTCATAAAGCCTCCTCTTGGCGATATGTAATTCACTTTCAAGCCTGTCCACCGAAATCCGTAGCCTTTGGGATACGGTGTGCTTCAGATGGTACGGATACATTATATAACGTGCCTTTAGAACCTTGCGGGACATTTCTGGGAGCTGCCTTATAGCGTTTTCCACTAGCTGCCCGTCCAACATATCCGGTTCAAGTCTAGGCTCCTCGCCCTCAAAAACGTCGTCAGATTCGTAGTTCCCCTCAGCAGAAGCGGCGGTGGTGCGGACCTCTGGCCCGACATGGCCCCATGCACAATACCAAGCCCAATTTTTTAGTCGCTCTTCGGAAACCATCGTTCGTAAAGCTCTGGCCTATTCTCTCGAATCCAAGGTTGTGCATCTGCAATACATTTTAGTCCGTCCTGCCCACAGGTCTGGGAGCCAACGTGGTGGACATACGCCCGACTTATAAAGTTTAGATAACCCTTAGACATTATGTCAAGGCATTGGATGTCGTCACTAAACCAATTCAAGGGCGGGAAGTCTACCCAGGCATCCTTGTGGATATAGGCGCAGATAGGAGCTATGACCTCAGCAGTCAGGATATGGTGCTCGCTTTGGTACTTGAAAAAGTCGCCTATGTCTCCCTTGCCAACTCGGATATTTTGGTATCCTCTCGCGTAGTCGCTTCGGCATGCGACCCAGCCGAGGGGGTTATTTTCTCTTCTGATAATGGAAATATCCTCGGCAAGCAGCTTCCAGGTGTAGGGGTTGAACACAATATCGTCGTTGCAACACACCACCTCGTCGAAGTCCTGAAAAGCCCGACCCATCACCGTATTGAAGGCGTCACCAAAATTACTCGCTTCGTTGAGTAAATTTACCGTCTTGTGCCTAGGTAATTTCATCTCCGACCCCGACAGATACACAACCACATCCTCGGGGACATAAAAGGTAATAGAAGCTGCAAGGACCGGAAGGCACTTCCCGTCCACGGTTGCTATGGCTATCGCTTTAATTTTCTATACTC
>Ga0315902_10001885_pt1 | contig 33381 bp, 30 predicted proteins | sample LakEriMetagenome_9_FD_203523 | JGI IMG/M metagenome (GOLD analysis project Ga0315902, IMG submission 203523) | Freshwater fungal communities from buoy surface, Lake Erie, Ohio, United States - Buoy 12 MA117 | ecosystem: Environmental > Aquatic > Freshwater > Lake > Lake biofilm | place: USA... | reverse complement strand
GGGGTGAACGGACATTCCGCACTGGAGCGCGATCCAGCCAGGCTGCTGGCCGAGGCCGCCGCCCTCCCCCCGGTGCCGAAGCTTCCGCCGATCACCGCCAGCTTCGGCCGGCGCGCCCGCGACTCTTTCTGGCATTACGCCCACACCAGCATGCGCTGCCTGTTGTTTCCGTTCTATGGCTCGCATCGCGAGGGTTCGATTTTCGTCGAATGGGCGGGTTGGGGCTGGCGGCTGCTGGCCGCGCCGCTGCGTCGGCGCCAGGCCGACGAGGCTCTGGCGGCTATCGCTGACCGCAAGTTCTTCCTGTTTCCGCTGCAGCTCAGCGGCGATTACCAGATTCGGCACCATTCACCTTTCGGCACAATGCGGGTTGCGGTGGACTACGTACTGGAGAGCTTTGCACGCTTCGCGCCGCAAGAGGCAGTGCTGGTGGTCAAGGAGCATCCGCTCGACTGCAGCTTCACCCATTGGCGCGGAATGCTGCGGCGCAAGGCACAGGCGCTGGGCATCCAGGGGCGATTGATCCACATTGACGGTGGCGATCTTGAGGAACTGTCTGCCGCGGCGCGTGGGATGGTCTGCGTCAATAGCACGTCAGGAACCCTGGCGCTTGAGGCTGGAAGGCCGGTCGCGGTGCTCGGCGATGCAGTCTATGATGTTAAGGGTATCACCCATGGCAGCGGCCTCGATGCATTCTGGACACGGCCCGAGGCGCCCGACAAGGCACTATGGACCGCATTCAAGCGGGTACTGCACCAGCGCTGCCTGGTGCGAGGCGGCCTTGCCAGCAAATCGGCCACGGCCATTCTCGTCAGCAACAGTGTGGCCCGGCTCTTGGCCGAGGATACCCCGCCGCAACGTCAAGCAGAGCCGGTCCGCATGTTGCGGGCGGCGAGCTGATCGCGGTCTAGAGCAACACCTGGTCAATGGCATCGCGGGATCTACTGCTTGACGTTACGCGAATGGTCTGGCGCGTTTGGTCTGGTCGTCTGCCAACCGGCATCGATCGGGTGTGCCTTGCTTACCTCGATCACTATGAGCACCGGGCGCTTGCCGTCATCCAGCGGGGCAAAACGCGCCTGCTTCTGAACGAGCGGCGCAGCACAGAGCTGTTTGCGCTGTTGCGCAAGGGCGGTGCTGGCTTTCGGTCGCGGCTGACCGCCCTGCTGGCAGCAGCGGCATTGTCACGCGGGCCGCGCCATTCGACCCGTGGCTGGATTTACCTCAACATCGGCCACACCGGGCTTGATGCGCCGGGCCTTAAGCCCTGGCTGGCCAGCCAACATTGGCGCCCAGTCTTTCTCGTGCATGACCTGATACCGATCAGCCATCCGCAGTTCTGCCGCCCTGGAGAAGCACTCAAGCACCGCCGGCGCATGCGCCTCGTGTTAGACGCGGCTGCGGGGGTCATCCTCAATTCAGCAGCAACGGAAGATGCCCTGGCGGATTTCGCAGCGGGCGAGAAGCGGGCCCTGCCACGCACGCAGGTGGCCTGGCTGGGATCCGACCCGCATCAAGCTGGTAACACGACGGCGACCCTGCCCAAGCGCCCTTACTTCGTGACGCTGGGCACTATCGAGGGGCGCAAGAATCACCTGCTGTTGCTGAAGGTTTGGCAGAAACTGGTGAGTGACCTCGGCAGAAGCGCGCCTGATCTGGTTCTGATCGGCCAGCGCGGCTGGGAAGCTGACGATGTTTTCAAGATTCTTGATCGGCCCGGCCAGTTGAAGGGCCATGTCCACGAACTCGGCCGGTGCGACGATGCCATCATGCAAGCCTGGCTCGCAGGTGCGCGCGCGCTCTTGATGCCAAGCCACATCGAGGGGTTTGGCATTCCTGTGATCGAGGCGCTCCAATGCGGCCTGCCGGTTATCGCCAGCGACCTGCCGGTGTTCCGGGAGATCGCCGGTACTATCCCCTTGTATCTCGATCCCGCGGATACCGAAGCGTGGCATGGTGCCATCAACCGATACTGCGGCGACGATCCCGACAGGATCCGCCAGGCCGGCCAGATGTCGCAATTCCAGACCCCGTCCTGGAGCGAACATTTCGCCAAGGTCGACTCTTGGCTTGCGACTATCTAGATTGCGCGGGTGAGCGCCCTTCTTCCCTTCCACTCGATCCACCGGCACGGATTCGTCCGGCTTGCCGCGGCCACGCCATCGGTGTTCGTAGCCGATCCGCTGGCCAATGCGGCCGCCGTGCTAGACCTCGCTGCCAAGGCCGAAGCGGAAGGGGTGGACCTGGTGGTCTTTCCGGAATTGTGTCTGACGGCCTATGCAATCGACGACTTGCTGACCCAACAGGCGCTGCTCGACGCCGCCCGAGAGGCCTTGGCCCGCGTAGTCGCAGCGACCGAGCGGATGCGCAGCGTGATCATCGTCGGGCTGCCGCTCGAGCGCAACGGCCGACTCTACAACTGCGCCGCCGTGGTCAACCAGGGTCGGGTGCTAGGCGTCGTTCCCAAAAGCTTCCTGCCCAATTACCGTGAGTATTACGAAAAGCGCTGGTTCGCCCCGGGGGTTGGCATTATCGGCGAGTCGATCGAGCTAAATGGTGTTGATGTGCCGTTCGGCACTGATCTGCTGTTCCGCGCCGCCAACCTTGCTGACTTCACCTTTCACGTCGAAATCTGCGAAGATTTCTGGGCCCCGGCTCCGCCCTCGATCCGTGGGGCATTGGCGGGTGCAACCGTACTGTGCAACCTTTCGGCCTCGAACATCACGGTTGGCAAGGCGGAAGAGCGCGGTGTGCTCTGCGCGTCGCAATCCTCACGCTGCGTCGCGGCCTATGTCTATGCGGCCGCAGGCGCCGGCGAAAGCACGACTGACCTGGCCTGGGATGGCCAAGGCGCGATTTTCGAGATGGGCGAGGAGTTGGCGGCATCAGAACGGTTCAGCAGGGTACCGCAGCTGGCCGTGGCCGATGTCGATGTCCAGCGGCTTCGGCTTGAGCGGATGCGGATGGGCACATTCAACGATGCCGCGATCGCGCTCGGTCATCCCGAGCGGGATTTCCGCCGGATCGACTTTACCCTGCCCCTGCACGAAAAGGACCTGGGTCTGCGCCGCAGCCTGCGCCGGTTCCCCTATGTCCCGCACCGGGCCGAACGGCTGGCGCAGGACTGCTATGAAGCGTTCAACATCCAGGTCGACGGGCTCAGCCGGCGGATCGAGGCAACGCGTTCAAAGTGCCTGGTTATCGGCATTTCGGGTGGGCTGGATTCAACGCACGCGCTGATCGTCGCGGCCAAGGCCTGTGACCGGCTTGGCCTGCCGCGCACGGCGATCCGTGGCTATACCATGCCGGGCTTTGCCACGAGCGCCGGGACCAAGGCCAATGCCTGGAAGCTGATGCAGGCGCTGGGGATCACAGCTGAAGAGATCGACATCCGCCCGGCCGCCCAGCAGCTGCTCAAAGATATCGGCCATCCCTATAGCGATGGGGAGAAGGTTTACGACATCACCTTCGAGAATGTGCAGGCGGGCCTGCGCACCGATTACCTGTTCCGTCTCGCCAACCACCATGGCGGGTTTGTCGTTGGCACTGGTGACTTGTCCGAACTCGCACTGGGCTGGTGCACCTATGGCGTTGGCGATCACATGAGCCACTATGCCGTCAACTGCGGCGTACCCAAGACGCTAATCCAGTACCTCATCCGGTGGAGCGTGGAGAGCGAGCAGTTTGACGCCGCGACTGATGCGGTGCTGACGGCCATCCTCGATCAGGAGATTTCGCCCGAACTGGTCCCGGCCGATGCCGAAGGAACGATCCAGAGCACCGAGGCGGCGGTGGGGCCCTATGCGCTCAACGATTTCTTCCTTTACTACACGCTGCGCCAGGCGCTTGGTCCGGCCAAGATCGCCTTCCTGGCCTGGCACGCCTGGCGCAGGGACGGGGCTGGGCTGTGGCCCTTTGCCTTCCCGGAAGAACGCAAGGAAGATTACCCACTGGCAGAAATCCGGCGCTGGCTAGAGAACTTCGTTCGCCGCTTCTTTGCCACCAGCCAGTTCAAGCGTAGCGCCATTCCCAACGGGCCCAAGGTCTCGTCCGGAGGTAGCCTCTCACCGCGCGGTGACTGGCGCGCGCCGAGCGATGGCCTGGCCGAAGCCTGGCTGGCAGAAATCGCGCAGGTGCCGCGCAGGTAATCCGGGTCAGTTCCCGCCGGGCGCCTTCGCGCTTTCGGCGGCGGCCTTGGCCGCGGCTTCTTCTTCTGCTTTGCGGCGCGCCTCGATCTGCTTTTCGAGCGCCTCAACGTCGGTCTGGGTCTTCGCAGCTTCGGCGTCGATGGTCGATAATCGCTTGGCGCGCTCTTCGGCGATCAGTTCCGCAAAGCGGATGCTCTCATCGCTCTGCTTTTCGGCATAGGCCGCATCGATCAATCTGCCCGAACATCCGGTCCAGCCGCCTGCGCCGACTGGCGAACAGCTCATCGTGCCGGTCTTGCCCACCCGCTCATAGGCCAGAACCTTGTTGTTCCAGGCCTCGTTCTGGGGCGATGTGGACTGGCGCAGGATCTGCGGAATGCGGAACCGCTCCGCTTCAGCCTTGCGGGCGCAAACAGTGATCGTGTCGCCTTCGGAGGGTGGGCAGACATCGTCGCCATAGACAATCAGCTGGTTGACCTTGGGCTCAGGCGCCTCAGCCGCGTCCTGTCCCAGGGCGGGCACGGCCAGGACCAGCAAAGGGGCGGCAAAAAGCAGACGGCGCATGGGTCATTCTCCTTTGCCGACTAAGCGGCGCACTGGGCTCTCTATAAGAGCCTCAACCGCTGAATGACAGCTTAAGCGGAAGGTTCCTTGCGCGGGATCAAACCCGTTCGGACAAACGGATCGCCAGTCGGCAGCCCAACCGGATCGCTCCCGACAACAGCGGATAGGCCGGAGCCTGTTCTGCCCCGGCAGCCAGCGCCGCTTCCTTGTGGGCGCGTTCATCATCGCGAAATTCGCGGATCATCGCCGCCAGTTCCGGATCTTGGTCACCCAGCTCCTCGAGTTGCTCAGTATAATGGCGGTCAATCTCAGTTTCGATCGCGGCGGTGCAGGCCATGGCCGCCTTCGGGCCGATCAGCGCCGTCGCTGCACCCAGCGCAAAGCCGGCGACATTCCAGACGGGTTGCAGTGCCGTTGGCCGCACGCCGCGGCGGGCGATCAGGGCATCGAACTTGGCCCGGTGCACAGCTTCCTGCTCCGCCATATGGGCAATCTCGCCTGCGTGCGGAGCGCGATCGCCCATTACGGCTAGTTGTCCGGCATAGATCCGGGTCGCACCGTACTCGCCGGCTTGGTCAACGCGGAGCATGCGGGCCGTGTCAGGAGTCATGTCACGCTGCCTTTGCTTCGCGCCGAAGCAGGGCAAGGATCCCAAGCCCGGCCGCTGTCGAGATCAAGAAGTTGTAGCCTGCCAGCGATATGCCGAACAAGGTCCATGGCGCGACGTCGCAGCGCACGATTGGTGCATCCAGGATCGCCTGCAATGGATCGGCGCCAGCCTGGGCTGTAGTGGCGCAGCCGGTGATTCCTTCCCACCAGCCATATTCGACCCCGGCATGAAATCCGCCGATTGCCCCTGACACCAGGATCGAGACCGCCGCCAGCTGCGTCCACAGCGGGCGCTGCGGCGGCAACCAGCCAACGATTGCAAAGGCCAGGGCTACGAAGTGCGGATAGCGCTGCCACCAGCACATCTCGCAAGGATAGAGCCCGAAGACATACTGTGACACATAGGCCCCCGTCAGCAGCATAAGGGGCGTATCCAGCGCCAACAGGCGCGACCAACTGAGCATTCGCTTACTTCCCTCGAACGGCCAAAGTTGCCTTGCCGGTGCGGCGCAAGGTCTCCATCGCGTAATGCAGCTGGAAATCCTTGATGCCCTTGGCCTTAAGTTCTTCTGCGCTGATCTTGAAGCGCGGATCGTCGATCCGGTCAGCCTCAAGCTTGTTGTCCTCGATCCCGATCTCATTGACCAGATGCCGGCGCAAGTCGCTCTCCCGCATGGTGAATTCTGCCCGGCGGCGGGCATCAGGATCAGACAGTTGCGGCACGCGGATATCGGGATCGATCCCGCCTTCCTGAACCGACTTGCCTGCAGGCGTGTAATAGCGGGCAGTGGTCAGCTTGATGGCATGGGTGCGATCAAGCTCGAACAGCGACTGGACGCTGCCCTTGCCGAAGCTGCGCTCACCCATGATCAGTGCACGGCGTTGATCCTGCAGCGCTCCGGCGACGATTTCCGAGGCGGAAGCTGACCCGGCATCGATCAGCACGATCAATGGCAGGCCCTTGGCAGCATCGCCCGGAATCATCTCCTCGGCCCGGTAGAACTCGTTATCGCGCGCGTTGCGGCCGCGCTGCGAGACAATGTCGCCCTTGGTCAGGAACAGATCCGAAAGCGCGACCGCCTCATCCAGCGAGCCCCCAGGATTCTGGCGCAGGTCAAGCACCAGCCCGGCTAACTTCCCGCCTGCCTGCTTGCGCAGGTCGGTAATCGCCGCGCCGACATCGACCCCGACATCGCGCGAAAATTCGTTTACCGAGATGATCCCGATATCCTTTTCGAGCGACCAGGTCACCGGCTCAAGCTCGATGACTCCGCGCGTCACAGTCACATCGAATGGCTCCTCGCGCCCTTCGCGGAACAGGGTCAGGCGGATCGAGGTGCCAGCCTCGCCGCGCATCTGGGCCACCGCTTCGTCGATCTCAACCCCGTAGATCAGCTTGCCATCGAGATGCGTGATGTAGTCCCCGGCCTTTACCCCCGCCTTGTCAGCCGGGCTGCCCTTCATCGGCGCAATCACCCGCACGGCCCCGTCGTCCATGCCGACGCTCAGCCCCAGACCGGAATAATTGCCGTCGATCATGTTGTTGAGCCGCTGGAGCGAAGCGCCCTCGACATAACTCGAATGCGGATCGAGTGAGGCGAGCATGCCCTGGATGGCGCCATTGATCAGCTTAGTATCGTCGATCTGTTCGACATACTGCGCCTTGACGATCTGGTAGACCGTGAACAGCCGGTTGAACTGGGCATTTGAGCGGCCCTCAACCGCAGCGAGACCAGCAGTCGTCGCCGGGAGCAGCGCCACGGCACTGACCAACAGGGCAGCGCGGAACAAGGATGCAGCCTTCATTTACCCAGTACCTTTCACGGGCATGCTTCCTGCCCGAACGTCGACCCTTCCTTATCCGCTTGCCAAGCTGAACGCCAGATGGCGGCTCATCCGCCGATTTGATCGAGCGGGTTGACCGGGGCGCCGTCCTTGCGCAGCTCCAGGGTAATCAGCGGTTGTCCGGTTCCCGTTGTGCCGAGGGGCGAACCGGCCAGCACCCGGTCCCCCACTGCGAGCCCCAGCGCCGACAGCCCCGTCACCAGCGACGTCCAACCTCCGCCATGTTCGATCATCACGATCTGGCCGTAGCCTTCGTAGGGTCCGGCAAACACGACCCGCCCCGCAGCGGGGGCCACCGCCTGTGAGCGGGGCCGCGCGGCCAGAGTGATGCCGCGTGATCGGGGCTGGCCGCGCAGTTCGGCACCAAATCCGGCGACCAGTCGGCCACTCAGGGGCAGTGTAAACCCGGTCAGCCGCGCTGGGGCGGGCAGGGTTGCCAATCGCTCTGCTCCGACCACGGCCGCCCCCGGCGCAGCGGGGCGCAGCAACGGACCTGGCAGTGCCGCCAATGCGGCACGGCGGCGACCGGCCATTTCGATTTCACCTACCAGGCCGTTCAGATCGCGCGCCTGCTCGGCCAGGGCAATGGCGCGATCAGCCTCGCGCGCAGCCAGCGCGCTGGCGCTGCGCGCTTCGAGCCGCTGCCGTGTTTCCAGCGCGACCAGTGCCGAACGGCGCGCGGTCAGGTCAGTACGAGCCTGACGCAACGCGTTGGCAGTGTTCTGTGCCTCGGCCTGCAAGGCCCGCGACTTGGCCAGTTCGGCCCGCAGGTCAGCGGTCCGCCGCTGGATCTCCGGCAGCATCGATTCAAGTGCAGCGCGCAGGTAAACTGCCTCGCTCAAGGTGCCCGGTCGCAGCAGGGCAAAACCGGCCGGTCGCCGGGACAGGCGCTGCAGGGCAGCCGTGAGCTGGACCAGCGGTTGCTGGCGCTGGGCCAGCCGGGCGCGCAAGCCAGCACGTTCCTGCTCGATCAACACGGCCCGCGCCTCGTTGGCAGCGATGCCAGCTTCGGCCTGCTGGATCCGGGCAGCAATCCCCGCGGCCTCGCGGGCCGTGCGATCGACGGCAGCATTGGCGCTGGCCGCCTGGCCTTCCAGCAGCGTGGCGCGGCGCCCGGCCTCTGCGCCTGCCGCCTGCGCATCGACAATCGCCTGGCGCAGGGCCGTGGGATTTTCGGGTGCCAGCGCCACCTGCGCACTAGCCCCACCCAGCGCCACAAGCGCGAGCAAGGGGGTCAGTCGCAGCACGGTCCGGACAGGCATGCGCGCCTTATCCCGAACGATGATAAGGATGGCCAGCAAGAATGCTGGTGGCGCGCCACAATTGTTCGGCCAGCATCGCCCGGACCATGAGGTGCGGCCAGGTCATCGGGCCGAAGCCAAGCAGCAGGTCGGCTTGCCCGCGTGCCACGTCGCCATGCCCGTCAGCTGCGCCGATCAGAAAGCGGGCCTCGCGCACGCCCTCGTCGCGCCAACGGCCCAGCAAGAGCGCAAATTCTTCCGAAGAGAGCTGCTTGCCGCGCTCGTCCAGCAAGATTTCACGGGCCGGTGCCTGCACCGCTGGGATGGTGCCGCCGGTGTCGGGCAGCTCGGTCTGGACAACCGGCCAGGTGATCCGCTTGACATAGCGTGCGACCAGCTCAGCCTCAGGCGAGCGGCCAATCTTGCCCCGGGCAATCACATGCAATCGCATCGGCGCGCTGCAGTTCAGGCTGCGCCCGAATCCCCAAAGGCCCACATCCGCTCAAGATTATAGAAACTGCGCACTTCCGGGCGGAACAGATGAACCACGACATCACCCGCGTCGATCAACACCCAATCCGCCGCTGGCAGACCTTCGATCCGGACGTGGCCGAAGCCGCCCTGCTTGATGCGTTCGGCCAGCTTCTGCGCCATCGCCGCAACCTGGCGCGTCGAACGGCCGCTCGCAATCACCATGTGATCGGCAATCGAGCTTTTGCCTTCCAGCGGGATCGAGACGATTTCCTGCGCCTGGTCATCGTCGAGCGAGGACAGCACCAGCGCGTGAAGGGTGCCCGGCTCGGAGTGCGGAAGCGGGGCTGGCGTGCCGGCTGCGGCCGGCGCGAGTGGGGTTGGTGTCATGCAGGTTATAAGGGCTCCTGGGGGCGGGCAGCGCAGCACGGCGCAAGGGGCGGGCCCTGGCCGTTCATGGCGTGTCGGGATCGACCGGATGGTGCGTAAGCGGATCCCTGGCAGCCTTGCCGCCAAGGCGGCTGGCCCAGTCTGGATCAGCGCGGCGAATGGCTGTCGCCGAACGCGGATCGGGATCGAAACGCAAGTGTATCAGCGCGGGTGCGCTCCATCCTGCCCGGTTTGCAAAGCTGGCTGCGGACCGCCGGTAACGGCCAAGCCAGGCTGCAGCGGGGCTCGCCGCAGCACGGCCATCATAGCCGGGCCGGGCGATCACCGCAATCGGCATGGTGCGGGCAATGGTCCGCCAGGCGCGCCAGCGGTGCAACTGGGCCAAATTATCACTCCCCATCAGCCAGATGAAGCGGTGGTGCGGATAGCGGCGCAGCAGGGCGCGCAGGGAATCAACGGTGTAGACCGTGCCCAGTTCGCGTTCGATCGCGGTGGGCACAATCGGCGCGCGTCGCGCCTGCGCCCGCGCGGAAGCCAGCCGTGCCGCCAATGGGGCCATCCCGGTCTTGGGTTTCAGCGGGTTGCCGGGCGATACCAGCCACCAGACCGCATCCAGCCCCAAGGCCTCACGGGCGAACAGCGTGATCCGGCGATGGCCGCCATGGGCCGGATTGAAGCTGCCCCCGAGAAGCCCGATCCGACTCATACCCGGGGAGTCACGGGCGCACCTGGCCGGTGCCGCGAACCAGCCACTTGTAGGTCGTCAGTCCTTCCAGCGCGACCGGGCCGCGGGCATGGAGCCGCCCGGTGGCAATGCCGATCTCTGCGCCAAGCCCAAACTCGCCGCCATCGGCAAATTGGCTGGAGGCATTATGCATGACGATGGCACTATCGACCTCAGCCAGGAAGCGCTCCGCCACAGTCTGATCTTCCGTAACTATAGCGTCGGTATGATGCGATCCATGGCGGGCAATGTGGGCCAGCGCTGGTTCAAGCCCATCAACCACGGCGACTGACAGGATCGCCTCAAGGTACTCTGTATCCCAGTCTTCCGAACTGGCCGGCACGATGCGCGGATCGAGCGCGCAGGCTCGCGCATCACCGCGCAGTTCACACCCGGCCTCGATCAGGCTGGCCACCAGAGCAGGCGAATCCGGATAAGTCGCATCGAGCAGCAACGTCTCCATTGCCCCGCACACGCCCGTGCGACGCAGCTTGGCATTAAGGGCAATCGCCTGCGCCTTGGCCGGATCGGCAGCCATATGAATGAAAGTGTGGTTGATGCCGTCAAGGTGGGCGAGAACCGGCACGCGTGCATCGGCCTGGACCCGGGCGACCAGGCTCTTGCCGCCGCGCGGGACGATCATATCAATCTGCCCGGCAGCAGTGAGCATCGCCCCGACGGCGGCGCGATCCTGCGTTGGCACAAGCTGCACGGCCTCGGCCGGAACGCCTGCTTCGGCCAGCCCGCGCACCAGCGCGGCGTGAATTGCGCGGTTGGAATGGACCGCCTCGCTGCCTCCGCGCAGCAGCACGGCATTGCCGGCGCGCAGGCACAGCGCGGCAGCATCGGCCGTCACATTCGGGCGGCTTTCGTAAATGATCCCGATCAGTCCGATCGGCACCCGGATCCGCGACAGTACCAGACCATTGGGCCGTTCGGTCCAGTCGATCTCTTGCCCAACTGGATCGGGCAGGTCGGCCACAGCCGCAACGGCATCGGCAATGCCTGACAGGCGTGAAGGGTCAAGCCGGAGCCGATCCAGCATCGCTGCGGACAGCCCCCGCGCAGCACCAGCCGCGCAGTCTTTGGCATTGGCTGCAAGGATGGCCGCCGAGTCGCTTCGCAGCGCCGCTGCAGCCCGATGCAGGGCCGCGCTTTTGGCGGCGGAATCGAGCCGGGAAAGACGAATTTGCGCGGCCCGCCCGGCGGCGGCAAGCCGCACGATCAGCGAATCGGGACTCTCGATCTGGAGGGCGTCACCATGGGTCATGTGAGAGCAGCGCCTATCACCCGCCAACAAGTTCCCGCAAGCCAAACGACTCGTCGCGCCAATTCTTCGATTCAGCGACAAGCACTTACCGGAGATTCGCGTCCCTGTGGTGAAGCTGCTAGCGCGCCGCATCGATTGGCAGAATAAGGCTTAGGGTCGTCTTGCAAAATCTGGCTGCCGGCGGGTTTAGGGACCGCCTGCGCACCTGGTTCCCGGATCGCGAGTTTTTCATGCGATCGCAGGGGCAGGTCCGCTTTATCAAGGTTTCATCGCGGTTGCAGATGATTGGCGCGACGATTGTCGCCAGCCTCCTTGTCGCGTGGCTGGTTTCGATGGGCGCGATGGCCATCTCGCAGTACCTCTCCACGCGCGACCGGCTCGCCCTGCTCGACCGCGAAGCCAAGGTGGCAACTGCCGAGAACCGCGTTGCCGAGTATCGCGATGACCTGCAGAGCGTTGCAGAGGACCTGACGCGCCGTCAAGACGCGCTGGAGCGGATGGCCGAAGGCCTCCCTGAAGACATCAAGGCTGGCGGCACGGTCTCCGACTCGACCGGCGAAGCTGCCAAGACGGTCGACAAGGTCAGTGCCGCCCTGCCTGAAGCGGCCGGCCTGGCCAAGATTGAAGCGCGCCAGCTTGCGCTGGTCGAGCGGCTGACGCGATTTGCCGATCGCCGGGCGACCGATGCCGCCAACAAGATTCGCGCCCTGGGTCTCGATCCCAAGGCCATGCTGGCCAGCCTCGATGACCGCAGCGCGATGGGTGGTCCGCTGATCGAGTTATTCGGCCCGAGCAAGCGCGCGCTCGATCCGCGCTTCCTGCGGCTCGGCGTCAGCCTTGAACGGATGGAAGCGCTGGAGCGCGGCCTGGCCGGGATCCCGCAGCATTCGCCCGCCAGCATGGAATTCATCTCGTCCGGCTTCGGCTATCGGGCCGATCCCTTCACGGGTGGCGCCGCGTTTCACGCCGGACTCGATTTCAAGGGTCCGATTGGCGCACCGATCTTTGCCGCAGCAGCAGGCACGATCAGCTTCGTCGGCACTCAGCAAGGCTATGGCAACACAGTCGAGATCGATCACGGCAATGGCCTGATGACGCGCTATGCGCATATGTCTCGCTTCCGGGCCACCCCGGGCCAGCGGGTCGAGGCTGGCCAGGTCATCGGTCTGATCGGCAACACTGGCCGCTCGACCGGCCCGCACCTGCATTTCGAAGTGCGGATCAACGACCGTGCGGTCAATCCGCGTCCTTTCCTTGAGGCTGCGTCCAATGTTCTCCAGAAAACCGGCAGCGGCGAACCCGCGCCCAGCAAGCGGTAGCACTTCTATGCGTGGATCGACCTTTTCCGTCCTCGGAGCCGACACGGCCATCAAGGGCAATGTTTCGGCTTCGGCCGATCTTCACATCGACGGCAAGGTCGAAGGCGACGTGACCTGCAGCGCCTTGGTCCAGGGCGAGACCGGCGAGATCGTTGGCGGTGTTAAGGCCGAGAACGCGCGGCTGGCCGGCACGGTTCGCGGCTCGATCTCGGCGCGCGAACTGGTCATCCTGAAAACCGCGCGGATTCACGGCGACGTCCACTACGATGCGCTGACGATCGAGCAGGGTGCCCAGGTCGACGGGCGGTTCGCCCCGCGCCAGGTCGGTCAGCCGGAAGACAGCCCGGCTGAAGCGGTTGAAAAACTGCTGACCCTGGCAAGCTGAGGACCCTCAGACTCCCACTTCGGCACGCAGCGCCTTGCGATCCAGCTTGCCGATCATGGTCTTCGGCAGGCTTTCCCGCACCACCACGCTATCGACCCGCTCGTGCTTGCCAAGCTGGCCGTTCAGCCACTTGGCCAGTACCTCGCCATCGGCCACGGCTTCATCCATCAGCGTCACATAGGCCCGCGGCGCTTCGCCACGGTAAGAGTCGGGCACGCCGATCACCAGCACTTCCTTAACCGCCGGGTGGCGCAGCAGCACCGCCTCGACCTCGCTCGGGAAGACCTTGAAACCGCCCACTGCAATCATGTCCTTGATCCGGTCGACAATCCGCAGATAGCCGCCATCTTCGAGCACCGCGACATCGCCGGTCCGCAGCCAGCGGCCGTCGGGCCGCTCCGCAAAGGCGCGCACCGCCTCTTCGGGCCGGCGCCAATAGCCGCGCATCACCTGCGGTCCCTGGATTGCCAACTCTCCAGGTTCGCCCTCGGGCGCATCCAGACTAGGGTCTTCCTTATCGAGCAGACGGATGCGCGTGCCGGGAATCGGCTGACCAATGGTGCCAACCCGCTCTTCCCCTTCATAGGGATTGGTCGAGGCCACACCGGCGGTCTCGGTCAGACCATAGCCTTCGACCAGGCGGGCACCGCTGGCCTGCTCGAACCGGACCTTGAGGGGGCCGGGCAAGGGAGCCCCACCAGAAATGCAGATCCTGAGTGACGAGAAGTTGGTCTTGCCGCAGTCGGGATGGTCGAGCAGTGCCTGGTACATGGTGGGCACGCCTGGCATGGCGGTCGCCTCGACCCTGGCCAGCGTCTTAAGCGCTTGCCCGGCATCGAAGCGCGGCAGCATGGCAATGCATCCACCGTTCACGACCGTGCGATTGAGCACACAGATATTAGCGAAGACGTGGAACAGCGGCAGCACGCCCATGATCACGTCGCGCTGCCCGGCCTCAGGATCGATGGCCTCAACCTGGCGGGTGTTGGCAGTGATGTTCTGATGGGTGAGCATCGCGCCCTTGGGTGTACCGGTGGTGCCGCCGGTGTATTGCAGTAAAGCCAGATCCTCGTGCGGATCGATCGCTATCGGTGCCAGCTGCCCATCTGCCAGCACATCGTCCCACCGCAGTGCTGCACTTTCCGGGGGAATGCGGCTGAGCGACTTGCGCGCGAACAGACGCATCCCCACCCCTTTGGCCCAGGGCAATTGGGCCGCTAGCGAGCCGACCACCAGCCATTCGAGCGATGACTGTCGTTTCACTTCAAGGGCCGTGGGCAGCAGGGCCGAGGCATCGACTGTGACCAGCAGCCGGGTACCAGAATCCTCAACCTGGGCCGTCAGTTCCGCAATCGTGTAGAGCGGCGAGAAATTGACCACCGTCGCGCCCGCCAGCATTGCCCCGTAATAGGCCGACAGGTAAATCGGCACATTAGGCAGGAACAGTCCGACTCGGTCACCTTTGACGATCCCCAGCTGCTGCAAGCCCACGGCAAAGGCGCGAGCTTCGGCCGCGATATCGTTGTAACGGTAACGGCGCCCCATGAAATCCACCAGGGGGCGATCCCCATGTACGGCGACCGAGTCAGCAAACATTTGCGGAACCGAGAGCGGCACAAAGTCCATGTCCCAGTTGCAGGGGTGCTGGTAGTTTTCGCGCCAAGGCGCAGTGGCCACATTGCTGACAGTCATGTCAGCAATGTGGGTTATTCAAAGCGTTGAAACAAGGCGGGGTTTCAGCCCCAGCAGTGCTTCAGCCTTCGTCTGTCGCTTCCGCAGCACGCTTGGCCTCAAGCCAGGCAGCAACCTCCGCCTCCTGGGCCGCTTCGCTGGCAGCCTTGGCCTGAGCCTCACGCTCGGCGCGCAGTTCCTCGATCAGTGCCTCGCGGTCATCGCCCAGGCGCGCATCATCCCCTGCCTCATCGGCCAGACCGGCCTTCTTGGCAGCCTTGGCGACAATTGCGTCCAGCTCGCGCTGGCTGCACAGGCCCAGGGTCACGGGATCCTTCGGCTGGATGTTGGCGATGTTCCAATGGCTGCGCTCACGGATCGCGGTGATCGTGTTGCGGGTCGTGCCGATCAGCTTGCCGATCTGCGCATCGGAAATTTCCGGGTGGTTGCGCAGGATCCAGGCAATGCCATCCGGCTTGTCCTGGCGCTTGGACACCGGAGTGTAGCGCGGCCCCTTGGTCCGGCTCACGGTGACCGGTGCCTTCTGCATTTTCAGGGCATAGTTCGGATCGACCTGGCCCTTTTCGATTTCGGCCATGGTCAGCTCGCCCGCACGAACCGGGTCGCGCCCGGTGTACTTGGAGCTGGCAAGGTCATCAGCCATGGCCTGGACCTCAAGGATGTGCAGCCCGCAGAACTCGGCGATCTGTTCGAACGACAGGGCGGTGTTGTCGACCAGCCACGAAGCGGTGGCATGCGGCATCAACGGGGTGGGCTGGGTCACGGGTTAATCTCCGTCAGAAATAGATAGGGCCGCCCCTTGCGGAGCGGCCGTTCGCAAGATCGTCTAGGGGATAAAGCCGGATTCGGCAAGGATTGAGTGCGCGATCAGGCCTTGAGCACGATCTTGCCGATATGGGCCCCTGCCTCCATCCGGGCATGGGCGGCAGCCGCCTCCGCCAGCGGGAAGACCTGGTCCATCACCGGGCGCAGTTCTCCGCTTTCAAACAGCGGCCAGGCATTCCGGGCGATTTCCTCGGCAAGCAATGCCTTGAACTGGCTGGAGCGCGGCCGCAGGGTCGATCCGGTAAGGGTGTACCGGCGGCTCATAATCACTGCCATATTGAGTTCGGCCTGCATCCCGCCCTGCACCGCGATGGTCACGTGGCGGCCATCTTCCTTCAGGCACTTGAGGTTGCGTGCGACATAGTCCCCCGCCACCATGTCCAGCACCAGTTCCACGCCCTGGCCCTCGGTGATCCGCCGCACTTCCTCGACAAAATCGCTGGCCTTGTAGTCGATTGCATGATCGGCGCCGATTTCCAGCGCGGCGGCGCACTTCTCAGCTCCGCCGCAGGTTACAATCACCGTCATGCCAAAGGCCTTGCCCAGCATGATCGCCATCGTGCCAATCCCGCTGGTCCCGCCATGGACAAGGATCGTCTCGCCCTCTTTTGCCCAGCCGCGCTCAAACACGTTGTGCCAGACAGTGAACAGCGTTTCCGGCAGCGCCGCAGCTTCGGCCAAGGACATGGTTGGTGGAACCGGGAGGCAATGACCGGCATCGGCAAGGCAGTACTCGGCATAACCGCCGCCGTGAACCAGTGCGCACACCGTCTGCCCAAGCAGCGCGGCATCAACCCCGGAGCCAAGCGCCACGATCTGGCCTGAAACTTCCAGCCCCGGCAGTGGCGAGGCACCCGGCGGCGCCGGATAAAGGCCCATGCGCTGCACCACGTCGGGCCGGTTTACCCCGGCATAGGCAACCTGAACCAGCACCTGGCCTTCGCTGGGCTGGGGGACGGGTAGCTCCTGTGGCTGCAGCACCTCTGGTCCGCCCGGGCCCGAAATGGCCACTCCGGTCATCGTTTCAGGAACTGCCCCAGTCATTTGCGCGAACCCCGTTGCAAGTGCGACGTGCTGAGGCGGCCTAGCCTTTGGGCGAGTTGACAGCAAGCACGCGAAGCGCGATTCTCCCTCTTGCGATGGACGATGACGACCGCCCCCGCCTGCGCACCGATGCCGCCAGCCAGCTGGCGCTGGAGCCGCTTGATCGCCTATCCCATGATGAACTGGGTCACCGGATTGTCTTGCTCGAAGCAGAAATTGCCCGGGTAAAGGCGCACCGCGACAAGGCTTCGGCGCACCGCGCTGCAGCCGATGCGCTGTTCAGGCCGCGATCATCATGAATTTGAACCCACCCCTTCGCAGCGCGGGTGGGCGTTCCCATATCGGCGGCCTAACCTTCAGGGTCAGCCAGGCCGGTCGTTCCGAAATGGTTATCCATCCTTGTTCACGCCCTTCGCTAGCCGCAGGGTCACTCTCGCCGTGGGAAGACCGTTAAATGCCAAGTTTCGCCCAGAGCCTTGAAAAGACGCTCCACAGTGCGCTCGCCAACGCTTCCGAGCGCAGCCACGAGTATGCCACGCTGGAGCATCTGCTGCTGGCACTGATCGACGATCCCGATGCGGCGGCCGTGATGCAGGCCTGCGGGGTCGAGCTGAGCGAACTGGGTGAAGTGGTGCGCCAGTACCTCGACCAGGAATACCAAAGCCTGAAGACCGAGGAAAAGGGCGATCCCACGCCCACGGCCGGCTTCCAGCGGGTGATCCAGCGCGCGATCCTGCACGTCCAGTCGTCCGGCAAGGATACGGTGACCGGTGCCAACGTGCTGGTCGCGCTGTTTTCCGAGCGCGATTCCTATGCAGTCTATTTTCTCCAGCAACAGGACATGAGCCGGCTCGATGCGGTGAGCTATATCAGCCACGGGATCGGCAAGGGCGGTCGCCGGATCGAGGACAAGACCCCCAAGGGCAACGAGGGGGAAAGCCCGACGCAGGAAGAAAAGGTTCAAGCCAAGGACAAGAAGGAATCGGCGCTGGACCAGTTCACGGTCAACCTCAACGAAAAGGCGCTGGCCGGCCGGGTCGATCCGTTGATCGGTCGCGGCCCGGAAGTGGACCGCACAATTCAGATCCTGTGCCGCCGTTCCAAGAACAATCCGCTTTATGTCGGCGATCCGGGCGTGGGCAAGACTGCTATCGCCGAGGGCCTAGCGCGCAAGATTGTCGAAGGCGAAGTGCCCGAAGTGCTGGCTGAAGCCGTGATCTACAGCCTCGACATGGGCGCGCTGCTGGCCGGCACACGCTATCGCGGGGATTTCGAGGAGCGGCTCAAGCAAGTTGTTTCCGAGCTGGAAAAGATGCCGCACGCAGTGCTGTTCATTGACGAAATCCACACCGTGATCGGCGCCGGGGCGACCAGTGGCGGGGCGATGGACGCGTCCAACCTGCTCAAGCCGGCACTTTCCGGTGGCTCGATCCGCTGCATCGGCTCGACCACTTACAAGGAATTCCGCAATCACTTCGAAAAGGACCGCGCCCTGCTGCGCCGGTTCCAGAAGATCGATGTGAACGAGCCGACAGTGGAAGACACGATCAAGATCCTCAGGGGCCTGCGCACCGCCTTCGAGGAGCATCACAAGGTCAAGTACACGCCCGATGCGATCAAGACGGCGGTGGAGTTGTCGGCGCGCTATATCAATGACCGCAAGCTGCCCGACAAGGCGATCGACGTGATCGACGAGGTAGGCGCGATGCAGATGCTGGTTCCGCCGAGCAAGCGCAAGAAGACCATCACCGCGCGCGAGATCGAGGCGGTGATCGCCACCATGGCGCGGATCCCGCCCAAGTCGGTTTCCTCGGACGATCGCCAGGCGCTCGAACATCTCGAGAAGGATCTGAAGCGTGTCGTGTTCGGACAGGACAAGGCGATCGAGGTGCTGTCCAGCGCCATGAAGCTGAGCCGCGCGGGCCTGCGCGATCCGGACAAGCCGATCGGCTCGTTCCTGTTTTCGGGCCCAACCGGCGTCGGCAAGACCGAAGTCGCCAAGCAGCTCGCCAGCATCATGGGTATCCCGATGCAGCGCTTCGACATGTCCGAATACATGGAGCGCCATTCGGTCAGCCGGCTGATCGGCGCGCCTCCGGGCTATGTCGGCTATGACCAGGGTGGGCTGCTTACCGATGCAATCGACCAGCAACCGCACTGCGTATTGCTGCTCGACGAGATTGAGAAGGCCCATCCGGACCTGTTCAATATCCTGCTGCAGGTCATGGATAACGGCCGCTTGACCGATCACCACGGCAAGACGGTCGACTTCCGCAATGTCGTGCTGATCATGACCACCAATGCCGGGGCCAGCGACATGGCCCGCCAGGGCATCGGCTTCGGCGACGTCTCCAAGGCGGATGCCGGTGACGAAGCGGTGAAGAAGATGTTCAGCCCGGAATTCCGCAACCGGCTCGATGCGATCGTACCTTTTGCCTACCTCGGCACCGAAGTCATTGCGCGGGTGGTCGACAAGTTTGTGCTCCAGCTCGAGTTGCAACTGGCCGACCAGAACGTTCACATCCAGTTCGACAGCGATGCCCGCGCCTGGCTGGGCGAACGCGGCTATGACAAGCTCTATGGCGCGCGGCCGATGGCCCGGCTGATCCAGGAGAAAGTGAAGCAGCCGCTGGCCGAGGAGCTGCTGTTTGGCAAACTGCGCCACGGCGGTGAAGTCCACGTGGCGGTGAAGGACGGGGCCCTGGCCTTCGAGCTGACCCCGGCCCCGCCCAAGCTGGACCGCAAGGCGCGCAAGGCGGCCGAGGGCAAGCCAGCCCGCAAGGGTAAGGCCAAACCCGCGTCCGAACCCCAGGGCGACGGAAACGACTGACAGGTCTGGAACATGGCTGCGGCCATCGCCATTTTGCGGTGATGGCCGCGCCATTCTCATGGATCAGGGCTGAGCCCATGGGCATCCGCGTGTTGCCGGCCGATTGCTGGATCGATCCGGCACGTCCGGTGGACCAGGCGCTGGTGACTCACGGCCATGCCGATCACGCCCGAGGCGGGCACGGGAGGAACATTGCCACGACCGCCACTCTGGCGATCATGGAACTGCGCTATGGCGTCAGTGGCGATACGGTTCCGGCAGCTTACGGCGAAACGATTAGACTTGGCGGCGGCGTAACCGCCACCTTCATTCCGGCCGGCCATGTGCTGGGTTCGGCCCAGATCGTGCTGGAACACGCCGGGGAGCGGGTGATCGTGACCGGCGATTACAAGCGCCGGCTCGATCCGACCTGCCCACCGTTTGAGCCGCAGCCTTGCGACGTGTTCATCACCGAGGCGACCTTCGGGCTTCCGGTGTTCCGCCATCCCCCGATCGCAGACGAAATGGCGAAGCTGCTGGCAGCCCGGGCCGCGCAGCCGGATCGGTGCGTACTGGTGGGGGCCTATGCCTTGGGCAAGGCCCAGCGCGTGATCGCAGAACTGCGCCGCGCGGGTTACAATGATCCCATCTACCTCCATGGCGCGCTGGAGCGGATGTGCCGGCTGTACGAAGAGCATGGGATCGAGCTTGGCGAACTGCGGGCGGCAGCGGGGCTGCCCAAAGCCGCTCTGGCGGGGCAGATCGTCCTATGCCCGCCCTCGGCGCTCAATGACCGTTGGAGCCGCCGCCTGCCCGACCCGATCACCGCCATGGCCAGCGGCTGGATGCGGGTTCGCGCCCGCGCGCGCCAACGCAATGTCGAGCTGCCGCTGATCATTTCCGATCATGCCGACTGGGACGAACTGATCACCACCATTGCCGAAGTCGATCCGGCCGAAACCTGGATCACGCATGGCCGCGAAGATGCCTTGCTGCGGTGGTGCGAGCTGAACCAGCGCAAGGCGCGCGCGCTGGCGCTGGTCGGTTACGAGGACGAGGACGACTAAGGCCGTGGAAGCGTTTGCCGCCCTGCTCGATGCGCTGGTCTATACCCGCAGCCGCAGTGCCAAGCTGGAACTGATCGCTGACTACCTGCGATCCACGCCCGATCCGGACCGGGGCTGGGCGCTGGCTGCGCTGACCGGCGGGCTGGACTTTCCGGCGGTGAAAGCCGGCACGGTACGCGCACTGATCATGGAGCGAGTGGATCCTGAGCTTTTCGCGCTATCGCGTGACTATGTCGGCGATACGGCCGAAACGGTCAGCCTGCTGTGGCCGGAACCGCCGGTGGGCGATCTGCCCGCACCCAGCGTGCGCGAAGCAGTCGAGGCACTGGACGCCATGACCCGGTCCACCGTGGCGGGTGAACTGGCGGGCTTGCTGGACCGGCTAGACGCCAACGGCCGCTATGCCCTGCTCAAGCTGGCGACTGGGGCCATGCGGATCGGCATTTCGGCCCGCCTGGCCAAGGTCGCTTTCGCTCAGGCCTTTGGCGTGAGCATCGACGATGTGGAGGAGTACTGGCACGGCCAGGTGCCGCCTTATCTGGCACTGTTCGATTGGGCGGCCAACGGTGCCAAGCCACCAAGCGGTGATCACTTGCCGCTGTTCCGCCCGTTCATGCTGGCCCACCCGCTTGAAGAGACTGCCGTTGACCTTGCCGACTATGCGGCAGAATGGAAATGGGACGGCATCCGGATCCAACTCGTCCACGTAGGGGGGGAAACCCGGCTCTATTCCCGCTCTGGCGACGATATCTCGGCCACCTTTCCTGAGCTGACTGCAGCGCTGCAACTACCCGCCGTGCTGGATGGCGAACTGCTGGTGCGCGGTACACAACAAGGCGGAGAACAGGGCGGCGCGGCGAGTTTCAACGCCCTACAACGGCGACTAGGGCGCAAGACCGTGTCGAAGGCCATGCTGGCCGATTATCCCGCCTTTGTTCGGCTGTATGATGTGCTGGTGGTCGAGGGGGACGACCTACGAGGCCTCGGCTGGGAACACCGACGCGGTCATCTGGAGCGGCTCGTGCCACGGCTTAACCCCGAACGGTTTGACCTGAGCCAGGTAATCGAAGCCGCAACTTTCGAAGAGCTGGCCGCGATCCGCGAACGGGCGCGCGACGAGGCGATCGAGGGCGTGATGCTCAAGCGGCGCGACAGCCCCTACATCGCCGGGCGCAAGACCGGATTGTGGTACAAGTGGAAGCGCGACCCACTGCTGATCGATTGCGTGCTGATGTATGCCCAGCGCGGCAGCGGCAAGCGATCGAGTTTCTATTCGGACTTCACTTTTGGCTGCTGGAACGGCGATCCCGATGCCGGGGCCGAACTGCTCCCCGTAGGCAAGGCCTATTTCGGCTTTACCGACGAGCAACTGAAGTGGCTCGATCGCCATGTCCGCACCCACACCATGAACCGCTTTGGCCCGGTGCGCGAAACGGACCGCAGCCTGGTGTTCGAAGTGGCGTTCGATTCGGTGCATGGCAGCAAACGGCACAAGTCCGGAGTTGCTATGCGTTTCCCCCGGATCAGCCGGATCCGGGCCGACAAGCCGGCGCACGAAGCCGACCGGCTCGAAACGCTGAAAGCGCTGATCCGCGATTGATTGCGGTCAAGGTAGCTGGCCAGAAGCCGGGCTAGCAGAGCAAAGTGAACTGCTTTGCCCGGAACAATAGATGACTGCTGACAATCCCACCCAATCCACTCCCTTTGCCCGGATCGGCGGCCATCCAGCGCTGCGCGCCATCACGGACCGGTTTTATGACCTGATGGAAGCGGAGCCGGCCTATGCTGAACTGCGCGCAATCCATGCTCCGGACCTGGCGCAAATGCGCATGCAATTGCCGCAGTTCCTCGCCGGCTGGGCGGGTGGCCCGCGAGACTGGTTTGAGGCCAATCCGGGCAAGTGCATGATGAGCGCCCATGGAGGGATCCCGATCACCCGCGATACGGCTGATCAATGGGGCGAGGCGATGACCCGGGCCATTGCCGAGGTGGAACTGGCTGACCGTGAAGTGGCCGATGCCATGGCCGATGTGCTGACCCGCATGGCCAAGGGAATGGCGCGAAGCTAAACGTGCCTGCATCAACAGCATCGGCCAGTCCCGCCGCCGGCTAGCCATCGCGACTGCCACTTTGGCGGAATTTGTCGTTTGTCGGTCAAGCTGGGTTGATCAGTCGTCAACTTCCTTCTATTCAGTTGCAAATCGCAACTGGAGAGCTTGCCATGACCTATGCCGACACTGCCCTGGCCTCGTTCGACCAGTTGCTGGGCACCTTCGATCATCTGCTGGGCAAGGCCGCGGCCAGCGAGGCCGGCGAAGCTCTGCTGCAGGCCCGGCTCGCGCCGGACATGTTTCCGCTGGCGACGCAGGTGCGCTTCACCACACAACAGGTGCACAACACGCTTAACCGGATCTACGGGTCGGATCATGCAGGCGTCGACAGTGATCACACGACAATTGCCGAGGCGCGGGCCCACCTGGCCGAGGTCCGTCGCCTGATTGCCGAAGCGAGCAAGGCCAGTGCCATCGCCGAAGACACCATGGTCGAATTTGACCTGCCCAATGGCATGGTCTTCAGGTTGAGCGCGGCCGACTATGTGCGGGACTGGTCCATGCCGCAGTTTCATTTCCACCTGATGACCGCTTACGCGATCCTGCGCCATGCTGGCCTGGCGATCGGCAAGGCCGATTACCTAGGTTACATGATGAAGCACCTGAAAGCACCGCCCGCCGGCTGATCGGACCAGGGGACGATCTGCACCTGCTTGTCGCGCCCGGTTGCGCCGCGCAACAAGCGAAGCCGTGACGTCGCAATTCGGAGCGCCTCGGCCAGCAAAGCAGGGCTGGCAGCGGGCGGAGTGTCAGCCTTCGGGCTGGCCACTCAGCGCCGCCGCGTGGTGCTTGGCGTTCTCGACATAGTGCTTCACGCCCATCTGCAGCCCGGCCAGCGCCCGATCATCAAGTTCGCGCATGAAGGCAGCCGGGCGCCCCGACCAGAGCTGGCGCGAGGGGATGCGCTTGTTCGGCGCAAGCAGCGCGCCGGCAGCCAGCATCCCATCGGCCTCGATCAGGCAGCCGTTCATGGTCTGGGCGGCAAAGCCGACAAAGCCGCGATCCTCGATCACGGTGCCGTGGATCATCGACATGTGGCCGATTAACACGTCGTCGCCGATCAGCGTCGGATAGCCGTCGGGCTTGCCCGGCATTGGCCCGTCGCAATGGATCACGCAGCCATCCTGCACATTGGTGCGCGCGCCGATGACGATCCGGGTGACGTCACCGCGCAGGACGCAATTGTACCAGATAGAGGCATCGGGCCCGATCTCGACATCGCCAATCAGGCGGCAGCCTGGCGCGACAAAGGCGCTGTCGTGAATGCGCGGACGTTTGCCGTGGAGTTCGAGGATGGTGACGTCAGGTCGGGTCATGTCAGTCGCTTCCCAGGAAATTGCTCCAGCGAACCTGCGGGAGGATCGAGGCGTGATCGTCGGTCCAGGCGCGCCTAGTTGGTGCGCCCAGCGGCCGCCAGCGGAAAGCCGGAGCGGCTTTCCCAAGTGCCTCCAGCTGGGCCGGATCCCGGGTAATGGCCACCCAGGTCGAAGGGGTGAAGAGCGTGGCGACCTGCTCTTCCGGATCGTCATCGCGCAGCGCCGCATGCAGTCCGCGCTGCTTCACCGCGGCAGCCAGAACCGGCTCAAGATCGATGTAGCGGTTGGAAATGTGGATCAGGAGCACGCCCTTGCTACTCAGCGTATCCAAATAGACCCCCATCGCCTCGTTGGTCATCAGATGCAGCGGGATCGCATCGGACGAAAAGGCATCGACAGCCAGCAGGTCAAAGCTGCCACGCGGCAGGGCGGCCAGCTCGATCCGCGCATCGCCCAGCACGATCCGCGCATCAGGGGTGCAATCACGCAGGTAAGTGAACGTGCCGTTGTTCGACAGGTCGAGCACCACCGGATCGATCTCAAAGAAGGTCCAGGCCTGGCCTGGCCGACGATAACACCCGAGCGTCCCCGTGCCGAGCCCAACCACACCGAGCCGCGCGCCGGGGCCATAGAGCCGTTCGGCATTGGCAAAGGCAATCCCCGCGCCCGAGCCCGGACCATAATAGGTCAGTGGCAGCTGCCGCAGCTTGGGGTCGAGCGACTGCTTGCCGTGAAGCGTGGTCCCATGCGCCAGAGTTCGCATCTTCGACTGTTCGAAATCACGGACCGTGTAGACCCCGAAGTAGCTGCGCGTGCGCAGCCCTTCGCGCGAGGCGTCGATCGTATCCCAGCCACCCTGCGCATACATCAGTGCCGCCAGCAGCACGACCAGCATCCAGCGCCAGCCTGCGATCAGGCAGCCAAGCAGGCCGACGCCAAGCGTCAACAAGTGCTGCCTGGTGGTGTACTCACCCTCGGTCGTCGTGGTCTGGTAAATGAACCAGCACAGCACTAGCGCCGTGCCCAGAATCAGCGCGCCGGAAACGAGCTGGAGATGCTGGTCGCCCGTGGGGCGGCGGATCGAGAATAGTCCCGTGGTCGGCAGGAGCAAGGCTGCAAACAGGACCAGCAGCGGATGCTCCCACACCCAGTCGAACAGCAGCGGTGCGAACAGCGCCGTGAACAGGCCGCCCAGCGCGCCGCCCGCGGACATGACCAGATAGAACAGTGTCAGATGGGCCGGATCCGGTCTGAGATCGTAAAGCCGGCCATGCAAGGCCACGCAGACCACAAACAGCAGCGCGACGCTGCCAATCACCGGGATGAGCGTGGCCGAATGGCTTGATGCCGCGGCGAACCCGCCCGCAGTCAGCAGGAACAGCGGGGCGACCCGGCTGAACACTCGGGTCAGCAGGCGATTGTCCGAAAAGGCCACGCTAAAGCTCAGCAGGTAAAGGCCCAGCGGGATGACCCACAGGAGTGGCATGGCAAACAGATCGGTGGTCAGGTGTGTCGTGGTGGACAGCATCAGCCCCGATGGCACCGCCGCCAGAACCAGCCACAGCGCGATTCGCCGCCAGCCAATATCCGCCGCCGTGGCCGTGCCGGCATCCTCGTGCTGGCCGGCAAGATCGGAGCGGGTGCGGAAACACACAAAGACCAGGCCGATCAGCAGGACGTAGCCCAGCGTCCAGCCCCAGCTTTGCTCACCGGCCGAAAGGCGGGGTTCAACCAGCAGCGGGTAAGCAATCAACCCGCCGAAACTGCCGAGGTTAGAGGCGGCATACAGCGCCCAGGGCGCGCTTGAGCCAGGATGGGCCGCATACCAGCGCTGCATCAGCGGGGCCTGGGCCGAGACGAGGAAGAAGACCGGGCCGATAGTCAACGCCAGCAGCGCCGGCACCCATAGCGGCTCCATCCCCTGGGGCGGGCGAGGCAGGTCAACCAGGGCGATCGGCAGGGTCAGCGCGGCCAGCGCCAGCAGCACCAGGTGAATCTGACCTTGTCGCCGCAGCGGCATCCGCCCGAGCCGGTGGGCATAGAAATAACCGGCCAGCAGCAGCGCCTGGTAAACCAGCATGGCGCTGTTCCAGACGTTCGGCGCGCCGCCCAGCCGCGGCAGCGCAAGCCGGGCAACCAATGGCTGGACGAGGAAGAGCAGGAACGACCCGGTCAGGATCGTCACGACAAACAGCATGCGGGAGGGTGGTGCGACAGTAGTGGTCATTGCCCGCTCCAAGTGCTGCGCCCAATCCGGTACGTGACATGCGGCACCAGCGGATCGCCGGGCGGCACCTTGGGATGATCGAAATCCCCATCCGCCATGCGGGCCATGCCGATCCGTTCCATCACCGCCCGGCTGGCGCGGTTATCGAAATTGGTGATCGCATAGGCGGCATCGTCAGAACGATTGGCAAACACCCAGTCGCACGCCGCCCGCGCCGCCTCGGTAGCATAGCCGCTGCCCCAGCAGTCGCGCGCCATGCGCCAGCCCAGTTCGGCCTTGCCGACAATCGGGCCGACCGAACCACGGATCACGCCGCACCAGCCGATCAGCCGGCAATCCTCGCGGCGCACCATGGCCCAGAAGCAGTGGCCATGCTCGGCCTCGATTCCGCGCATCCGCTCGATCAGCGCGGCCACTTCATCGCGTGACATCACCGGGCCGAGCATGGCCATCACTTCGGGATCGCTGCAAACGGCGTGAAACGGCGCCAGATCCTTATCGCGCCAGGAACGCAACACCAGCCGCTCGGTTTCCAGCCGGAACTCAGCCATTGAGCAGTCGGGCAGCGTGCGCGGCGTGATAGGTAAGCACGCCCGAACAGCCAGCGCGCTTGAAGGCGAGCAAGGTTTCCAGCACCAGCGCATCGCGGTCCCCGGCGCCGGCTGCGGCGGCATGCTCGATCATCGCATATTCGCCGCTGACCTGGTAAGCGAAGACCGGCACCTCGAAGGCCTCCTTCACCCGCCGGACAATGTCCAGATAGGGCAGGCCCGGCTTGACCATCACGCTGTCGGCCCCTTCGGCAAGATCCAGTTCGACCTCGCGCAGCGCCTCTTCGGCATTGGCCGGGTCCATCTGGTAGGTCTTCTTATCACCCTTAAGCAGGCCACGGCTGCCCACGGCATCGCGGAACGGGCCGTAGAAGGCGCTGGCGTACTTGGCGGCATAGGACATGATCTGAACATTGGCATGGCCGTGGTCTTCCAGCGCATCGCGGATCGCACCAATCCGGCCATCCATCATGTCGCTGGGCGCGATCACGTCGGCCCCGGCGGCGGCCTGGTTGAGGCTCTGTCCGACGAGCATGTCGACCGTGGCGTCATTCAGCACATAGCCGCCTTCATCAACTAGCCCGTCCTGCCCGTGGCTGGTATAGGGATCGAGCGCGACGTCAGTCAGCACGCCGATGTCATTGCCGCAAGCATCCTTGATCGCCTTGATCGCCCGGCACATCAGGTTGTTGGGGTTGAGCGCCTCGGCGCCATCCGCGCTGCGCAGGGCCGGCGGTGTGTTGGGAAACAGGGCCAGGCACGGAATGCCAAGCGCAACGGCTTCGCGCGCCCGCGCCGCGATTCCGTCCACCGACCACCGCGACACGCCCGGCAGCGAGCCGATCGGCTCCTCCACGCCGCTGCCTTCGGTCACAAACAGCGGCCAGATCAGATCGGCCGGGGTGAGAACGGTTTCGCGGTGGAGCGCACGGCTCCAGGCCGTGACGCGCGTGCGGCGCAAGCGGGTGGCGGGGTAGGAACTCATCGCACCCTTCCCTAGGGCAGTTAATCGCGCTTGTCGATTTCCGGCACGGGGACCGCAGGCGGGGCTGATGGGCTCGCCATCGGACCCAGCGCTGCGCCGGGCACCACCGCCTTCAGTGCCGTCATCCGCGCGCGGAATGCGGCCAGTTCCCTGGCATCGACCTGATTGGAAACGGTAAAGCGGACCGACATCGGGTTCACTTTCTGCCCGTTCTTGTAGAGCTCGTAATGCAGGTGCGGTCCCGTCGATAGGCCGGTCGAGCCGACATAGCCGATGATCTGACCGGCGCGGACGCGTGATCCGGCCGAAACGGCCATGCGGCTCATGTGCGAATAGCCGGTACCAAAACCGCCGCCATGATCGAGCTTGATATGGTTGCCGTGGCCGCCGCCCCAGCCAGCAAAGGTTACCGTGGCATCGCCCACAGCATAGATCGGCGCGCCATAAGGAGCGCCGAAATCGACCCCACCGTGCATCCGGGTATAGCCGAGGATCGGATGGCGCCGTGCCCCGAAGTTTGAGGTGATCCGGCCAACCACCGGCATAATCAGGCCGGAGCGCTGAGCCCCCATGCCCGATGCCTCGAAGAACTGGCCGTCGCTACCCCAGCGCAGCAACTGGGCCTTTGGCTTGCCGGCCCGCTCGATCCCGGCAAACAGCAGCTCGCCCACCTGGGTTTCGCCGGTCGCCGCGCGCTTGAAGCCGACGATGATATCGAAGGTATCCCCCGTCTCGACTGCGGTATCGAGGCTGAGGTGCTGATCAAGCACCTGCAGGTATTGCTGGATCGCCTCGATTGGTGCGCCGGCCGCGCGGGCAGAGCGGTAAAGCCCCAGGCCTACCGTGCCGCGGATGCGCAGCGGCGTGGTGCTGACCGCGATCGGGCGCGGCACCAGCACCAGCGCCCCGTCGCGGCGGGTAACTTGCAGTTCAAGATCGAACCTGGCCCGGAACGACAGCGCATCGAGCGGTCGCGGCTGGTCCGGCCAGGGCCGGCGGCCGAGGGTGATATCTACTTGGGTACCCGGAGCGAGCGTCGCCGGATCGACCGCTCCCGCGACCAGGCCCCGGACCCGCGCCGCATCGGCTGGACCGACCCCTGCGCGCTGGAGCATCCGCTCCAGGCTGTCGCCCTGGCCATAGGTGGCGGTCAGCTGGATCAGCGCCCGTTCGGGCACATTGGTGATCGGGCTGACCCGTGCGGTCGGCCCCATGCGGTGCCCGGTGCCGCTGCCCAGGGCGAGCGGTGCGATGGTCTGGCTGCGGAACTCGTCACGCGCTGCCACATCGAGCGGCATAGCGGGCGGCGCGGCAATGGTCGAAAAATCCGGCAGAAAGGCGAGCGCGCAGGCGCTCAGGCCAAACAGAGTCCCCAGACCGCGAAACCAGCGGGGGGTGCCGATGTCTTCGGCAAGATCCGGGGTCCAGTCAAACCGGGCGAGGCGTAGCTCGAGCTCGGTGCGCAGGCCATTGAGGCGGGCGGCGAACGGTGCCGTCCCGGGTGAGCGCGCGGCGGCGGCGCTGCCCGCCAGGCGCAAGCCCAGCGGAACGCTACCAATTCCGGTCTCAAGCGCTTCGCGCGGCGTGAACACTCAACTCTGCCCCTGCGGCTGCAACCGGCTCCCGCTGTGCACGGGTAAGGTTAATCTTCACCTAAGACAGGGGATTTGCTGGCTCCGACGGGTTGTCGGCGGGAAGGGCCGATGCCACATCCAGCAGGTCATGTCGCGCAATGCCTCCGTCCGCGCTCCAACGCGCGCCCCAGCCCAGGGGGATGGGCGGGTGCGGGCCGTGCTCGGTCCGACCAACACCGGCAAGACTCACCTCGCGATCGAGCGGCTCTGCGCGCACTCCTCAGGCGCGATCGGCTTTCCACTGCGGCTGCTGGCGCGCGAAGTCTATGACCGGGTCTGCGCGATCAAGGGCGCGGACCGGGTTGCTCTGATCACCGGCGAGGAACGGATCGAACCCAAGCACGCGCGCTGGCTGCTCTGCACGGCCGAAGCCATGCCGGTTAACGCGGACCTTGCGTTCGTGGCACTCGATGAAGCGCAGATCGGGGCAGACCGTGAACGCGGCCATGTCTTCACCGATCGCCTGCTGCATGCCCGCGGGCGCGAGGAAACGATGATCCTCGGCTCAGCCACGCTAGAGCCGCTGGTGCGCACGCTGGTGCCCGAAGCAGAGATTATCGGCCGCCCCCGCTTTTCAACGCTTAGTCATAGCGGCGCACGCAAGCTCTCGCGCGTGCCGCCGCGTTCGGCGATCGTCGCCTTCTCAGCCGAGCAAGTCTACGCCATTGCCGAGATGTTGCGCCGGTTCCGCGGCGGGGCTGCGGTGGTAATGGGGGCGCTCAGCCCGGAAACGCGCAACCGCCAGGTCGCGCTGTTCCAGCAGGGCGAGGTCGATTACCTGGTTGCCACCGATGCCATCGGGATGGGCTTGAACCTTGACGTCACCCATGTCGCATTTGCCGGACTGTCAAAGTACGACGGGGTGCGCCAGCGCCGGCTGACGCCTGCGGAAATGGCGCAGATCGCTGGCCGCGCCGGTCGTCACCAGACCGACGGAACCTTTGGTACGCTGGCTGGCACCGGCAGCCACGACGCCGAATTCACACCGGAGGAAGTCTATGCGATCGAGGAACACCGCTTCGCGCCGCTGACCCGGTTGTTCTGGCGGGAGGCTGATCTGGACTGTACCAGCCTCTCTGCGTTGCTCGCCGATCTTGAGCGAGTGCCGGACCGGCCCGAGCTGGCGGCGGCACCGGAAGCGGTCGATCTGGCGGTGCTGCGCCGCCTGGCCGAAGACCCCGAGCTCGCGGCAAGCGCGAACAGTGCCCGGCGCGTGGCCCGCATGTGGGATGCCTGCCGCCTCCCCGATTTCCGTCAGCACGGAGCCGATACCCATGCGCGCTTTGTCGCGCGGCTGTGGGCCGATCTGCGCGATGGCCAAATTCCTGGCGACCATGTCGCCCGGGCAATTGCCGAACTAGACCGCCCCGATGGCGATATCGACACCCTGCAGGGCCGGATCGCCGCCATCCGCTCCTGGGCCTATATCGCCCAGCGGCCCGACTGGGTGCTGGCCCGCGAGGAAATGGCGGCGCGCGCCCGGGCCGCCGAGGCGCGGCTGTCTGATGCGCTCCACGCCCGGCTGACCGAGCGGTTCGTCAACCGCCGGACCTCGGTGCTGATGAAGAAGCTCGGACCCGATGCCGCGCTGCTGCCGGTCACCATCGAGGATGAGCGGGTGCTGGTCGATGGCGAACCGATCGGCGCGCTGACGGGCTTTGCCTTCCGGGTCGATCCGGCCACGCGCCTCGCCGATCGCAAACTGCTGCTGGCCGCAGCCGAGCGGCACTTGCCGGGTTTGCTGGCCAAGCGCGCGATGTCGCTGGCAGCGACTATCGAATCGGGGGAAGGTGCCGGGCTTTCGCTCCACGCCCGGGCCTTGTTGTGGGAAGGCGAACGGCTTGCCCGACTTGCCGGAGGCAAGGTGCTGTTTGCACCGGCGCTCACGCTGGAGCCGGCCTTGGCCAGCCTGCCGGCGGATGTGCGACGGCGCCTAGAAACGGCGCTCGCCGCCTGGCTGGACCGGGCCCTGGCCCCGCTGGCACCACTGCGCAAACTTGAAGGCGCCAGCCGCGATCCAACCGGCGGGCCGGAATTGCGGGCCGTGCTGATCCGCCTGGTCGAGGCCGGCGGCGTGCTGGTGCGCGAGAGCTCCGGCCTTGAGGCCCTGGCCCCGCCGCAGCGACAGTTGCTGCGCAAGCTCGGGATCCAGGTTGGCGCGCTCGACCTCTTCGTTCCGGCGATGCTAAAGCCAGCAGCGCTTCACGCGTGGCAGGCCCTGCAAGCCGCTCATGGTAAGATCCTGCCCGCACCGCATCCGGCCATGCCGCCAGTGCTGGCGTTGCCGCCGCGCAGCACGCCGCCGCCGGGTTATCGCGCGCTAGGCAAGCAGGCGCTGCGGCTCGACATGGCGGAAAAGCTGGTTCACGCCGCCCATGCAGCGCGCGTGGCGGCCGGGCGGCGGCCACTGGTGCTTGATCCGGCGCGGGCAGTCTCGACCGGTCTCACCACCCTGTCCTACGCGCACTTGCTGCGGCTGGCCGGTTTCAGGGCTCAGGTGCCGCGCCAATTACCCGATGGTGCGTTCGGCCCGGCCAGCCCGGTGACCTGGCGCTGGCGCCCGGCCCGGCACGATACCGCTGCGGAACAAGTCAGGCCGGCCCTGCCGCCAAGCGGCGCCTTTGCCGCCCTGGCCAAACTGGTCCGCTGAGATGCGGATCGACAAGCTGCTGTGGTTCCTGCGGCTGGCGCCCAGCCGGACCCTGGCGCATGAGTGGGTGGCTAAAGGGCATTTTCGGCTTAATGGGCGGCGAATCGAGAAGCCGAGCGCGACGGTTGGAGCGGGCGATGTCCTGACGATTCCGCTCCATAGCGGGGTCCGCGTTATCGAGTTGCTCGAGCTGCCGATGCGTCGCGGCCCGGCGACAGAAGCGCGCTCCTGTTACCGCACGCTTGACGAGGCCGCTGCAAATCCCATAGCAGCGCAGGAAAGCTAATCGCCTTAGGGGACCTGACTGCCATGACCTACGTCGTCACCGATGCCTGCATCAAGTGCAAGTACATGGACTGTGTCGAGGTCTGCCCCGTCGACTGCTTCTACGAGGGCGAGAACATGCTGGTGATCAACCCCAGCGAATGCATCGACTGCGGCGTCTGCGAACCGGAATGCCCGGCCGAGGCGATCCTGCCCGATACCGAAAGCGGCCTCGAACAGTGGCTTGAGCTTAATGCCAAGTATTCGGCCGAATGGCCAAACCTGACCTCGAAGAAGGATTCGCCGGCCGATGCCGACGAGCACAAGGGTGAGGAAGGCAAGTTCGAGAAGTACTTCTCGCCCGAACCCGGCGAGGGCGACTGAGCCTATCGCCGCAGGCGCGGCGAATCGATTGCGTGTTCCGCACACGCCGCTCTGTCCGGCGCTGTCATGTCGGCTTGAAGCCGCGGGATTCCGCGGAAATTATGCGCACTGGTAATTTTGTTGCTGTCATGCTATATAATGCGTTGACTCCCGGGATGTCGCGTCCCGGTTGGTTGGCAATCACTGTCTAGGCAGGACTGCGAACCCGGCATGGGGAAGGGCGCACAACGGTCGTCAGGCCGCAAGCAGCGCATTTCTGGACCGATCCCGGTTCGCCAGGGGCGCGCCTGCCGCAGGAAAGGACGATACATGGCTTCCACGGCGCATGCCTTCGATGTTGGTGACTACGTCGTTTATCCCAAGCACGGCGTTGGCCGGGTGATCGAACTGCAGGAGCAGGAAATCGCCGGCATGACCCTCGAACTCTACGTCCTGCGCTTCGAGAAGGAGCGGATGACCCTGCGCGTGCCGACCAACAAGGTAGAGGCGATCGGCATGCGCAAGCTGTCAAGCGACAAGACGCTGCGCGAAGCGCTCGACACGCTCAAGGGCAAGCCCAAGGTGAAGCGCACCATGTGGTCGCGCCGCGCCCAGGAATACGAAGCAAAGATCAATTCGGGCGACCTGGTATCGATCGCAGAAGTGACGCGCGACCTGTTCCGCGCTGATGACCAGCCGGAACAGTCCTATTCCGAACGGCAGATCTTCGAAGCTGCTTCGTCGCGCCTGGCGCGCGAGCTGGCGGCGATGGAAAAGACCGACGAACCCGCTGCGCTCAAGAAGATCCTGGCGATCCTCAACGAGCATGCGCCGAAGTACTATGCCGAGACGGCCACCGCCTGACGGCAAGAAACAT
>Ga0315902_10001883_pt1 | contig 33382 bp, 30 predicted proteins | sample LakEriMetagenome_9_FD_203523 | JGI IMG/M metagenome (GOLD analysis project Ga0315902, IMG submission 203523) | Freshwater fungal communities from buoy surface, Lake Erie, Ohio, United States - Buoy 12 MA117 | ecosystem: Environmental > Aquatic > Freshwater > Lake > Lake biofilm | place: USA... | reverse complement strand
CCGTGCCCGATGACGCCACGTCGGTCAGGATCGAATGCGTGGCCCACGCCGGCACACGTGCCGTGCGGATCGTGAGGCCGGGGATCGCGGACGCTCCCGACGAACTCCGGATCGTGCGGGCGACCGACGCGCCGATTGACGGCGACGCGCGGGACGAACGATCGGGGGTGCGGTTCGAGATCGAGGCCGACTGCCGTCGCCCGCTGCCGGTTGCAATCCTCGCGGCCTGCACCGCCGGCCTTCCGCTCGACGGCATCGAGGCCGGACCGACCGCCAGCGTGACGGGCACACTGGATGCCGCGAGCGGGCCGAACGGCTGGAGCGGCGCCGCCCGCGGCCTGGTCGAACGGGTCGATCTCGCCGCCGTCACGGCAGCGCTCCCCAGCGGCGCCTCCGGCGAGGCGACGATCTCCATCGACGAGCTCCGCTGGTCGGGGGATCGCATCGCAACCTGCGACCTCGGCTGCACCGCGGGGCGTGGCCGGATCGGACAGCGGCTGCTGGAGACGCTCGTGGCCACGCTCGGCTGTCGGCCCGGGGCCGCCTACGGGCCGGCCGACGGCCGCGACCGGAACTTCGACGCCGCCGCCTGGCGGATCCGGATCGACGACCGCGGCGCGGAACTCCTCGCCGGCCCCGGCCTCGGTGGCGGGCTGGCTATTCTCGACGGCCGGTCGCTCGTCGATCCGCCCGCGGGGGGCTTTCCGGCCGAGCGGCTCGCCTGGCTCATGGCCCCGCGAGGCTCGACCTTCGTGCCCGCCGCCGGCCCGGGTGGCTGGCTGATCTCGATCCTGCCAAAATCGGGCGGCCCCTGAAAAAGGAGGGCAGCCCCGACGCACCGAATTTGACGCTTTCTTGACACGGGCCGGACCGAAAACGGACGGCCTGCCGGTGCCAAAACGGCCCCGGTACGTCAGAGTATTGGCGGCTTTCACGATGCCGTCCGAGCGGGCGGCCGGACCATATTCGCCTCCGCGACGGAACCGCCTCCCATGACTCCTCCGAGCACGCTCCTCGATACCCCTGCCGTCCGACCCGGCGACCTCGAGTTCGGCCGCACTGCCATCGTCGACACCGAGCCGGTGCGCGTCGAACCGCGTCGTGACGGTCGCCGGGACGATGGCGGTCAGCTCGACTGGCCGGTCGTCCTCTGGATCGGCGGCGTGCACTTGGCGGCCCTCTTCGCACCTTTCTATTTCACCTGGTCGGGGCTGGCGATCTGCCTGGCGCTCTACTGGGTGACCGGCGGCCTCGGCGTCTGCCTGGGCTATCACCGGCTGCTCACGCACGGCAGCTTCCAGACGTTCGCACCGGTGCGTTTCTTCTTCGCCTTCCTCGGCGGCATCTCGGGGGAAGGATCGGCGATCGACTGGGTGGCCAATCATCGCAAGCACCACGCGTTCAGCGACCACGACGGGGATCCCCACACGCCCCGCGACGGCGGCCTCTGGGCTCACATGCTCTGGCTCTTTCCGCGGCATACGGCCGAGGAACTGAAGGCACACGTGCAGCGGTGGGCCCCCGATCTCGCCCGCGACGCGGGCGTGCGATTCCTCCATCAGACGTTCCTGCTCTGGCATTTCCTCATCGGCGCCGCCCTGCTGACGGCCGGCTGGTCGCTGTATGGCCGCGACGTCGGCATCTCCTGGCTGCTCTGGGGCCTGGCCGTGCGGATGGTGATCGTGTTCCACGTGACCTGGTTCGTGAATTCCGCGACCCACATGTGGGGCTATCGCAACTACGAGACGACCGACGACTCCCGGAACCTGTGGTGGGTCGGCCTGCTCGCCTTCGGCGAGGGCTGGCACAACAACCATCACGCCTACCAGCGGATGGCCAAGCACGGCCACAAGTGGTGGGAAATCGACACCACCTACTGGGCGATCCTGGCGCTGGAAAAGCTCGGTCTGGCCTGGAACGTGGTGCACACGCCCCACGGCGTGGCGCGTCGCCAGGGCCGCTGAAATCGGCCGGCCGCCACCGCAGTGGTTTGCAATCCGGGGCCGTCCGGATAGACTCCGGGCCTGAAGAAATCCTCAATCCAAACAATCACGCCACCCACAGGTGGGTGGAATTCGGCTGATGACGCTCACGAAAGAACGCAAGCAAGAGTTGATCGGCGCTCACCGGCGGGGCACCGCCGACACCGGATCGGCGGAGATCCAAATCGCGCTTTTGACCGGACGGATCACCGATCTGACCGACCACTTCAAGAAGCACTCGAAAGACTTCGCCAGTCGTCGGGGCCTCCTGAAGATGGTGAGCCGGCGCCGCCGGCTTCTCGACTATCTCAAGCGCGTCGCGCCGCAGCGGTATCTCGACATCATCAAGCGGCTGGAGATCCGCAAGTAGTCCGTCGCCCTCAGGGGCACGGCGCTGCTCGGCTCTCGGCCGTGGATGGCGTGGATTGGTGCGAGTCTCGCCCACGACAGGGCAGGAGCCGCACGGAGCGAGGATGGCGGGAGCGTGTCGCTTCCGATCCAAAACGACGGCTCGTCCGCTCCGCCTCAGAGGCGGCTGCCGTGGCCTCTCCGAATACAGAGTCGAAACATTTTTTTGTAGGGAAGAAGAAAGGGAAGAACAGTGAAACAGCGAGTTGAACGACAGATCGGGGATCAGGTGCTGGCGATCGAGACCGGGTTCCTGGCCAAGCAGGCAGCCGGCAGTGTGCTGGTGTCGTACGGCGACACGGTGGTGCTCGTGGCCACGGCCACCGGGGCCCCCCGGCCGGGCATCGATTTCTTCCCGCTCACCTGCGACTACCGCGAGCGGGTTGCCGCCGCCGGCAAGTTCCCGGGCGGCTTCCTCAAGCGGGAAGGCCGGCCGACGCTCAAGGAAACGCTCACCAGCCGGCTGATGGACCGGCCGATCCGGCCGCTCTTCCCGGAGGGCTTCTACGACGAGGTGCAGGTCCAGGCCAACGTGCTGGCCGCAGACAAGCAGAACGATCCCGACGTGCTGGCGATGATCGGCGCGTCGGCCGCCCTGTGCATCTCCCCCCTGCCCTTCCGCGGCCCGCTCGGCAGCGTGCGGCTGGCCCAGATCGACGGTCGGTTCGTGCCGTTCCCCACGCAGGACCAGCTCGAGGAGAGCGATCTCGACCTCGTCGTGTCGGGCAGCCCGCACGCCGTGCTGATGATCGAGGGTTTCGCCCGTGAGATGCCGGAAGACCGCATGCTCCAGGCGCTCGAGGAGGCCCACCGCATCATCCGCGTGCTCTGCGAGATGCAGGAGGAACTCGTCCGCAAGGCGGGCAAGCCGAAGAAGGAATACGTGCTGGCCGACTACTCCGATCTCCGCAACCGGCTCACGAGCGGCTACCTCCAGGCCCTCAAGGCCGCCAAGGCGATCGCCGGCAAGCAGGAGCGGGGCCAGGCGGTGAAGGAGCTCAAGGAGAAGGCCAAGGCCGAGATCGTCCCGACCGAGCAGGCCTTCGGCTTCAAGCCGGGCGCCGCCGGCGGCATCAGCGAGGCCGACTTCTCGCACGTCTGGCACGCCCTGGAAGAGCAGGCCGTGCGGGAGCTGATCCTCGAGGGCAAGCGGCCCGACGGCCGCGACTACCGGACGCTCCGCCCGATCCACTGCGAGGTCGATCTCCTGCCCCGCGTCCACGGCTCGGCCCTGTTCCAGCGTGGCGAGACGCAGTCGCTCGTCACGATCACGCTCGGCACCGGCAAGGACGAGCAGCGGGTCGACGGGCTCATCGACGAGTACTCGAAGAAGTTCATGCTCGACTACTACTTCCCGTCGTTCTCCGTGGGCGAGGTGCGGCCGATCCGCGGCCCCGGCCGCCGCGAGCTCGGCCACGGCGCCCTGGCGGAGCGGAGCGTGAAGCCCGTGCTGCCGGAGCCCGACACGTTCCCCTACACGATCCGCGTGATCTCCGACATCCTCGAGTCGAACGGCTCGAGCTCGATGGCGAGCGTCTGCGGCGCCACGCTCGGTCTGATGGCCGCCGGCGTGCCGATCTCGCATCCGGTGGCTGGCATCTCCGTCGGCCTCGTGAAGCAGTCGGAGGACAAGTGGGTGCTCCTCACCGACATCATCGGCGACGAGGACCACTACGGCGACATGGACTTCAAGATCGCCGGCTCGCAGAACGGCATCACCGGCATCCAGCTCGACCTCAAGATCGACGGCATCTCGCCGGCGATCATCGAGGCCACGCTGCGGCAGTCGCGTGAGGCACGGCTCGAGATCCTGCGGACGATGCTTTCGGCGATCCGCCGGCCGCGGCCGGAGATCTCGCCGTGGGCGCCGCGGCTGCTCCGCACGCAGATCAACCCCGAGAAGATCGGTCTGCTGATCGGCCCGGGCGGCAAGACGATCCGCGCCATCCAGGAGTCGACCGGTGCCAGCATCGAGGTCGAGGACGACGGCACGGTCACCGTGGCGAGCCACGACTCCGAGGGGGCGATGGCGGCCATGGCCAAGATCGAGGCCCTGACCGCGTCGATCCAGATCGGGCGAATCTACGAGGGCCGCGTCACGAGCATCAAGGACTTCGGCGCCTTCGTGGAACTCGTGCCTGGCAAGGACGGCCTCTGCCACGTGAGCGAACTCTCCGACGAGTTCGTGAAGAGTGTGGCCGACTTCTGCAAGATCGGCGACGTCATGCGGGTGAAGGTGATCGCGGTGGACGACCAGGACCGCGTGAAGCTCAGCCGCAAGGCCGTGATTCGCGAGGAGGCCGCCGGCGGTCAGCCCACGTGAGGCTGGCCGCGGCTTCGCCGACGGATCGATGCTGAGCTGAGCTGAAGACCCCGAGCGAACCCCGGCGGAGGCGGCGATGGCGCCCGACGACGAGTCGGCCCGTTCGCGGGCGGAGACGTATGCGGAATTCGCGGCTCTCGTGGGCGGCCTCGCCCACGAGATCCGCAATCCGCTCTCCACGATCCGGCTGAACATGGAGCTCCTGGCCGAGGACTTCGCCGCCGAGGACCCCGAGTCGCCGACGAAGCACCGCGACCGCCGGGCACGCGCCAAGATCGAGCTCGTGCGGCAGGAGTGCGACCGGCTGCAGAAACTGCTCGGCGACTTCCTCGACTTCGCCAGGCAGGAGTCGCTCACGCTCGAGCCCGGCAGCCTCAACGCCGAACTCGAGCAACTCCTCGACTTCTTCGCGCCGCGGGCGGCGGAGGCCGGGGTCGACATCGTCCGCTACCTCGACCCGGAGCTGCCGGCGGTTCGCATCGACCGGGAGACGTTCCGCTCGGCCGTACTCAACCTGCTGCTCAATGCCGTGCAGGCCATGGAAACGGGCGGGCAGCTCGTGGTGCGCACCAGGCCGTCCGGCCTCGGTGTGCTCCTGGAACTGATCGACACCGGCCCCGGCATGGATGCCGAGACGCTCGGCAAGGTGTTCCAAGCCTTCTACACGACGAAGCAGGGGGGCTCCGGCCTCGGCCTGCCGACGGCGCGGAAGATCGTGGAGGCCCACGGCGGCACGATCGACATCGAGACCGCTCCGGGCCGCGGCACGAAGGTCACGATCTGGCTCCCCGCCCCGCCCCGCCTTCCCCCGCAACTGGACGGCGGCCAGCGGGGCTTCGTACCATCGCGGTCATGACCAGCGTGCCACCGAAAGATCCGGGCTCGTCCACCGTGCCGATGCGGGTGCTCGTCGTGGACAACGACATCGTCCACGCCCGCACGATGGGCGAGGCGCTCGGCCGGCTGGGCCACGATGTCACGGTGGTGGGCAGCGGCGGCGAGGGCGCCCGGCGGATCGAGCAGGAGACGTTCGACATCGTCGTCACCGACCTGATGATGACCGACATCGGCGGGCTCGAGATTCTCGCCCGGGCCAAGAAGGCGTCGCCGGAGACGGAGGTGATCGTCGTCACCGGCCACGGCACGATTCCCTCGGCCGTGTCGGCGATGCAGCAGGGCGCCTTCAACTACCTGCAGAAGCCGCTGGACCTGGGCCACCTGCGCACGGCCGTGGAGAAGGCGGCCGAGAGCGGGCGGCTGCGGCGGCAGAACCTCGAACTCAACCGGCGGCTCGACGAGAAGTTCGGCTTCGAGGGCGTGGTCGGCTCGAGCCCGCAGATGCTCGGGCTGATCGAGCGGCTCAAGCGGATCGCCCCGACCGACGCCACCGTGCTCATCCAAGGGGAGACGGGCACGGGCAAGGAACTCGTCGCCCAGGCGATCCACCAGAACAGCCCGCGGAAGACCAAACCCTTCGTGGCCCTCAACTGCGCCGCCCTGAGCGAGAACATCCTGGAGAGCGAGCTCTTCGGCCACGTGCGGGGGGCCTTCACCGACGCCTCCAGCGACCGGGTGGGCAAGTTCGAGTACGCCAACGGCGGCACGCTCTTCCTCGACGAGGTCGGCGACATGCCGATGGCCACGCAGATCAAGCTGCTGCGGGTGCTGGAATCGGGCGAGATCACCCGCGTCGGCTCCAACACGCCCGTCCGCGTGAACGTGCGAATTCTCTCGGCGACCAACCGCAATCTCGAGGAAGCCATCGCGAGCGGAGCCTTCCGCAGCGATCTCTACCACCGCCTCAAGGTGGTCACGATCGCGATCCCGCCGCTCCGCGACCGCTCGGGCGACATCCCGCTGCTCATCGAGCATTTCGTGAAGCAGTTCGCGAAGCGACACGGCAAGACGATCAAGGGCGTGTCGCTGGCGGCCCGGACGAAGCTCGGCTCGTTCCCGTGGCCCGGCAACGTACGGCAGCTGCGAAACGTGATCGAGAGCATGGTGGTGGTCGACTGCGACGAGACCCTCGACGTCGACGACCTGCCGCTCGAACTGGAGCCGGCCGCGGCCGCGCCCGCCCGGGAGCAGGCCGACGGGTCGATGGGCATCGCGGCGCTCGTCGGACGACCGCTCGAGGAGGTCGAGCGGATCTTCATCACCGAAACGCTCAAGCTCACCGGCGGCAACCGGGAGCAGGCCGCCGAGTTGCTCGGCATCGGCGAGCGGACGCTTTACCGAAAAATCAAGGAGTATCAGCTGTCCTGATGCCGCGCATCCAGAAACTGCCGCCCGCGGTCGTCAACCGCATCGCCGCCGGCGAGGTCGTGGAGCGGCCGGCGAGCGTGGTCAAGGAACTGCTCGAGAACGCGCTCGACGCGCGGCCTACGCGGATCGACGTGGCGCTCGAGCAGGGAGGCGTGGCCCTCGTAAGGGTCTCCGACGACGGCTGCGGCATCGCGGCCGACGAGCTTCCCCTGGCCGTCGCCCAGCATGCCACGAGCAAGCTGCGGGTGGCCGAAGACCTCGAGCGGATCGGCACGCTCGGCTTCCGAGGCGAGGCGTTGGCGAGCATCGGCGAGGTGTCGCGGCTGGTCATCCGCTCGCGCACCGCCGACGCTCCTGGGGCCTCGATCACGGTCGACGGCGGCCGGGTCGGCGAGGTGGTACCGGAGGGGCTGGGCGTGGGCACGACCGTGGAAGTGCACCAGCTCTTCGGCAACGTGCCGGCCCGCCGCGCGTTCCTCCGTGCTCCCCAGACGGAGTGGTCGCACTCCGCCGACGCCTTCGTGCGGACGGCGCTCGCCCATCCGGGCGTGGCCTTCACGCTCTCCCACAATGCCTCCTCGGCCCGCGGCCGCCGCGTGCACGACCTGCCGCCGACCGACTCGTGGCGGCGGCGGATCTCAGACCTCTACGGCGAGGCGCTCGGCTCCCGGCTGCTCGAGGTGCAGGCCAGCGACGGCGAGATCGCGGTTTCCGGTTTCGTCGGCCGGCCCGAAGACGACATGGCCGGCACCCGGCTCCAGCACCTTTTCGTGGCCGGCCGCCCGTTCCGCGACCGCTCGATCCTGCATGCCGTGCAGGAGGGCTACCGAGGGATGCTGCTCTCGGGGCGGCAGCCGATCGTGTTCCTCCAGTTCGACGTCCCGCCCGACGCGGTCGACGTCAACGTGCATCCGGCCAAGATGGAGGTGCGGTTTCGCGAGCCGTCGCGGCTCTATCGACTCGTGCTGTCGGCGTTGCGAACACGGTTTCTCGCGGAAGACATGACGGCGCGGCTCAAGCCGCCGGCCTCCGTCGCGCCGGCGGCGGTCGGCATGCAACTCTGGCCGGATCACCTTGCGACCGAGCCGGCATCGGCTGCGTGGCTTCCGTCCGGCTCGCCCGCGCGAACAGGCTTCGCTCCGGCTCCGGCTCCCGCGAACGCGACGCCTTCGCCGGCGTCGACGGCCGCCACCTGGGAGCGCGACGCCGCCACGCCGGCATCGGACGAGCGTGCGGTGCAGATGCACGACCGCTACATCGTCGTCGAGAGCGATGACGGGATCGAGGTCATCGACCAGCACGCCCTGCACGAGCGGGTGCTCTACGAGCGGCTGAAGGCCGCGGTCGAACGGGGCGGCCTCGACGTGCAGCGGCTGCTCGTGCCGGAGCGGCTCGACCTCTCCCCCGCGGAACTCGAACTGGTGGAGCAGCACCGGGACACGCTCGAGCAGGCCGGCATGCGGGTCGAGCCCTTCGGCGGAGCGACTGTGATCGTGACCTCCAAGCCCGTGCTCGCCGGCAACACGCCGGCGGCCGGCATCGTGCGGGAGGCGCTCGACCGGCTAGCCACCGTCGCCGCGGGCCGAGGCACCGCGGCGGCCCTGCTCGTCGACGAGGTGCTTCACAGCCTCGCCTGCAAGGCGGCGATCAAGGCGGGCGACCCGCTCTCACAGGTGGAGGTCGACGCCCTCGTCCGCGACCGGCGGCTGGTGCGGGAATCGCACCACTGCCCACACGGGCGGCCGACGTCACTCACGCTTTCGCGGCAGGAACTCGACCGCCAGTTCCGGCGGACATGACAGAAGGAGAACGCACCATGACCATGATCTGCGTGAGCATCGGCCGGGGGCGACATCGGCACATGATCGCGGAGCATCGCCATCTCGCGGAAAACGGCGTTCGTCTCGTCGAATTGCGGCTCGATTACATCCAGGGCAACGTGCAGGTGAAGCGGCTGCTCGCGGAGCGGCCCTGCCCCGTGATCGTCACCTGCCGGCGGGCGGCCGACGGCGGCCGCTGGGATCAGCCGGAAGACGCCCGCCTGATGCTTCTCCGGACGGCCATCGTCGAGGGGGCCGACTACGTCGATCTCGAGGACGACATCGCCGCCAAGGTGCCCCGCTACGGCAAGACGAAGCGGATCGTGAGCCACCACGACTTCCAGAAGACGCCCGCCGACCTCACGCACCTACACAAGCGGCTGGCGGCTTTGGACGCCGATATCGTGAAGATCGCCACGATGGCCAACCACCCGACCGACAATCTGCGGATGCTGGAGATGGTGCATGCCAGCCGCACCCCCACCATCGGCATCTGCATGGGCGACATCGGCCTGCCCACCCGCATTCTCGCAGGCCGGGCTGGCGCGCCGTTCACGTTCGCCACGTTCCACGACGACCGCGTGCTCGCGCCGGGCCAGATCGGCTGGCGACAGATGCGCGACTTGTATCGCTTTGAATCCCTCTCGAGTTCCACGAAGATCTACGGGGTCGTCGCCGATCCGGTCGGCCACAGTCTCAGCCCGGCCGTGCACAACGCCGCCCTCGCGGCGGCCGGCATCGATGCGGTGTACGTGCCCTTCCGGGTGCCGGCCGAGCAGATCGACGAGTTTCTGACCAACGCGGCCCGCTGGCCGCTGTCGGGCCTGAGCGTGACGATCCCGCACAAGGAAGCCGTGCTCAAGCACTGCCGGATCCAGGATCCGCTCGTGCAATCGATCGGCGCCGCCAACACGCTCTCCTTCTCGGGCGACGGCATCTCGGCTACAAATTCCGACGCCACGGCGGCCGTCGAGAGCCTCGAGGCTGCCCTCGCCGACCAGGAACCGCAGCCCGGGGCGGGCTTCGGCTTGAAGACGGCCCTCATCCTCGGAGCCGGCGGTGCGGCACGGGCCGTGGCCTTCGGCCTGCGGCAGAAGGGCGTGGAGGTGACCGTGGCCTCGCGAACGCACGACCGGGCGAAGAAGATCGCCGCCGAGGTCGGCTGCAAGGCGATCGACTGGGACGCGCGATACCGCCTGCCATATGACTGCGTGGTCAATGCGACACCGGTGGGCATGCATCCCAACGTCGACGAGACGCCGTTCGCCAAGGAGCACCTGCGGTCGTACATGGTCGTCTTCGACACAGTCTACAATCCGGAGAATACGCTCCTCGTGAAACAGGCTCGCGAGATCGGCTGCCGGATCGTCACCGGCGTCGAGATGTTCGTGCGACAGGCCGCGATCCAGTTCCGCATCTGGCACGGCGTCGAGCCGAAGCACGGGGCGATGCGGGAGGCACTCAAGCGGGCCACCACCTCGGCCAAGCAGCCGACCTGAGAGGCAGCCGATGCCACGCGTCACGCTCATCGGATACCGGGGCACCGGCAAGTCGACCATCGCCGCCGGCCTGGCCGAACGGCTCGGCTACGGATGGCAGGATGCCGACACGGTGCTCGAAGAACGTCTGGGATGCACGATCGCGGCGCTCATTCGTGACCGTGGCGAACCGGCCTTCCGCGATGCCGAGGCGACAATCCTCGCCGACCTGCTCGGCTCGGAACCGGGCGTGCTGGCCACCGGCGGGGGCGTCGTGCTGCGGCCGGAGAACCGCCGGTTGCTCCGGGAGCGGGGGCGGCCCGTGATCTGGCTCACCGCGCCGGCCGATGTCATTCGCAGCCGCCTCGCCGCCGATCCGAGCACTCGCGACCGCCGACCGGCGCTGGCGGGCCGCGATCCACTCGCCGAAGTCGAGGACGCGCTGACGGCCCGCGAGCCCCTCTACCGGGAATGTGCCGACATCGCCTTCGACACGGCCGCGGCTCCGCCCGCAGCCATCGTCGATCGGATCGTGGCCTGGCTCGCCGGCGACGCCGGAGGCGGCCGATGATCGCCGTCGCTTCGGCCCCCCTGTCGTCAACGCCCGTCTGGCACTGGCTGATCGTGGCCCTCGTGGCATTCGCGATCGCCCGCTTGTTCACGCGGCTTGTCGGCCGCCTTGTCGAATCCGACCCGCGCGGATCGCCCCTGACATATCGGGGCATCGAGGCCGCGTTCGTCGTGGCGGCCGTCGCGCTTTGGTGGTGGGAACTGATCCAGCGCGGCGAGTTGCCCGCGGCACTGGCTGCCGACGAGATCGCGACGCGCGGCCTCCTCGCGCGGCACGTGGCGCACGCCGCACTGTTCACGCTCCTCGCGGCCGCTACCTGGATCGATTTCCGGTATCGCGTGATCCCCGACTGCATCACCGTGCCGGGCGTCCTTGCCGGCCTCGCCGCCACGACGTTCGAGCCGAACGTCCTGCTGCCGATCGCACACGAAGTGGCCCGCTCCTACGCGGCCCCGCTCCTCGAACCCGACGTGCTCGGAGCCTTCGGCCCGCTCCGGGCCGCATCGCCCCCCGCCTGGCTCGGCGCCGCGCCGTCCATCACCGGGCTCGCCGCGGCGGTCGCCGCCTACGCCGCCTGGTGGTGGGGCTGCACCGCACCGGCCGATCCGGCCGACGACGGCCGCCGGCCACGGATCGATCCCCGACTGCTCGTGCTCGCCGGCGGCGCGATCGGCATCGCTGCCACCTGGTATCGAGGCGGCGACCACTGGCTCGGCCTGCTCTCGTCGCTCATGGGCATGCTCGTGGCGGCCGCGCTCGTCTGGCTGACGCGCGAGGGCGCCTCGCGGGCGCTCGGCCAGGAAGCGATGGGGCTCGGCGACGTCACGCTCATGGCGATGGTGGGCGCCTGGCTCGGCTGGCAGGCCTGCGTGCTCACTTGCTTCCTCGCCGTGTTCATCGGCCTCGCGCACGGACTGCTCCAGCTGACGCTGCGGCGGGAAAACGAACTTCCCTTCGGTCCGAGCCTCTGCCTCGCGGCGGCCATCGTGGTCGTGGCCTGGCGACCGATCTGGGAACGCACCGCTGTCACGTTCGCCCAGCCTTTCGAACTCGCCGTCGTCGCCATCGCCGTCGTCTTGCTCACGGCCGCGAGCCTGTTCGTCCTGCGCCGCATGAGGGGGCGGTGAGGTCGACCCGCTGCGTGGGGTCGGGGGTGCCCGTGCCCTCTCGCCCGGACGTTCGCTGCGGGCATCCTGCCCTTCGCTCTCTCGATGCTGACTACGCTTCGGCATCCTGCCTACGCTTGTCAGCAACGCCGGCTCGAGGGCACGGGCACCCCCTCCCTGGATCGTCGCGCCCATGTTTTCAGCCCGGGCCCGATATTGCCCCGTCTGCGTCTGCCCCCTACTATCCGCGCCCACTTTCGGACATTCCGCATGGCGCGTCGACCGTATCTCCGCGGCCTCGAAGCCGTCGTCGCGATCGCGACGATGATGTGCGCGGGCGGCTGCGCGAATAACCCGTTTCGCACGGCGCCGCCGGCCGGGCCGTTGAACCTCGAGCCGCCGCCCGGGGTCGCGACGCCGGCGCACATGCTGCCGCAGACGTCGGCCGTGCCCCCTGCTCCGTCCTACGCCGATCTCGACGGCCGAAAGATGGCGGCCTCGCTGGAACGCAGCCGTCAGGAATCGCAGCTGATGCAGGATCAGATCGCGGCGCTCCGCGACCAGCTCGCGAGCACGTCGACGCAGCTGGCACAGGCGCGTTCCGCGGGGATGCCGCCCACGTCGAGCGGTGGCGACGCAGGCACGCCGGCGGCGGCGGCCTCGGCCGGCTCGTCGGCCGCGCTGCGGTCGGCCATGAGCCAGCTGGCGCTCACCGGGGTCGATGCCCGGTTCGACGGGGCGGTGGTGCGGCTCGACGTGCAGGCCGAGAAGCTGTTCGAGCCGGGCACGGCCAACCTGCTGCCCGGAGGCGCGGCCATCCTCACGCAGGTGGCCGGCGAACTCGACCGCGTCTACCCCGGCCACTTCTTGGGCATCGAGGGGCACATCGACACGGAGCCGCTGGTGAATGCCTCGTGGGCCTCGCCGCACCAGCTCACCGCCGCGCGGGCGGCCGCGGTGTTCGACTTCTTCACCACCCGCACGCGGCTCCGCGAAGCGCAGCTGTTCCTCGTCGCCCACGGCTCCAACCATCCGCTCGTCTCGAACGCCACCTCCGCCGGCCGCGCCCGCAACCGCCGCATGGAACTCGTCGTCTATCCGGAAGTCGCCGCGACCGCCGCACCGTGACCACGGATCCCGATCCGGGTATGATCGGGCCATGATCACCATCGTGGATTACGGCAGCGGCAACCTGCGGAGCGTCCAGAAGGCCTTCGAACGGCTCGGGGCCGCGGCCACGATCACCGACGACCCCAACGTGGTCGCCGAGGCGGAACGGCTCGTGCTTCCCGGCGTGGGCGCCTTCGGCGATGCGATGCGCGAACTCCACTCGCGCGGCCTCGTGGAGCCGATCCAGGCCCACGTGCGAGCCGACCGCCCCTTCTTCGGCATCTGCATGGGCCTGCAACTGCTCTTCGAAACCGGCTGGGAAGGCGGCCGGCACGAGGGGCTCGGGCTGCTCGAAGGCGACGTCGCCCGGTTCGACATCGCCCCGGCGCTGAAGGTGCCGCATATGGGCTGGAACACGGTCGCCTGGCGGGGCCCCCTGGCCGCGAAGCCTCCAGTGGCCGACGGCAGCTTCTTCTACTTCGTGCACTCGTACCACGCCCGTCCGCGCGACGCATCGGTCATGGCGGCCGTCACCGACTACGGCGGCCCCTTCTGCTCGGCGGTCTCGCGTGGCCGGCTCTTCGCCACCCAGTTTCATCCGGAAAAAAGCCAGCGGCTGGGACTGCAGTTGCTCGGCTCGTTCCTCGCTTCCGCCTGACTCCCCACCTCGACATCACTCCGGAGATCCTCACCGATGGAACTGTGGCCCGCGATCGACCTGCGCGGCGGACGCTGCGTGCGTCTCCTGCAGGGCGACTACGACCGCGAGACCGTCTTTGGCGAGGATCCCGTCGCCATGGCCCGCGAGTTCGTTGCCGCGGGCGCGAAGCGGCTGCACATCGTCGATCTCGACGGTGCGAAGGCCGGCGCTCCCGTGCAGGCCGAACTCGTGGGCCGGATGGTGACCGCGACCGGCGTGCCCTGCCAGCTCGGAGGCGGCGTGCGATCCCGCGACACGGCGGCCGCCTATCTCGCTGCCGGCGTCGGCCGCGTGATCATCGGCAGCCTCGCCATCGAGGAACCCGAGGCGTTCACGTCGCTCGTCGAAGAGTTTCCGCACCGCGTGGTGCTCGGCCTCGATGCCCGCGACGGCCGCGTGGCCGTGCGTGGCTGGCTGGAAACGAGCGGTGCCCTCGCCGTCGACATCGCCGCGCGACACGCCCACCTCCCGCTTGCGGCGATCGTCTACACCGACATCGCCACCGACGGCATGCTCTCCGGCCCCAACCTGCCGGCGCTCCGCGAGATGATCGCCGCCACTCCCCTGCCCGTGATCGCCTCGGGCGGCATCGCCGGCGCCGACGACATCCGTCGCGTCGCCGAGATCGGCGCCGCCGGCTGCATCGTGGGCAAGGCCCTCTACGCCGGCGCCGTCACCCTCCCCGCCGCCCTCGCCGCCGCCGGCGAGTGAGTTACGCCCCGGCTTCGGGTGACCCGTACCCCGCTCGCCGGACGCTCGCTTCGGGCATCCCTGCCCTTCGCTCGCTCGATGGCGGCTGCGCTCTCGGCATCCTGCCTTCGCTTGCCGCCAACGCCGGCGAGCGGGGTACGGGTCACCCGAAGCCTCCCCATTTCGCACTTCAAGGACGGAGGCTCGGGCCTGCATATGCCCTCTCGCGGGCTATGGAAGCGAGCGCAGGCAGGATGCCGAAAGCGAAGCGGACATGCAGTGAGCGAAGGACAGGATGTCCTTCGCGAACGTCCGCGAGAGGGCATATGCAGGCCCGAGCCGGGCTACCATGAAAAGGGGGAGGGCCGCAGAGTCAGCCGGGCTTTCCCGGACTTCCGGCGGACGCGGTCTTACGGCCCCAAACCCCGAACAACCCTCAATTTCGGCCCACCGCCCCGCCGATGGACGAGGGCATTGTTTGCCGGGGTTCCGGCCCGCCTCTACCATCGACGTTCATGGCCACCGACGTGCGGATCAAGGAACAGCTGCCCGAACTCACGCGGCGGATCGTGGAGACGTACCAGGACGTCCCGACGATCAACTATCTCGGGCACTGCCCCCTCCCGAACTACGAGTCGATCATCGCCTGCTGCGAGGATCTCAAGGAGATTCTCTATCCGGGCTATCGGCGGCGGGAGAACCTGCACCTCGGCAACGTGACCTACCACGTCGGCGACCTCGTCGACGGGCTGCACGACAAGCTCACCACGCAGATCGGTCGGGCCCTGCGGCACAGCCTCGCCGCGCAGCGGACGGCGGCCGAGCAGGGGGTCGAGGTGCCGGCGGCGCCCGACTCCGTGCAGCAGTGCACCGAGGAGGCCGACTTCGAGGCCCTCGGCCAGGCCAAGGCCGTGGAGTTCCTGGAGCGGATTCCCGAGCTGCGGCGGGTGCTCGCGACCGACGTGCAGGCGGCCTACGACGGCGATCCGGCCGTCCGCACGCTCGACGAGATCATCTTTTGCTATCCGGGGCTCGAGGCGGTCACGATCCACCGACTGGCACACATTCTGCACCGGCTGGAGGTGCCGCTGATCCCGAGGATGATGGCCGAGTGGGCCCACGCCCGCACCGGCATCGACATCCATCCGGGAGCCACGATCGGCGACCACTTCTTCATCGATCACGGCACGGGCGTGGTGATCGGCGAGACGTGCGAGATCGGGAGCCGAGTGAAGCTCTACCAGGGCGTGACGCTCGGGGCGCTCTCGTTCCAGACCGACGCCGACGGCCACCTCGTGCGGGGCACGAAGCGGCATCCGACGATCGAGGACCGCGTGGTGATCTATGCCAACGCGACGGTGCTCGGCGGTGCGACCGTGATCGGCCACGATTCCGTGATCGGCAGCAACGTGTGGCTGACTCGGTCGGTCGATCCCCACACGACCGTCGTGCTCGAGAAGCCGAAGCTCCGCATGCGCGGCGAAGCCCCCGAGCCTGGCATCGACTGGCAGATCTAGCCGCCGGCTCCCGCGTCTACCATGCGGCGGAGCACGTTCACCACGTCGAGCAATCCGCCCGCCTGGGCGGAGAGTTCCTCGGCGGCGGCGGAGCCCTCTTCGGCCCCCGACGCCGCCTCCTGCGTGACCTTCTCGATCTGCTCGAGCGCGGCGCCGATCTGATCGACGGAGCGGAGTTGCTCGCGGCTGCCGGCATGCACCTCGTCGACGAGCCGGCGGACCATGGCCGAACGCTCGGCGAGGGCGTCGATCGCCCCGGCCACCTCCCCCATTTTTCGACGTCCCGCCTGCGACCGAGACAGCGATTCGCCGATGAGAACGGCCGTCTCGCGGGCGGCCTGGGCCGACCGCTGGGCGAGGCTTCGCACCTCGTCGGCCACGACCGCGAAGCCGAGGCCCGCCTCTCCGGCCCGCGCCGCCTCCACGGCGGCGTTGAGGGCGAGAATGTTGGTCTGGAAGGCGATCTCGTCGATCACCTTGTTGATCGACGAGATGCGGGTGGCGGCCGAGTCGATGTCGCCGATCGCCGTGACCAGTTCACCGACGAGGCCGGCGGCCGCCCGGAACTGCTCCTGCTCCTGGCCGACGAGCTCGCTCGCCTCCCGGGCACGGCCCGCATTCGCGGTTGCCATGCCGCTGGTCGTGCGGGCCGCGCGGGCACTGTCTTCGACGGCGGATACCTGCTCGGCGGTGCCCTGCGCGAGGGACAGGCTGGCGGCCGCCACCTGCGTCGCCCCCGCGCCGACGTTCGCGGCCGTCGTCGAGAGCTCGTCGATGGCTCGGCGGACGGCCTGCGCGTGCCTGCGGATGGCGAGCCACACCATCACGACGGCGACCGTCGCGAGGCCGACCACCAGCGCCATCAGGAGATCGCTCCGCCAACGGGCGGCGACCACCGAGGCGGCGGTGCGGTCGTCGAGAAGACGCTCGAATTCACCGATCGGCTTCATGATCGAGGCCTTGTCGGCGTGATACTTCTCGTCGTGCATGATCCGCCGGGCGAGATCCGGATCAGGATCGCCGCGCCGCGTGTAGCCCCCCTGCCCGTCGGCGAAGAGCCCCTTCACGGCGTTCATGGCGATCGTCTCGGTCGTGACCAGCGCGTTGGAGTTGTCCTCGGCCCGCTTGAGGCAGGCGAATTCGGCGGCCGTGAATCCCTGCCGCTCCATGAGCGATCGCAGCGAGACCCGCCGGCCGTCCTCGCGGGGTGCCTCGCCTTTGCGAACGGCGAGCACCTGCCAGAACTGCCGCTCGTAGTCCGGATCGCCGGTCACGACGTACGTCCGGGCAAGCCGCGTGAGTTCATCGGAACTGTGCCGCAGCTCGTCGGCGAGGCGGCGCGACTCGTAGCGATTGAGATGAGCCTGGTTGAGGCCGGACTGATTCACGAAGGCCAGCAGGGCCAACAACAGGAGCCCGAGAACCGGGCCGAGCGTCATCAGTTTCAACAGCCGCATCGTGTTCATGGAAATCTTCCGTCGGGGCGAAACACGGAAAAAGTCTAGGTCACGTTCCGGGCCCGGCGGCCGCCGGCTCGGGCCCCCGCAGGGCGGCGGTTCCGAAGCTAGGATTCAGGCATGGAATCCCCCCTCCCCCCCCTGCCGCCGGCCGAAAACGCCCGCCGCCTGCTCGAGCAGGTCGGCCTGGAATTGGCTTTCCTGGACCTGGCCGCCATCGGCGGGGGCAAGGCAGGATCCACCCTTCCGGGCCTCCTTGGCCAGCTGTTGCCGACCGCGGAGTCCGCCCCCGAGCCGATCCCCGGCCTCATCGCCACGGCCCTCGGCTGGACGGCTCGGATGCCGCACGCGCCGCCGCACGAGGTCGCGGTGGTCGCCGACCGCCTTGCCGGCTGGCATGAATGGATGACCGAGGCCGTGACGGCCTGGGATCGCGGCCAGTCATTGCCTCCGGTCCCACCGTCGCTCACCGCGCCCGACGGACACGCTGCCGGCGGAGCCCCGCAGCCCGCCGTCACGCCGGCCACGAACGTTCCCCAACCGGAACCACGCCGGCTCGTGATCGATGATCCAGCCGGCTGTCAGGACGTGCCGGTGCTGCCCGCCGACTCCGATCCGGAACTGGTGCGGCTGTTCTGTGCGGAATCGCAGGATCTGCTTCGCGACATCGAGCAGGGAGTGCTCGTCCTCGAAACGACGCCCGGCGATCCCGAGATGCTGGCGACCGTGTTTCGCGCGTTCCACACCTTCAAGGGCAACGCCGCGGTGATGAAGCTCGTCGTGCTGCAACGGCTGGCGCACGACGTGGAGTCGCTCCTCGACGCCGCACGGCGGGGCGCGCGGTCGCTTGATCGCGCCGCGATCGACGTCATCCTCGCCGCGGCCGACGTGTTCGGGCAGTTCGTAGCGGAGATTGGGCAGCAGGTCGAAGGCGTCAACGTCGGCCGCACGCTCAGCCTGCCGGTGCCCGCCATTCTCGAAGCCGTGGCCGCGGTGCTGGCCACGCCCGCCACGGCGTTGACGCCGCCCGCCACGGCGCCGACGCCGGCCGCTCCGGCGACTCCGGCGACTTCCGAAACGACAGCTCCTCCCGTCACGGCCCCGCCCGAAGCCCCGCGAGCCTTCGCCACCACCGGCACCTCGTCGATCCGCGTCGACACCCACAAGCTCGACGGGCTCATCGACCTCGTCGGCGAGCTCGTGATCGCGCAGTCGATGGTCGTGCAGGGCACGACGTCCGGCCGACAGACCGACGAACACCTCGCCCGCGCCCTGGGCCGGCTGCGGAGCATCACCTCCGACCTGCAGCGGACGGCCATGGCGCTGCGAATGATCCCCGTCCGCGGCACGTTCCAGAAAATGACCCGCCTCGTCCGCGACACGGCGGTGGAACTCGGCAAGGACATCCGGCTCGTGCTCGATGGCGAGGACACGGAACTCGACCGCACCGTCATCGAGCAGCTCGGCGATCCGCTCGTACACATGATCCGCAACGCGATCGACCACGGCATCGAGCCGCCGGCGGCCCGTGAGGCTGCCGGCAAACCGGCGACGGGGACGATCAGGCTCTCGGCCTTTCATCAGGGCGGCTTCGTCGTCATCCGAATCACCGACGACGGTCGGGGCCTCGATCCGACGAAGATCCGCTCCAAGGCCCTGGAACGGGGGCTCATCGCCGCCGATGCGGGGCTCGACGACCGCGAGGTGCTGGAGCTGATCTTCGCGCCCGGCTTTTCGACGGCCGAGCAGGTCACGGGACTCTCGGGCCGGGGCGTGGGCATGGACGTGGTGCGGCGCAACATCGAGGGCATCCGGGGCAAGATCGAGATCGAGTCGATTCCGGGAGCCGGCACCACCTTCACGATCTTCATGCCGCTCACGCTCGCGATCATCGAAGGGCTGTTGGTCGCAGTTGGCGATCAGCGGTACGTCGTGCCCACGCTCGCCGTGCGGGAGTCGCTGCGGCCCCTGCCGGGCGATGTCACCACGGTGCAGGGCCGCGGTGAGCTCGTCAACGTCCGCGGGAAGCTCGTGCCGCTCCTGCGGCTTGGCCCCCACTTCGGCGTGACGACGCGCGTGGCCGATGCCGCATCCGGCATCGTGGTCGTCGTGGAAGCCGGCCAGGAGTGCCGTGGCCTGCTGGTCGACGACCTGCTCGGCAAGCAGGAGGTCGTCATCAAGAGCCTCGGCGAAACGTTCGCCGGCCGCCGCGGCTTCGCCGGGGCGGCGATCCTCGGAGACGGTCGAGTCGGCCTGATCCTCGACACCAACGCGCTGGTGCGACTGAAACCGGCTGCCGCCGAAACCGCGGCCTAGCATTCCATCCCCTAGACTGAAACCATGAGCACAACCGCCGTCGGACAGTCCGCCTCCTCGCTTGCGGCCCAGCCCGGCAAATACCTGATCTTCACTCTCGGTCGCGAGTCGTACGGCGTGCCCGTGCTCGTCGTTCGGGAGATCATTCGGCTCTGCCCGATCACCCCGGTCGCCTCGATGCCGCCGCACGTCCGGGGCGTGATCAACCTCCGCGGCAAGGTGATCCCGGTCGTCGACCTGCGCATCCGGTTCGGCATGCCGAATCCGGCCGATCATGACCGCACCTGCGTCGTCGTGGCGCAGGTCGCGGCCTCGGGCGGCGGCACCCGCCCCTACGGCGCCATCGTGGATGGCGTCGAGGAGGTGGCCGCCTACACGGCCGACGACCTCGTGCCGCCTCCGGACTTCGGCACCGCCATCGACACCCGCTTCATCACCGGTATGGCCCGATCGGGAGCAGGCGTGACCACGCTCATCGACCTCGAATCCATCGCCCGCGCCGACCGCGAGTTCGCCTGAAAGGATTTCCATGAAGAATCTCACCATCCCCCGCCGGATCGCCCTCGGCCTGGCGGCCCTCGTGATCACCGGGCTGCTGCTCGGAGCCGTGTCGCTCTGGCGAATCACCGACCTCAATCAGCACGTTGTCCGACTGTCGGGCAACTCGCTGCCCTCGGTGGTCACGCTGAGCAGGATCATCGAGAGCAATTACCTGGTAATGAAGTCGGTTCGCACCAGTCTCCTGGCCGCCGACGATAGCGACGAGGCCGCACGAACGGCCGCCCGCAAGGCTTTTGATGCCGCGAGCACCGAGGGCACCGCGATGTGCACCGACTACGAGGCCTTCATCAGCGACGAGGAAGACCGCCAGATCTTCGCCGACGCGCGGGCGGCCCGACAGGCGTTCCTCACCTCGGCTTCCCGGGTGCTGGAACTCTCCGCCGCAGGGAAGGCCGCCGAGGCCCGGGCGGCCATGCGCGGCGAGGTCGAAGCGACCGCCCAGGCCTGCAACGACCTGTTCAAGGCCGACATCGAGTACAACGTCCAACTCGCAAGCCGTGAGGTCGAGGCTGCGGGCAAAAACGTACGTAGCAGTTTCGCCATCATCGGCACGGCGGTCGGCCTCGCGTCGCTGCTCGGCGTGCTGCTCGGCACCGGCGTGATCCGCTCGACCACCCGCGTGCTGCGGACGATCTCCGACACCCTCGAGGACGGCGCCACCCAGGCGGCGACGGCGTCTGGCCAGCTGGCGACGATCAGCCAGACGGTCGCCGCCGGCTGCAGCGAACAGGGTTCGAGTGTCGCCGAGACGAGCACCGCGCTCGAGCAGATGTCGGCCATGATCCGCAGCACGGCGGGGAATGCCTCCCAGGCCAAGGATCTCGCGCTGCAGGCCCGCGGTGCCGCCGAGGCGGGTGCCCGCACGATGATCGAGATGAACGCCGCCATGCAGGCCATCGAAGATTCGAGCGGCGAGGTGGCGAAGATCGTCAAGGACATCGACGAGATCGCCTTCCAGACCAACATCCTCGCCCTCAACGCCGCCGTGGAGGCGGCGCGGGCCGGCGAGGCCGGGGCCGGCTTCGCCGTCGTGGCCGACGAGGTTCGCTCGCTCGCCCAGCGGAGTGCCGCGGCGGCCCGCGAGACCGCGGCCAAGATCGAGGCGGCCATCGCCAGCAGCCGCCACGGTGCCGAGAGCTGCGGCCGCGTCGGCAGCTCGCTCGACGAGATCGCGGCCAAGATCGCCGCCGCCGATACGCTCGTGGCCGAGATCGCCACCGCCGCCCGAGAACAGTCGCAGGGGATCGGCCAGATCGGCGAGGCGATGACGGAGCTCGACAGGGTGACGCAGGAGAATGCCGCGCGGGCCGAGGAGGGGGCGAGCGCCGCCGCCGAGCTCACGAGCCAGTCGCAACTCATGCGTGAACACGTCGAATGGCTGCGGTCGCTCGTGACGGCGTCGGCCCATGCGAGCCGACCGGCCTCGACGACACTCGCGGCCCGGAATCCCCGTCCGCACGCGGCCCCCCGTCCACCCGCGCTCCCACGCCCGCCGCGGGCTGCGGTCGCGGTCGCAGCACGGATCCCGATGCCCGGTGACGACGCGGCGGCGGCCGATGCCGAGGATCGCAACTTCAAGGACTTCTGACCGCGAGCGAGGCCTCAGACCGGGGCCGCTCGAGCCAGCGCCTGCCCATGCTTTTTTCCGAGGCGGAACTCTCAGCTGCGACCTACGCCTTCCTCGCGGGGCTCGTCTACGACCGCAGCCGCATCCGGCTCGGTCCCGACAAGCGGGCGCTGGTGGCAGGGCGGCTCGCCCGCCACCTCGAGGTCCGGGGCTGCGCAAGCTACGAGGAGTATTGCGATCTGCTCAGGCGACCGGGGGCTGACGACGAGATCGGCACGCTGATCGACCTCATCTCCACGAACCACACGCAGTTTTTCCGCGAGCCCGCCCACTTCGAGGCGCTCGCCCGCATGGTCCTCCCCGAGCTCACCCCTCGTGCGGCCGCCGCGGGCCGGCCGCTCCGGGTCTGGTCGGCGGCGGCGGCTTCGGGTGAGGAGCCGTATTCGCTCGCCATCGTGCTTGCCGAGCAGGCCCGGCTGCAGCCGCCGTTCGCCTGGCGGGTGCACGCCTCCGACATCTCCCGTCGCATGCTCGATCGCTGCCGGCTCGGCATCTACGACGCCGACAAGGTGAAGCTGCCGGATGCGGCCCTGCTGGCCCGATATTTCCGCAAGGGATTCGGCCGCCGGGAGGGCTGCGTGCGGCTCAAGCCCGAGATCCGCCGGCACGTCGCGGTCGACCATGTCAACCTCTTCCAGCCCGCCTACCCGGTGCCGCAAGGACTCGACGTGGTGTTCTGCCGCAACGTCATGATCTACTTCGACGTCGAGTCCCGGCAGGAACTCGTGAAACGACTGTTCGAGCAGCTCGCCCCCGGCGGATACCTGTTCGTCGGCCATGCGGAGAGCCTGCTCGGCCTGACCCATCGCTTCGAGACGGCGCGACCCGGCATCTACCGGCGGCCGGCGTGAGGTGGACGACCGCACCATGAACAAGCAGCCCGATCGCCCGATCCGCGTGCTCGTCGTCGACGACTCGGCCCTCGTGCGCCGAGCCATCACGGAGGCGCTCTCGCGGGATCCCGAGATCGAGGTCGTGGGGTCCGCCTGCGACCCGTACGTCGCCCGTGAGAAGATCGCGCAGCTCGACCCGGACGTGCTGACGCTCGATCTCGAGATGCCACGGATGGACGGCCTGACGTTCCTGCGAATCCTCATGAAGCATCACCCCCTCCCGGTGGTCGTGGTGAGCTCGCTGGCCCAGCACGGGTCGCAGGCGGCCATGGACGCCGTGGAGGCGGGGGCGGTGGACGTGCTCGCCAAGCCCGACGGCACGATGTCGATCGGTGGGCTCGGCGAACGGCTGGCCTACCACGTGAAGGCCGCCGCCGCCGCTGGTGTCGGCCGACGACGAACAGCGGAGACACCCTCGCCGGCGGCAGCCCCTCAGCCCCCGCTCGCCGCCCCGGCCGGGGCCTTCGACAGCCGGCAGATCATCGTCATCGGCGGCTCGACCGGCGGCGTCGAGGCCCTGAGGCAGCTCCTGCCGCGGTTCCCGCGGGGCCTGCCGCCGATCGCGGTCGTCCAGCACATCTCGGCTTATTTTTCGAAGGTGGTGGCCGAACGCCTCGACGCCCTCTGCGGGTTCGACGTCCGCGAGGCCACCGACGGCGGCCTGCTCCGCGCCGGCAGCTGCGTGATCGCACCGGGCGACCTTCACATGGCCGTCGAGTTCTCCGCGGGCATGTTCCGCACGAAGCTCCTGAAGACGCCCCCCGTCCACCACTGCCGCCCCGCCGTCGACGTGCTCTTCCGGTCGGCGGCCGAGGCGGCCGGCCCCCACGCCGTGGCCGCCCTGCTCACGGGCATGGGCAGCGATGGCGCGATCGGCATGCAGGCCATCCGTCAGGCGGGCGGCACGACGATCGCCGAGCACGAGTCGACCTGCGTCGTCTACGGCATGCCCCGCGCCGCCATCGAACTCGGCGTCGTCGACAAGACGGTGCCGCTGCCTGAGATCCCGGCCGCGATCCTGACGGCGCTCGCTCGCCGCCGGTCGTGAGTCACCGCGACCGCGACGCGACGCGGACGAGCTTGCGGGCGGTTTCGAGCCGCTCGAGCTTGGCGGCGATGGCCTCGTCACCGGCGGCCCGTGCGGCGGCCACCTGTTCGAGGTCGGCTCGGGCAGACGTGGCGTCGATCGCCTCCGCCGGCACGGCCCGCTGAGTGATCACGGAGACGGTGTCGTGGCTCACTTCCACGAATCCCCCCTCCACGAACATCCGCCGCACCGCGTCGCCGGCGGCGCCCTGCTCACCCACCACCCGCACCTCGCCGGCGCCGAGCCGGCCGATGAACGGCGTATGGCCCGGGGCCACGCCCCGTTCGCCGTCGAAGAGCGGCAGCACGACGGACTTGGCGTGCGTGTCGAGGCTGGTGGTCTCGGGCGTCGTGATGACGCACCTGATCGAACCGGATTGCTTGGCGTCGGCCATGGGTGTCGCTCGGTGACGGGCGGGAAATGGATCAGGCCTTGGCGGCCATCTTCTTGGCCTGCTCCTCGGCCTGCTCGATCGGGCCGACGTACATGAACGCCTGCTCGGGCAGGTGGTCCCACTTGCCGTCGGCGATCTCCTCGAAGGAGCGGATCGTGTCCTCCAGCTTCGTGATCTCACCCGGCTTGCCGGTGAACACCTCGGCCACGAGGAACGGCTGCGAGAGGAACCGCTCCATGCGACGGGCCCGGTGCACGACGAGCTTGTCCTCTTCCGAGAGCTCGTCCACGCCGAGGATGGCGATGATGTCCTGCAGTTCGCGATACCGCTGGAGCGTCCGCTGCACGCGGCGGGCGATCTTGTAGTGCCGCTCGCCCACGTACTGCGGGTCGAGGATGCGGCTCGACGAGGCGAGCGGATCCACGGCGGGATAGATGCCCTTCTCCGAGATCGACCGCTCCAGGTAGAGGAAGGCGTCGAGATTGCCGAACGCCGTGGCCGGGGCCGGGTCGGTCGGGTCGTCGGCCGGCACGTACACGGCCTGCACGCTCGTGATGGCCCCCTTCGAGGTCGACGTGATTCGCTCCTGCAGGGCGCCCATCTCCGTGGCCAGCGTCGGCTGGTAGCCCACGGCGCTCGGCATGCGGCCCAGGAGGGCGCTCACCTCACTGCCCGCCTGCGAGAAGCGGAAGATGTTGTCCACGAAGAGCAGCGTGTCGGCGCCGGTCGTGTCGCGGAAATACTCGGCCATCGTGAGTGCGGAAAGCGCCACGCGGAGACGGGCTCCCGGCGGCTCGTTCATCTGGCCGAACACCATGCACGTCTGCTCGATGACGCTGCGGCCGGTGTCGCCGATCTTGGCCTCCTGCATCTCGAGCCAGAGGTCGGTGCCTTCACGGGTCCGCTCGCCGACGCCGGCGAACACCGAGTAGCCGCCGTGCGCGCTTGCAATCCGCGCGATGAGCTCCGTCAGGATCACCGTCTTGCCCAGACCGGCACCGCCGAAGAGGCCGGCCTTGCCGCCGCGAACGAACGGCGTGAGCAGGTCGATCACCTTGATGCCCGTCTCGAACAGCTCGGTGCGGGTGGAGAGGTCGGTCACCGGCGGCGGGTCGCGGTGGATCGGCCACCGCTCCTTCGCCGCCACGGCGCCGCGGCTGTCGATCGGCTCGCCGAGCAGGTTGAACACCCGGCCGAGGGTCGCCGGCCCGACCGGCACGCTCACCGGCGAACCCGTGTCGACGACCTCCTGGCCGCGCACGAGGCCGTCGGTGCTGCCGAGGGCCACGCAGCGGACCTTTCCTCCGCCGAGGTGCTGCTGCACCTCGCCGACGAGATGAAGATCGACGCCCTTCGTGGCGCTGTCGATCCGCACGGCGTTGTAGATCGCCGGGATCGAGCTTTCGGGAAATTCCACGTCGAACGTGGAGCCGATGACCTGGGTGATGCTGCCGTTTGCCATTTCAGTCGTTGCCTCTGCTGGAGTTGAGTGGTGAGGGTGTGCGTGCGGTTATTTGTTCTTCAGGGCCTCGACGCCGCCGAGGATCTCCATGATCTCGCCCGTGATCTGCGACTGGCGGGCCCGGTTGTATTGGCGGGAGAGGTTCTTGATCAGGCCGCCCGCATTCTCCGTGGCGGCCTTCATGGCCACCATGCGGGCCACCTGCTCGCTGACGGCCGCGTCGAGGAAGCACTTGAACAGCCGCGAGAGGAAACTCGCCGGCAGGATCTCCTCGAGGATGCTCTCCGCCGACGGATAAAAGTCGTAATCGTTGGAGGCCAGATCTTCGGCCTTCCCGGCGCCCGCCCCGCCTGCCGTCTCCGGCGGCTTGAGGGGGAGCAGCATCTCCGTCGTGGCTTCCTGCTTCGCGATGCTGTGGAACCGCGTGTAGACGACGTCGAGCCGGTCGATCTCGCCGGCGGCATAGGCCTGCAGATAGGCCTGGCCGATCGGGGCGACCGCGGCGAAGTCGGGCTTGTCCTCGAAGGTCGTATACCGCTCGGCGATGTCGATGCCCCGGAACTTGAGGGCCGAGATGCCCCGCTTGCCCGACACGGTCACGTGCGTGCCGACCTGCTCGCTCCGCCACTGGCCGAGCAGCGCCACCGCCTGCCGCACGATGTTGGAGTTGTAGCCGCCGCAGAGGCCGCGGTTGCCGGTCAGCACGAGCACCGCCGACCGCTTCGTGGGCCGCACTTCGAGCAACGGGTGGGCGACCGTCGCGCCGGCCCCCGCGATGTTCTCGAGAATCTTCGCCAGCTGCTTCGTGTAGTCGCGGGCCGCCACCGAGCGGTCCATCGCCTTTTTGAAGCGGGCCGTGGCGATGAGCTCCATCGTCCGCGTGATCTTGCGGATGTTCCGCACCGACTTGCGGCGGCGATCGAGTGCCCGTGCCTTTGCCATGATTCAACTGGTCTCGTTCAGGTCTGGTTGAGTGTCGCGAAAATCGCCCCGTCGGCGCCCCGTCAGCGGCCGGCCCCGGCCATCTGCCGGGATTCGCCGGCCCCCTTCGCGGCCCGCTGACGCTTGAACTCCGCGATGGCCGCCTCCAGCTGCCGCTCGCTCTCCGCGTCGAGCTCCTTCGACTGGTCGATCCGGGCCCGCAGCTCCGGCACTTGGTCGCGGACGAACGTCAGGAAACCCTTCTCCCAGTCGGCGACTTCGTCCCGCTTCACCTCGTCGAGGTGGCCGCGGGTGCCGGCGTAGATGCTCATCACCTGGTCGACGACGTCCATCGGCGCGAACTGCCCCTGCTTGAGCAGCTCCACCATCCGATAGCCGCGGTCGAGCCGCTGTTGCGTGGCCGCATCGAGATCGGTGCCAAGTTGGGCGAAGGCCTCGAGCTCGCGGAAGCTCGCGAGGTCGAGACGGAGACCGCCGGCCACCTTCTTCATCGCCTTGGTCTGGGCGGCACCACCCACGCGCGACACCGAGATGCCGGCGTTCATGGCGGGCCGCTGGCCGGCGAAGAACAGGTCGGGCTGGAGATAGATCTGCCCGTCGGTGATCGAGATCACGTTCGTGGGAATGTAGGCAGACACCTCGCCCTCGAGCGTCTCGATGATCGGCAGGCTCGTGAGCGAACCGCCGCCGAGTTCCTTCGAGAGCTTGGCGGAGCGTTCGAGGAGCCGGCTGTGGGCGTAGAACACGTCGCCGGGGTAGGCCTCGCGTCCCGGCGGACGACGCATGAGCAGCGAGAGCTGCCGGTAGGCGGTGGCCTGCTTGGAGAGATCGTCGTACACGATCAGCGCGTGCTGGCCGTTGTACATGAAGTGCTCTGCCATCGCCGTGCCCGAGTAGGGGGCGATGTACTGCAGCGGCGCGGCCGTGCTGGCGCCCGCGACGATGACGGTCGTGTAGTCCATCGCGCCGTGCTTGCGGAGCGTGTCGATCACGACGGCCACCGACGAGTCCTTTTGGCCCACGGCCACGTAGAAGCACTTCACGCCGGAGTTCTTCTGATTGATGATCGCGTCGATGCCGATCGCCGTCTTGCCGGTCTTGCGGTCGCCGATGATCAGCTCGCGCTGGCCGCGGCCGATCGGCGTCATCGCATCGACCGCCTTGATGCCGGTCTGCAGCGGCTCGCGAACGGGCTGCCGCTCGGCGATGCCCGGAGCGAGCGTCTCGACCGGACGGCGCTGGTCGGTCACCACCGGACCCTTGCCGTCGAGCGGGTTGCCGAGCGGATCGAGCACGCGGCCGATCACGGCGTCACCCACCGGCACGGAGAGCAGCCGGCCGGTGCTCCGTACCTCGTCCCCCTCGGTGACCTTCAGGTAGTCGCCCAGAATGATCACGCCGACCGAGTTTTCCTCGAGGTTGAAGGCGAGGCCGGTGATGCCGCCGGGGAATTCGACCATCTCACCGGCCATCACGCCGGAGAGACCCCACACGCGGGCGATGCCGTCGCCCACTTCGAGAACGCGGCCCACTTCGCGGACGTCGATGCCCGACTCGAACCGGTCGATCTCCTCACGCAGAACTGAGGCGATCTCGTCCGTATTGAATTTCATGAATGCTCCTCTGCTTCAGCCGCTGCCCCAGCCGTACGAGGCTCGTGGCGACGGATTGGTCATAGACGGTGTCGGCGATCCGCACGACGAGGCCGCCGATCACCGCTGGATCGACGACGAACGTGGCGGAAAGTTTCGTGGCCACGGCACGCTCCACCTCGGCCTGGATCCGCGCCTGTTCGGCGGCGTCCAGCGGCACGGCGGTCGTGAACGTGGCGGGCTTGCGGCCCTCGAGCTCGTCGGCCCGGCGGACGGCGGCGGCCACGACGTCCGTGAGGATGTCGAGCCGCTCGTGCCGGGCGAGCACATGCAGGGCGTGGGCGGTGGTGGGCTGCATGCGGCCGGCGGCGATCCGATCGATCATCGCGGCCTTCTGCTCGACCGCCACCTTCGGCGATGCGAGAAGCTGGGCCGCCTTCGGCACCTTGGGCAGCACGTCGCGCACGAGTGACGTGAGTTCCTCGAGCACCTCGCGACGGCAGCGGCGGCGGTCGGCCGCCTCGACGATCGCCTGCGCGTAGACCTTGGCCACCCGCTCCACGCCGATGTCGATGGGCGCGGAGTCGCTGGCGGAGGCGGACGGGCCGGCGGTGGAGGCGGTGGGGTTCATCGTGCGTCGTGGCCGTGAGGGCGGGTCAGTTCACGCTCGGCGTGGTGGTGATGCTGGCGACGGAATCGCGGACGAGCCGGGCCTGATCATCCGGCCCCAGCTTCGCGGAGAGAAACTTCCCGGCGACCTGCACGGCCAGATCCCCGGCCTTCTCGGCGATCTGCGAGAGAGCGTCGTCCTTGGCCAGGCCGATCTCGTGACGAGCCCGGTTCTTCTCGTCTTCGGCCGCCTTGCGGGCTTCCGCCACGATCGATTGGCGGGTGGCGTCGGCATCGCGACGGGCCTCGTCGAGCATCCCCCGCACCTCGTCGGCCGCCTCGGCCAACCGCCGCTCGTAGGAGGCCAGCAGCCGCCGGGCATCCTCGTTGGCAGCTTGGGTGGCGGCGATCGTATCGGCGATGCCCTGCTCCCGCTTGTCGAGCCCTTCCATGATCGGCTTCCAGGCGAACTTCGTGAGCAGCGCCATCAGGATGCCGAACACGGCGAACGACCACAGTGCGAGATCCTTCTGAAACCAGGCGGGGCTCTCGAACGCCTGCGTCGACGTGCCGGCCGGCGGGTTGTGGCCGATCTCGACGTGATGCCCGTCGCCATGCCCGTGATCATCGGCGGCCAGAGCCGCGCCGGGAGCCGCCGCCGCGAGCCCCAAGGCGGCCACGCAGGCGAACATGCCCAACAGACGACCGAATCGACGGAAAGACATCACGACACACTCTCCACTGGGATCACTTGAAACCATCGTCGCCTGAACCATCGTCGCCGCACCAGGGCCGCGGCCGGCGGCGCCGCACGCATGCGAACGACCGCCGACCGGCCCGGCAGACCGCGCGGCCGCGAGGCCGCACGGCGATCTGCAATCACTTCTGCGAGCAGATGAACAGCGCGTAGAAGGTGAAGCCTTCGATAAGGGCCGCGGCGATGATCATGGCCGTCTGGATGCTGCCCGACACCTCCGGCTGACGAGCCATGCTCTCGTAGGCGGCCGAGGCCAGCCGGCTGATGCCGAACGCGGCGCCGATCACGACAAGGCCAACGCTGAAGGCGGGGGTGAGGTCGATGAGCGAACGGCCACCGGCGGCCTCCTGGGCGCTGGCGACGTTGGCGCACAGCACCACGAGGGCGAGGGCGGCGAGCGTGGTGAGCGAACGGGCGGAGAAAAGGGAACGCACCATGACTGGATCAAGCTCCTGGACTACGAGGGAAGGAATACGGGGTTCCGAACGGGCGTTCGGAGGAAACCTGAATCGAACGAAACCGGGAATGCGAGGTCGGCAAGCCTAATGTTGGTGAACCGCCGCGCCAATGAAGAGCGCGGAAAGAAACGTGAAAATGTAGGCCTGCAGAAACGCGACGAAGAGTTCCAGCACGCTGAACAACGCCGAGCTGACGACGCTGATGCCGGTGACCGTCGCCCACATCCCCATCGAATAGGTGGCGGCTGCCGAGATCAGCCCCATGATTCCCAGCAGCACGAGGTGGCCGGCCACCATGTTGGCGAGGAGCCGGACGGCGAGGATGAGGTGCTTGATGCAGAGGCCGAGCATCTCGATCGCGAAGATCATCGGCTTGAGCAGGATCGCCAGCGGAAGCGGGAGATCCATCGACGGCACCTGATTGGCGAAGAAGCCGAAGAAGCCGAATTTCAGCATGCCTGCGATCACGACCGTGGCCATCGTGACACCGGCGAGCGCGAGCGTGACCGAGAACGACGCGGTGGGCGAGCCGGCCCAGGGCACCATGCCGAACAGGTTGCAGCCGAGCACGAAGAAGAAGAGCGTGAGCAGGAGCGGCACGAAACGATCGCCGTCGTGGTGCGGCCGCGCGGCGTGGGCCGCATGGGCGGCCGCGGCATGGCCGTGCCCGTGGGGCTCGTGGCCGTGCTCGTGCTCGTCGTGGTGGTCGTGGCTGTCGATCGCGGGACGGGCGATCTGGTCGCGAACGAAAAGGATCATGGCCTCGAGCATGTTCGTCAGCCGCCCCTTGGGCACCCCGCCCCCCTTCAGGCGGCCGGCAAGCCGCGTAAAGACGAACAGCAGGATCGCGGCCAGCACGACCTCGAGGATCATGTACTTCGAGATCCCGAAGCCCGACTTCACCTCGTAGAGACTGTCGAGCGTCGCGAAGGGCTGCGGGATCAGGATTTTGCCGTCCATCGCCGCGTTGAACTCCGCGACGTCGGTGATGTCGGGACGACCGTCGCGCAGGAACTGCGGCACGTCGTCCAGCGTCTTCCAGCCCTGCCGCCAGAGCGGCTTCGGAACCTCGAAGTAGAAGGAGTCCTTGAGATGGTAGATCGGGTTATGGGCGGACATCGAAAGCGGCAGGCCTCACTGACATGGACGGACGCGGTCGCGTCGGGGATGCAGAGTGTGCGTGAAGCGGGCGTGCCGCGTCAATTCGCATCCGTGCGGCCGCGGTTCGGCGGCCGTTCCGACCTCCCCATGATCGTCAGGAAAATGTCGGTGGCAAGGAGTGCCAAATAGAGCCCCAGCAGCACGCCGCCAGCTCCGGCGTCAGCGAGCTCTTTGCCGCCGGTTTGCAGCCACGCCAGCGCGAGCAGGGGCAGGGCCAGGCGGACCGCGATCGCCGACAATCCGGCGGCGACGGCCAGGGTCCGTCGTCCGGCGGCGGCGTGCGCGGCCAGGCGGTCGCCCAGCCTGGCCATGAGCCACCCCCCGAGCGAGCCGGTCAGACACACGACCCCGGCGAAGGCCGCACCAGCCCGGCCCCCCGCGGACCGGTCGCCCCAGGCCACGGCGACGGCCATGCCGGCGGCCCACACGGCGAGCAGGACGCCTGCGCCCAGCAGCGTCCAGCCGCGCGGGGGCCACGATCGTTTGGCGGCAGCGTCGTTCATCGGCCCCGACCTCGCTGCAGCTGCACGAGCCACGAGATCGCGGCCGCAAACCCGATCACGAGGCCCAGGAGGCCGAGGAAGCCCGTGCCGAGCCGAGCGTCGAGCCAGCTCCCGGCGACGGCGGGCAGAAACATGGCCAGTCCGATCGCCGTGATGCGGGACACCCACACCACGGCCTCACCGAGCGGAGATCCCTGCGGCGACCGAGCCATGCGGGTAGCATACGCGGAACGCCAGCAGCCGAGGGAACCAATCGTGGCTCAACGCAAGCATCGCCGCCGTCGCGGTCGCCGGGGACGCAGCCGGCTTTCGGTCTTCGACAGTGCGGCGGCCGCACCGACTCCCGCCGGCCCCACCACCCTGCGGATGATCGGCTGCGACGGTGCCGCCGTCGACGAAACGCTGATCTCGCGTCCCGAAGAACTCGTCGCCGCCCGCGACCGGTGGCGGGTCGTGTGGATCGACGTCGAGGGACTGGCCGACGTCGGCGTCATCCGCCGGATCGGCGAGATTTTCGAGATCGGCGAACTCGCCCTCGAGGATGCCGTCACGCCCGACGAGCGGCCGAAGGTGGAGGTGTTCGGCCATCAGGTGCTGATCGCTGTCCGCACGGCCCGCTTCGACGGCGACGTGGTCGTGACCGATCCGGTGGGCATTTTCCTCGGCGACCGCTACGTGATCACGTTTCGCGACGGCACCGCCGGCGACGCCTTCGAAGGGGTGCGGCAGCGGATCCGCGCCGGCCGCACGCAGCTGGGCGACCTGGGCGCCGACCACCTCTGTGCCCTGCTCCTCGACGCCGTCGTGGATGGGTATTTCCCGGTGCTCGAGCAGTTCGGCGACCGGCTCGAGGCGCTGGAGGAGGAGGCGCTCGAATCCCCCTCCCGGCGGTCGCTCGCGAAGATTCACGACGTGCGGAACGACCTGATGACCCTGCGGCGGGCCCTCTGGCCGACTCGCGACGTGCTCCATGCCCTCGGCCGCGAGCCGACGAAGTTCGTGGGGGAGCACGCCCGGGCCCACTTCCGCGATTCGTACGACCACACGATGGAGCTGCTCGACCTGATGGAGAGCTTTCGCGAGATCGGCAGCGACCTCCGCGACATCTACCTGGCGAGCCTCAACAACCGGATGAACGACGTGATGAAGGTGCTGACCGTGATCGCCACGATCTTCATGCCGCTCACGTTCATCACCGGCTTCTACGGCATGAACTTCAACACCGCGTCGCCGTGGAACATGCCGCTGTTGAACTACCGCTATGGCTCGCTCGTGGCGATCGGCATCATGCTGGCGACGACCGTGGGGATGATCGTGCTCTTCTGGCGCCGCGGCTGGCTCAAACGCTGGTATTGAGCGGACGGCAAGCCCCTCGGCGCGGCTCGAAGCTGCGAGGCCAGCCCCTCGGCGCGGCTCGAAGCTGCTAGGCCAGCCCCTCGGCGCGTGAGAGATAAAGCTAGAGATAAAAACTGGGGAACTAGGATTCGAACCTAGACTAACTGGTTCAGAGCCAGTCGTGCTACCGTTACACCATTCCCCAATCGCTGCTGATTGGAGAAGTGAGCGTACATCCTTCACGCTGGCTCGGCAATT
>Ga0315902_10001882_pt1 | contig 33395 bp, 30 predicted proteins | sample LakEriMetagenome_9_FD_203523 | JGI IMG/M metagenome (GOLD analysis project Ga0315902, IMG submission 203523) | Freshwater fungal communities from buoy surface, Lake Erie, Ohio, United States - Buoy 12 MA117 | ecosystem: Environmental > Aquatic > Freshwater > Lake > Lake biofilm | place: USA... | reverse complement strand
TTCCTTCATGTTCAATGTCCTGGGCCGGCGGCTTCGGCCGCCATCGCGGGGCCGGCAGCGGCGCTGAGGCTGGGCTTGCCGATGAGGGCCATGTCGAGGTCGGCCTGCGCGATCCAGAAGTCGCGCAGCGCCTCGATGGAGGCGTTCACGCTGGCGATCTGCGTACGGGCGTCGGCCAACAGCTCGAACACGCCGATCAGCATGCCGTTGTAGCGAAGCACGTTCTCCTCGGCGATGCGCTGGTTCAGCGGCACGACTTCGTCGCGGTGGTGCCGTGCGATGTCGTAGGCCGAGCGGTAGCCGGTGTAGGCCTCGCGCACCTCCGAGCGCGCGTTGATCGCGGTCTCGGCAGCACGGTGCAGCGTCTGCATGTAGATGGCCTCGGCACGGGCGACGCGGGCGCCTCCCCAGTCGAACAGCGGCAACTCGAAGCCGATCTCCCACCCGCGTTGCGTGGGCGCCTCGTTCGAGCTGTTGCGCATCACACCCAGTTCCAGCACGTTGACGAAGCGGGTCGTCCGTGTCAGCCCAAGATTGCTAGCGGTCTGCTCCGCCGCCAGCTTGGCGCCCTGCACGTCCAGCCGCTGGGCCAGGGCCACCTGCTCGACATCGGGCAGATCCAGTGCCGAAGGCGGCAGGTCCGGCAGCCGCTCTGGCAAGGCGAACTGGGTCTGCGCGCCCCACAAGCCCAGCAGCCGCACCAAGCGCTCGCGCGTCGATCGCTGGACCTGCTCTGCCCGGGCCAGCTGGAGCGCAGCGCTGGCGTAGAACGACTGTTCCCGCGCACGCTGCAGCTTGTTGAAGTTGCCGACCTGCTCCATCCGCCGGGCCAGTTCGGCGCTGGCGTCAGCCGCCTGCTTCACCTGCCGCATGTATCGAACGGTCTCTTCCGCCGCCAGCGCCGTGAAATAGGCTTTGCGCGTGTCGGCGGCCAGCGACAGCACGTTCATCGCCACGCGCCCCTTCACTTGCTCGAAGCGGCGCACCTCCATACGGCCGATCAACGGCATGGCCACCAGGCGCGCCAGGTTGAAGTGCAGACCGCGCTCGATCTCTCGCTCGTCGCCGCGGCTTGAGCGGCCGAAGCTGAAGCCCGGGTTCGGCAGGCGCCCGGCCTGCACGACCTCGGCCTCGGTGATGCCGAGTTCCTGGAAATCGGCCTGCAGCCCGCGGTTGTTGAGCAGTGCGACCTGAACCGCCTCGTCCACCGTCAGTGGCTTGGCCAGCAGCTCCGCCACGCGCTTGGCAATGGTGTCGAGGTCGTCGTCGCCGCGCGCCCAGTGCAGGTCCTTCCCGATGCGCTCTTTGGTGGTCCGTTCGACTGTGCCGAAACCACCATCTGGGCTGAAGCTTGCGCAGCCCCCCAGCACGACGGCGCTGGTCAGCAGGGCCAGCACCCGGAGGCCGCGAGCGCCGCTCCTTGATTCGGAAAACCTGTGAATGTCATGGTTCATCGTGCGGCCCTCAGTGCTTGTGGCCGGGCTGACCCGCAGGCATCGGCTTGGTCGCTGGCGCGGTCGACGGCGTCTGGGACGGAGCCTGCGCGGGTGCCGATGGCTTCTCGGCTGCAGCAGCGTCGGGTTGCTGCGCTTCGCGTGCGTAGACCCGCCAGCCGCCGATGCGCGCGACGGCGTCGTTGGCCTCGCGCCAGGCCAGGGGTTTGTCGTCGCCGATGCGACGGAATTGTGCGAACGACGACTCGTAGCGCACCGAGGGCACTTGGGCCTTCGGGTCCAGCGGATCGGGACGGTTGGTGGTGGGCGACTGCGCCTGGGCTTGGGCGACCAGCAGCATCGTGAAAAGCAAGCTCGACACAGCGCACGGCATACGCCGGCGCGTTGGGATTGGGACCATGAAATCCTCGCGTGATCGTCTGGAAACGTCCCGGCTGCTGTCGCGGCGGGGACGGAACGGAACCTGGAGCGAGGCCGCGCGTCGCTAGACGCGCGTCAACCCGAGCCAGTTACGCGACGACGTATCGAGGGGGGCGGTCAGGGCCGTCGGCGGCGAACGCGCCAACGGTGGGCACGACGGTGGTGAACACCGTCGGCGCCGAGTCCGTGGCCGGAACGACCGGCACGGTAGTCAGGATGGCGCCTAGCGAACAGCAGGACGCGCAGACGCTGCACTTCTGCTTGGCAGCTTGGCTGGCCTTGACGACGACGGACACCTCATCGGCACTGGCCACAACGGCATCTGCATCTGCATCGAGCTCGTGACCGGCCATGGCATCGCCATGATGGGAGTGCTCAGAAGACGTAGCACTTACCTCGGCGCGGGGCGATCCGCCACCGTGGTGATTCGGGCCGCAGAACGCCATGGTCGCGGCGGCGGCCCCTTGCGCAGGCACTGCCAACACCAACAACCAAATCAGAAGCATTCTGACAAGCCAATCCATCTCAACAGTTTACTGCATGCCTTCTTCGCGACCCAGGCAAGGCTTGCCGGAACCCTTTTGTGCAGATTGAATATCGACCGAGCCGCCACCCTTGCGCACTCTTCCACGCAGGTCGCATGCCTGACCCGACGCCTCATGCCCCCGGTCGAGGCTGCGGACGTTTCGGGCCCTGGGCAGCAATCGCTCCCCGCGTCGGCGGACCACAACCGGTTGCACTCAGGCTGCTGATGGCGTCCCGGTCAGGGCCGAGGCATTCCCAGGATCGCCGGCTGCGCCAGCATTGGCTCGGCTGCGCGTGCGCATCAGCCGGTAGATCGCCGGCACGACGAACATCGAGAGCAGCGGCGCCGTCACCATGCCGCCGACCATCGGCGCGGCGATGCGCTGCATCACCTCGGAGCCGGTGCCACCGCCGAACATGATCGGCACCAGGCCCGCGATGATGACGGCCACTGTCATCGCCTTCGGCCGCACGCGCAACACCGCACCTTCGCGAATCGCGCCGAGCAGATCGGCATCGCTGCCGAGGCCGCGCGCCAGCCGCGCTTCCCAAGCCTGCTTCAGGTACAGCAGCATGATCACGCCGAACTCGGCCGCCACCCCGGCCAGCGCGATGAAGCCGATCGCGCCGGCCACGCTCAGGTTGTAGCCCAGCAGGTACAGCAGCCAGAAGCCGCCGATCAGCGCGAAGGGCAGTGTCGCCAGAATCAGCAGCGCCTCGTCGAAGCGCCGGAAGGTCAGGTAGAGCAGCACGAAGATGATGCCGAGCGTGAAGGGCACGACCACCTTCAGCTTGGCCGTTGCGCGCTCCAGGAACTCGAACTGCCCCGACCACGAGACCGAGTAGCCGGGCGTCAGCTTTACCTGTTCGGCCACGGCCTTCTGCATGTCGACCACCGCCGACTTCAGGTCGCGCTCGCGGATGTCGACGTAGACGAAGCCGGCCAGGCGGGCGTTCTCGCTGCGCAGCATCGGCGGGCCGTCGGTGATGCGCAACTCGGCGACGTCGGACAGCACGATGCGTGCGCCGCGCGGGGTGAGGACAGGCAGCTGGCGCAGCTTCTGCAGCGAATCGCGGACCTCCCTCGGGTAGCGCACGTTGATCGGGAAACGCTGCAGGCCTTCCACCGTCTCACCGACGTTGTCGCCGCCGACCGCGGCGCTGATCACCGACTGCACGTCACTGATGTTCATGCCATAGCGCGCCGCGGCGTCGCGGTTGATGTTCACGTCGACATAGCGCCCGCCAGTCAGCCGTTCGGCCAGTGCGCTGCTGACGCCGGGCACGCCCTTTACCGCCTTCTCGATCTCGCCTGCCAGGCGGTCAATCTCGGCCAGATCGGTGCCTGCCACCTTCACCCCGACCGGGCTCTTGATGCCGGTCGCCAGCATGTCGATGCGGTTGCGGATCGGCGGCACCCAGATGTTGGACAGTCCGGGTACCTTGACGATGCGGTCCAGTTCCTCGACCAGCCTGTCGGGGGTCATGCCGTCGCGCCACTCGCTCTTCGGCTTGAACTGGATCGTGGTCTCGAACATCTCCATCGGTGCCGGGTCGGTGGCCGTCTCGGCGCGGCCGGCCTTTCCGTAGACCGACTGGACTTCCGGCAGTGTCTTGATCAGCCGGTCGGTCTGCTGCAGCAGTTCGGCCGCCTTGCCGGCCGACAGGCCGGGCAGCGCGGTGGGCATGTAGAGCAGGTCGCCTTCGTCCAGCGGCGGCATGAACTCGCCGCCGATTTTCAGGATCGGCCAGGCGGTGCTGGCGAGCAGCAGCAGCGCGACGGCGATCGTCGACTTCGGCCACGCCAGCACGCCATTGAGCAGCGGCCGGTAGATCGCGATCAGCGCGCGGTTCAGCGGGTTACGACGTTCGTCGGGGATGCGCCCGCGGATCAGGTAGCCCATCAGCACCGGCACCAACGTCACTGCCAGCCCCGCAGAGGCTGCCATTGCGTAGGTCTTGGTGTAAGCCAGCGGCGAGAACAGCCGACCCTCCTGGGCCTCCAACGTGAACACCGGAATGAAGCTCAGCGTGATGATCAGCAGAGAGAAGAACAGCGCGGGGCCGACCTCAACCGCGGCATCGCCCACCACGCGCCACTGCACTTCTCCCTTCAAGTCCTCGCCCGGGTGCTCGTGTCGCCAGGCCTCGATGTGCTTATGCGCGTTTTCGATCATCACCACTGCCGCATCGACCATCGCGCCGATCGCAATCGCGATGCCGCCTAGCGACATCACGTTCGCATTGACACCCTGGTAGTGCATGACGATGAAACTCGCCAGGATGCCCAGCGGCAACGTGACGATGGCCACGAACGCCGAGCGCAGATGGAACAGGAACACCAGGCACACCAGTGCCACGACGATGAACTCTTCGATCAGCTTGTGGCTGAGGTTCTCCACGGCGCGCTCGATCAGGCTGGAGCGGTCGTAGGTCGACACGATCTCCACGCCTTGTGGCAGGCTGGCCTGCAGCGACGCGATCTTGGCTTTCACGGCGGCGATGGTCTCCAGCGCGTTCTTGCCCGAGCGCATCACGATCACGCCACCGGTGGCCTCGCCCTCGCCATCGAGTTCGCCGATGCCGCGCCGCATCTCCGGGCCGACCTGCACCCGCGCCACGTCACCCAGGCGCACGCTGACGCCGGCATCCGTGGCACTCAAGGGAATCTTGCGAAAGTCGTCCAGCGTCGCCAACAGGCCCGAGGCGCGAACGACGTACTCGGCCTCACCGAGTTCGAGCACGGAGCCGCCGGCCTCCTGGTTGGCGTTGCGGATCGCATCGATCACCGCGCCATGCGGCACGTTGTAGGCCGCCAGCTTGTCAGGGTCGAGCAGCACCTGGTACTGGCGCACCATGCCGCCGACCGACGCGACTTCGGCCACGTTCGGCACCGTCTTCAGCTCGTACTTCAGGAACCAGTCCTGAAGAGCGCGCAGCTGGCCGGCGTCCATCGTGCCGCTGCGGTCCACCAGCGCGTACTGGTAGATCCAGCCCACACCGGTGGCGTCCGGCCCCAGCGCCGGCTTGGCCGCGGAGGGCAGTCGCCCTTGCACCTGGTTCAGGTACTCCAGCGCCCGCGAGCGCGCCCAATACGGGTCGGTGCCGTCGTCGAATAGCACGTAGACGAAGCTGTCGCCGAAGAACGAGTAGCCGCGCACGACCTTCGCCCCCGGCACCGAAAGCATGGTCGTCGTCAGCGGATAGGTGACCTGGTTCTCGACGATGCGCGGCGCCTGCCCCGGGTAGGGCGTGCGGATGATCACCTGCACGTCCGAGAGATCGGGCAGCGCGTCGAGCGGCGTGCGCTGCACCGCCCACAGGCCCCAGGCGGTTACGATCACCGTGGCCAGCAGCACGAGAAAGCGGTTGACGATGGACCAGCGGATCAGCGCGGCGATCATCGTGACGCCCCCGGAGCAGCAGCAGCGGGTGTGATGGGCGATGAGGGCGGCAGCAGCGTCAGAGTGGTCACGGTCGGGCCATCGGTTGGGTCGACATAGAACTCGAAGTCGACGCGGTCGCCCACCGCCAGACCACGCGGCAGCCGATTGGGCGGCGACAGCTTGAACTCCATCGTCATCGCGCCCATGCCGACGCTCGGGATGGGGCCATGGCTGAGCGTGACGCTCTCGCGGTCCAGCGACTCGATCAGACCCTGGGCGCTGTGGCGCTGGGCGGTGTTGGCGGCCGTCGGCGCGGGCTGGTTGTTGAGCCGCGCCTCGACGCCCTTCAGGCTGGCTTCGGAGTCGATCAGGAACTGCGACGAGACGACGACGCGCTGACCGGCCTTCAGGCCGCGCCGGATCTCGGTCTGGCCGCCGGTCTCCAGGCCGGTCTCCACATCGACCGGGGCAAAGCGCCCGCCGTCTTCGGCCACCATTACCACCGCGCGTCGGCCGGTCTGGATCACCGCCTCGGTCGGCACCAGCAGGGCCTTGCCCGCGCGCGTGTCCATGAACTGCATCGTGACGAACAGGCCGGGCACCAACTGGCCGCTGGGGTTGGCGAACTGCACACGCGCCTTCAGGGTGCGCGTGGTCGCGTTCACTTCGGGCAGCAGCGCCTGCACGCTGCCGCGGAACACCGCCCCTGGGACGCCAGGACTGCGCGCCTCAACCTGGCTGCCGTGCCGCACGAGCGCGGCCTGGCTCTCGGGCAGCTCGGCCAGCGCCCAGACGCTGGCCAGTCCGTTGATGCGCGCCAGCATCATCCCGGGACTCACCGTCATGCCCTCGCGGGCCACGAGTTCGGCGACGACACCGCTGGACGGTGCGACGAGTGTGATGCGCGGCTGCACCATGCCGGCCGCCTCGACGCGCGCGACCTGGGCCTCGCTCATGCCGGCCAGCAGCAGGCGCTGGCGTGCGGCGGCGATCAGTCCCGGATCGCTGGCTGCGAAGCGCCTGACGGCCAGGTACTCCTCCTGCGCCGCGACCCACTCGGGCACGTAGAGGTCGGCGAAGGGCTGGCCTGCGCGCACGCGATCGAGCGTCGCCCGCACATGCAGCCTCTCGACGTAGCCCGTCGCCCTCGCCTGTACCACCGACTGGTCGCGCTCGTTCCAGGCGATGCTGCCGACGGCGCTGACCATCGGTTGCAGCGTGCCCTCCACGACCTCGGCGGTCCGCACGCCCAGGTTCTGCTGGATGCGCGGGCTTACCGTGACCGTGCCCTGGTCGTCGCCACCTGCACCGCCATAGACCGGCACCAGCATCATGTCCATGAACGGCGACTTGGCCGGCGCGTCGAAGCGCTTACCCGGCACCATGGGGTCGTGGTAGTAGAGGACGGGTTTGCCCGTGGCGGGGTCGATCTCGCCGGCCTTGATTCCTTCTTTGATGTGGCGGCGCGTCGCGGCCTCTCCGGCTGCGATGCTGCTGGTCGGGTCTTCGGCAGACGACGGACCGGATGCAGTTGCCGATCCGGCGCCAGCCTGGCCCATGCCGCGGTGCATGCCGATCTGGTAGAGCGCAAAGCCGCCCGCGGCCAGCGCGACGGCAACGACGGCCGTCAACAAGGTGTTTCGGGTGTTCATCGTGCCGCCTCCGGCTTGGCTTGGACGCCGTCGTGGGACGGCAGCAGATAGTTCAGTTGAGCCCAGACCCGGGCTTTGTCCATCTCGATGCGCAGGCGCTCCATGCGCACATCCACTTCACTGCGGCGTGCTTCGAGCACGGCCGGCAACGGACCGGTGCCGCTGCGGTAGGCCACCAGCGCAGCTTCGCTGCGCTGGGTCGCCAGCGGCAACAGCGAAGCGTCGTAGCGACGCAATCGATCCTCGTGGCTGCGCCACTCCTGGAGCATGGCGCGCACTTCGGCCTCGTGGGCGCGCTGCAGTTCCTCGCGACGGGCTCGCGCCTCGTCGATGCCGGCTAGCCGCGCCGCGAGTTCACGGTCCTGCCGGTTCTTCTGGTCCCATTGCAGCGGTACCGACAGATTGATCGACACCATGTTCGAGTAGGCGGGTCCGCGCTGGCTGTACATCAGCTCGACGCTCCAGTCCGACGATCGCGCGGCACGCGCCACAGCGGCGTCGCTGTCGGCGATGGCCTCTTGCTGCGCTGCAGCGGCGATCTGGGGGTGCTGGGTCAGGTGCTCCGCCAGGGCACCTTCGGTCCATGCAGGCAGCGTGAGCACAGGACGTGCAGCCAACGGCAGCCGCGCGCCTTCACCCACCCACCGCCCCAGCTGGGTGGTCGCGACCGCGACTTGGCGCTCTGCCTGTGCCAGCCCGTCGCGCATCTGCTCGACCGATCCGCGCGCCGCGAAGACCTCGGCCTGCGAGCCCTTGCCGCTTCGGTACAGCGTCTCGGCAGCCTGGACCTGGAGTTCTGTCTGGGCCATCTGCGCCTGCAGCAACTCGCGCATCGATTCCAGGTACGAGCGTTCGAGCCAGGCCGTCGCTGCGTCCCGTTGCAGGTCTGCGATGGTGGCCTGGCGCGCGACCTTGGCCAGATCGACTTCGCGTTCGGCACGGCGCGCGCGGGCGCTGCGCTTGTCGGCCCGGGTCAGTTCCTGCATGACTCCGACGGAGCGCATCGTCATGAAGTCGCTGGTGACGCTGTAGCGGTCCGGGCCGTCGATCGGCAGGTTGTTCAGGCCGAGCTTGAGCACCGGGTCGGGCAGCTGGCCGGCAGCCGCCGCCATCTCGCGCGCAGCCTGGGCCTGCGACTCGATGGCGCTCACGAGCCGCGAGCGCGCGGCAGCCGCGGTGACGGCGCTCTCCAAGGAGAGCGAGGTCTGAGCAAAGGCAGGCGCAGCGCCCAAGGCCAGCCATAGCACGAGCGATGAAGCCAGACGGAGGCCATCAGGCCTCCGGGGCAGGGTCGAAATCATGGGAACTCCTGAAGTTCGGCAAGCGTGGCCGCGACAGCGCCGCGACCGATCAAGCGGGCGACTTCAGGAGGTCAAATGCGATAGCAGCAGTGCGCGATGCTGAGAGCGAGCGACGGAGGTCGGTCACGCAGGCGCTCGTCCTCGGCCCAGGACCTCAGCCCGAGGTCTAGCCGGTCATCGCCAGAGTCGGTGAACAACGCGGGGAACGCCGTCACCGGCGCAAACACCGCCGGTACGTGGTCGACGACCTGGGTGGTCGAGCCGAACTGGCAGTGCTGCATGCACAGCGTCGGTTGCTCGGGGTCGAGTGGCAGCCCGGCCGCCATCATCTCGGCGCAAGGCATCCCCGCCATCGCTGACACGTCGGCTGTGTCGGCTCGCTCGCCCACTGCCGGGCAGGCGTAGGCAGCCAAGGTGATCTGGGATAGCAACAAAGCCACCGACAAGATGCCGATGAGGCGCGCGCGAAGGAGCTTGCTGAAACTCACCATGGAAACGATAGCGCAAACTGTGCCTTAGCGCCGGAGGACGGTGTCGAGCCAGCGAATGACCGATCTTTCACGCTCGCAAGTAGGTCCGCTACTGGCCGGGTCCGGGTTGTCATGAACGACTGCTACGCAGACGCCCAGCCCGCAAGTGGTCGGTCCGAGCGACTGGCAGCTTTGGAGAAGCTTGACCTTCCGGTTTACGTCGTGACCTGCCGGTTGCTTTGGGGCTGCGGGCGGCGGCTTCCAGTCTAGACCGGCCCATCAAGCAGGGTCAGAACAGAGTCTTGCTCTGCGCAGCGTGGTGAAGTCCGATAGTTAGCAGCAAAGGAAACGGCTCTGAAATCGCATGCCTTGAATGGCACTCTGGCCGCCTAGAACAACTGCAAAGCGGAACTGCTCTTCACCTCTTCCATGACGGCATAGGTGCGCGTCTCGCGCACGCCGGGCAATTGCCACAGCACCCGTCCCGCAAAGACACGGTAGGCGTTCATGTCGGCACTGCGTGTCTTGAGAAGGTAATCGAAGCCACCGGCCACCATGTGGCACTCCAGGATCTCGGGGTGGACCTGGACGGCAGCCTTGAACTGCTCGAAAACGTTTAGGGTTGTGCGGTCTAGCAAGACCTCCACAAAGACCAGCATGCCCGCCCCAAGCTTCACTGGGTCCAGTCGGGCCTCATAGCCCAGGATGAACCCTTCTCGGGTGAGCCGCTGCACGCGTGCGAGGACGGTGGTGGGCGACAAGGCCACTTCTTCGGCCAACTTCAGATTGCTGATCCGGCCATCCCGCTGCAGCACATCCAGGATGCGCCGATCGATCCGGTCCAAGAGATTCGGGCTGGTGCTCATGGCGCAGATTATTCGGTCTTTCGAATCCAAATTGGACAAAAACTTCGTCTCAATTACGGATCATGGCGATTTTCGTGGAGCTACAGACCTCTGCCCTGATCAAGTTGATGGAGAACGGGATGACGATGACCCCACCTGCACCTGCGCGCTTTGCGATTTCGCCGGAAGGCGCCGCCGTCCACGCGCGCAGCGCGCTGCGGGACGCCGTGGCCCGCGTAACCCGGCCCCCGGAGGCCGAGGCCCTGAGCCCATTGCTGGCAAAGGCACGGCTGGACGGGCCGCAGGCGGTACGTGCCGATGCCCTGGCGCGTCATTGGGTGAAGGCCGTGCGCGCGGAACCAGCGCAGGGCGGCCGCGCCGGTCGCGTGCAGGCCCTGATGCAGGAGTACGCACTGTCCACCGAGGAAGGTGTGGCGCTGATGTGTCTTGCTGAGGCCCTGCTGCGCATTCCTGACGATGCCACGCGGGACGTGCTGATCCGAGACAAGATCGGGCGCGGGCAGTGGCAGCAGCACCTGGGTCAGAGCGGGTCGCCCTTTGTCAACGCCGCGTCCTGGGGGTTGCTGCTCACCGGCAAGCTGGTCAGTGCCCACAGCCAGGCTTCACTGGGCGGTGCGCTGGTACGCCTCATCAGCCGAGGCGGTGAACCTGTGATCCGCAAGGGGATGGAACTGGCCATGCAAATGCTGGGCGAGCAGTTCGTCACCGGGCAGACGATCGCCCAGGCGCTGGAGCGGTCTCGCGCAATGGAAGCGCTGGGCTTTCGGTACTCGTACGACATGCTGGGCGAGGCCGCGCTGACCGACGAAGACGCCCTGCGCTACTTCGCCGCCTACCAGGACGCGATCCATGCCATCGGCCACTCAGCCAACAATCGCGGCGTCTTGGACGGGCCGGGCATCTCGATCAAGCTGTCCGCCCTGCATCCCCGGTACACGCGAAGCCAGCGCGACCGGGTGATGCAGGAACTGCTGCCCCGCGTGCTGACGCTGGCCGAGCTGGCGTGCAGCCACGACATCGGCCTGAACATCGATGCCGAGGAGTCAGAACGGCTGGACCTGTCGCTGGACCTGCTGGAGGCTCTGTGCCGGGCCCCAAGTCTTGCCGGTTGGGGGGGCATCGGCTTCGTGGTCCAGGCCTATCAGAAGCGTTGCACCGCGGTCATCGATTTCATTGTGGACCTGGCTCGCCTCACTGGGCGCCGCCTCATGATTCGGCTGGTCAAGGGCGCCTACTGGGACAGTGAGATCAAGCGCGCCCAGGCCGAAGGGCTTGCCGACTACCCGGTGTTCACCCGCAAGCACCACACGGATATCGCGTATCTGGCGTGTGCACGCCGCATGCTGTCTGAACCTGAGGCCATCATTCCCCAATTCGCCACCCATAACGCCCACACCGTCGCCAGCATCATCTGCATGGCGCAGGAGCTGCGCGGGGACTTCGCCCACGGCCAGTATGAGTTCCAGTGTCTGCACGGCATGGGGGAGGGGCTGTACCGCCAGGTCGTGACACATGGTGAGCAGGCGCGCCCCTGCCGCATCTACGCCCCGGTGGGCACGCACGAGACCTTGCTGGCCTATCTGGTCAGGCGTTTGCTGGAGAACGGCGCCAACAGTTCCTTTGTGCACCGCATTGCGGACCCCAGCGTGTCGATCGACGAACTGCTGAAGTGCCCAGTAGAGCATGCGCTGGAGGAGGCAGAACTGTCGGGGAAGGCGCCGGGCCAGCCGCATTCGGCCATCCAATTGCCCTCGCAGCTGTATGGCTCGGCACGCCTGAATTCCCAAGGCCTGGACTTGGCCCACGAGCCCACGCTGCAGAGGCTGTCGCAGCAGATGTCCGCCTGCCTGGATCCCATCGCTGTGGCACCCCTGCTGGCGAACCCGGTGGCGACCCCAGCAAGCACAGGGACTGGCGACAAGCCTGTGCTGCTGCGCAACCCCGCCGACCCGGCAGACCTCATTGGCACAGTCAGGCCGGCCGGTGCTGCGGAAGTGGAGGCTGCACTGGCAAGCGCAGCCGAACAAGCTGGCGGCTGGGCCCGCACGGCACCGGCTGTCAGAGCTGATCTGCTGGAGCGGGCTGCCGACCACTTGCAGTCCGACGCCGCCCGATGCCTCGCTCTGCTCATCAGGGAGGCGGGCAAGACCTGGCCGCATGCCGTGGCCGAACTGCGCGAGGCCGTGGACTTCCTGCGCTACTACGCTGCGCAGGTTCGTCGTGACTTCGACAACGCCACCCATCCAGCGCTGGGGCCGGTGGTGTGCATCAGCCCCTGGAACTTTCCGTTGGCCATCTTCACGGGGCAGGTAGCCGCGGCCCTGGCGGCGGGCAACACGGTGCTGGCCAAGCCCGCCGAGCAGACGCCGGCCATCGCCGCCTTGGCAGTCCAGGCCCTGTGGAAGGCGGGCGTCCCTCAGTCAGCAGTCCAGCTCCTGCCCGGCCCAGGGGCACAGGTGGGTCAGGCGCTGGTGGCAGATCCACGGGTGCAGGGCGTGATGTTTACGGGGTCCACGCAAACGGCCCGGCTGCTGCAGGCCACACTGTCCAGGCGGCTCGACGCTCGAGGTCGGCCGGTCACGTTCATCGCCGAGACCGGTGGACAGAACTGCATGGTGGTGGATTCATCGGCCCTTCTCGAACAGGTGGCCGCCGATGCGGTGGCTTCGGCCTTCGAGGCCGCTGGACAGCGTTGCTCGGCGCTGCGCGTGCTCTGTGTCCAAGAGGACGTGGCTCCTCGCTTGATCGACATGCTGCTTGGAGCGATGGCAGAGCTTCGCCTGGATGTGCCCACTCACCTGCACGCCGACGTGGGCCCGGTGATCGATGAGCGCGCCAGAGCAGCGATCGAGGCCCATGTGGACGCGATGCGCGCCAAGGGACGCCGGGTGCACCGCCTGGTGTCCATTCCGGCTGAGGGCACCTGGGTCGTGCCCACACTGATTGAAATCGACCGCATTGACGAGGTGGAACGTGAGGTGTTCGGTCCTGTGCTGCATGTGCTTCGCTGGCGCCGGGATCGGCTTGACTCGCTGCTGCAGGACATCGAGGCGACCGGCTATGCGCTGACGCTGGGGGTTCATTCGCGCATCGACGAGATGATCGAGCAGGTAGTGCAGAACACCTCGGCCGGGAACGTCTACGTCAACCGCAACATGGTCGGGGCGGTGGTGGGTGTCCAGCCGTTTGGCGGCCACGGCCTGTCGGGCACGGGGCCGAAGGCCGGTGGTCCGCTGTACCTGCTGCGGCTGGTGGCCCAGTGCCCCGAGGACGCCGCATTCAGCAGCGTGCGCTCATCTGGTGCCCCGCACCTGGCCGATGCGACGCCGGCCCTTTCAGCATTGCACCTGTGGGCCTTGGACACGCAGCGTCCGTCTTTGGCCGATGCCTGCTTGCAGTTCGCGGCCAGCCATCCCTCTGGGCTTGAGGTTGAGCTGGCGGGCATCACGGGTGAGCGCAATCTGTACCAGGTGCGCGGCCGGCACGCCATCACGTGCCGCGTCGGACGCCATGCGACGGCCGAGGACGACGCTTTGCTGCAACTGGCGGCGGTGCTCGCCGTTGGGGGACAAGTCCTCTGGCCCCAGAACAGCCAGAATCAGGCATGGCGTGATCGCCTGCCCAAGGCCGTGCAGGAGCGGGTGTGGCTGGAGAGCCTCGATGCGGCGTCACCTCATAAAAGCTCGTGCTGGCTCGTCCACGCCAGCACACAGGAATTGGAGGCCTTGGTGGCGAAAGCCGCCAGCCGGTCTGGTCCGATCATCAGTTTCATCTCCCTCCAACCCGGCGAAGTCCGGATCCCGTTGCATCAACTGATGGTCGAGCGCAGCATCAGCACCAACACGGCTGCCGCCGGCGGTAACGCCAGCTTGATGATGGCGGTAGCCTGACTCGGGCGGGTGCATGGTCGGCACCCGACTGGGCGCTCCAGGCCGCCCGCCCAGGCTGAATCTTCGGATTCACGGTGGATGCAGCCTACTGGCTCAGACGAGCGAGGCGGCGTGACAGGCCTAGTGCACCATGCAATACTGTCGACAGTCGACCATTTGCAGCGTGTCAATTCTTCTTGCACCAAACACCCGGCCGATCGCTGTTGATGCGACGCCACTGGGGCGTGTTGCAAAGTCGACCATCCGTATCGAGGTTGCAGACCGCCTTCGACAGGCGATCCTGGGTGGAGACTTGTTGCCAGGCAGCCCGCTCATCGAGACCATGCTGGCTGCACAATTTCAAGTCAGTAGGGCACCGCTGCGCGAGGCCATCCGGCAACTGGCAGAAGAGGGGCTGGTGGTCACGGTGCCTTACATCGGCACCAGGGTCATGGCCCTTTCCGTCGATGACCTGCGCGAGATTCAATCGATGCGAGTCACCCTGGAGCGCTTCGCATTCAGGCAGGCGTGGTCGCGCCGCGATGCTGAGTTTTCTCGTGAACTCATGCGGCGCCATGATGCGCTTACAGCGGCCATCGACAAGGGCGATGACGCCTCAAGCATCAGCGCAGAGCTGGCGCTGCATGGTCTCGTCTATGAAGCCAGCGGGCATCGCCTGCTGCTTCGCGCGTGGGAAAGCCTCAGGGGCAAGCTCCAGCTGTACTGGGCCGCACACCATCGTGCGCACGAATCTCGCGGACCCCGTCGAGACAGTCACGATCAGTACGTCAATCTCGCGCTCGGCGACGACCTTCGGGCCATGCTGGCCGAAGTGACGTCGCACATGAAACGTGGCTCGGAAGTCACCGAGCGCTTTGTCAAGTCCCTTTCGACCAACAGCACTGAAGGAGTTACATGATGAGACGTCGCCAAATGGTTGCGGCAGCGGCTGCTGCGCCCTTGACTGCCCTCCCATTCGCCGTCCAGGCCCAGGCGGGGGGCACGATGGCCGCAGTCAAGCAACGAGGAGTCCTGCGAGTTGGCGTGACCCAGGCACCCCCCTGGTACAGCAAGGATCCCAAGAGCAATGAATGGACCAGTGGTCTGGGCGTGTCCATGGGCAAGGCCATGGCGAGCGCACTGGGCGTGAAGTTTGAGGCCGTCGAAGTGACGTGGGGCACGGCCATTGCTGCCCTTCAAGGCAACAAGATCGATCTCATGTACATGCTGGACGCAACGCCTGAGCGTGCACAAGCGGTGGACTTTCCGGCCACTCCCTTGCTGTATTACTCGTTGGCGGTCTTGGCGCGTGACGACCTGCCTGTCAGGGCCTGGGCTGATCTGAACAACGACAAAGTTCGCATCGCCGTTCCGCAAGCCAGCACGATGGACAAGTTCGTCAGCGAAACCACACCTAAGGCTCAAATCCAGAGGTTCCCCGGGAACGCCGAGGCGATTGCGGCGTTCCAGGCGGGGCGTGTGGAGGCGGTGTGCCTGTTTCATCCGCCCTTGCTGGCCGCTCGCCAACGGCTGGGGAGTGGCAAGATCGTGGTGCCGACCCCAGTGCGCTCACAGGCATCGAGCGTCGCGGTGCGCAAGGAAGATGACAAGTCCTTCGTGAATTGGGTTGATCAAGCCATCGCCGCTCACTACAAGAGCGGTCAGACCCAGAAGTGGTACGAGGAGTTCCTGGCTGGTTTCGGGCTAGACCCGAAGACTGTGCCGCCAGTGATGAAGGAAATGCTGGGCAGCTGACGCTGGAGCCGCTTCGGCATGCATCGCTGGGATTTCGGGCCGGTCTGGGCCAACGCTGACCTGCTGCTGCTCGGGCTGTGGCACACCCTGCAGGTCACAGGAACGGCACTGGCATTCGGCGTTCCACTTGGCTTGGTACTTGCACTGGCCCGACTTTCGAAACGCAGCCTTCTGCGCTGGCCAGCGGGAATCGTGATCGAGATCTTTCGCACGACCCCACCTCTGGTGCAGTTGTTCTGGTTCTTCTTCGCATTGCCGATCCTGGTTGGTGTGGAGATGACACCGTTTGCAGCAGCCTCGCTCACATTCGCGATCCAGTCGGCAGCCTTCTTTGCTGAGGCGTTTCGAGCGGGCATCGTGTCAGTGGACCGAGGCCAGTGGGAGGGCGCTCGGGCGTTGGGCATGACGCAGCGCCAGCTGATGCGCCGGGTAGTGCTTCCACAAGCCATCAAGCGAATGCTGCCGGCGTTTCTGGAACGTGTCATCGAGCTCACGAAGACGACAACGCTTGTGGCCACGATCTCCTACGCAGACTTGCTGTTCCAAGCGAACGAAGTGGCACAAAAGACTTTCCGTCCGCTCGAGGTGTTCACGGTCGCCGCGCTGATGTACTTTGTCGTCATCTATGGCTTCAGCCTTGTCGCCGGCCGTCTGGAACGTCGTTGGCTGATCAGCGGGGAGGGGATGAACCGCTGATGGACTACCGGTGGAACTTTGCCTCAGTCTGGGACAACGCAGACGTCTTGCTCAAAGGTGCCTTCGGCACTCTGCGCTTGTTCGCCATTTGCGCGGTGGCTGGCTTGCTGCTTGGCTTGCTGGTAGGGCTTGCGCGGAACTCGCAAAGGCCATGGCTGCGAATGCCCGCCACAGTCTTCGTTGAGTTCTTTCGCAACACGCCAGTGCTCGTTCAAATCCTTTGGTTCTACTTCGCGCTGCCCTTGCTGCTGCCCTTTGAGATCAGTCCACTTGCCGCGGCAGCGTTGGGCATCTCTTTGAACTCCGCTGCCTTCACATCCGAGATCGTAAGAGGGGGCATTCTTTCCATTGATCGCGGCCAGTTGGAAGCTTCCCGGGCCCTGGGAATGAACGACAGCCAGGCGATGCGCCGAGTGGTGCTGCCACAGGCTCTGCGGCGCATGCTGCCTGCTCTCACCAACAGGGGCATAGAGATCTTCAAGATGACGACGCTTGCGTCAACGGTCGCCTACGTGGAACTGCTTCAGCAAGGAAAGCTGCTTGCGTCCCTTAACTTCAACCCCATCGAGACCTATACCGTGATCGCCGCAATCTTCTTCTTGTGCCTCCTACCATTGGTACAAGCCACGTATTGGCTGGAGCGCCGGCTAGGTCGGGTCGACGCATGACGAAGGCTCTGCTATCGGTTCAGGCCTTGCACAAGAGCTTCGGAGCAGATGAAGTGCTTCGCGGTGTTGATCTGGAGGTGCAGCAAGGCGATCGCATCGCCATCTTGGGCGCCAGCGGTTCAGGCAAGAGCACTCTCTTGCGATGTCTGAACTTCATGGAGATTCCTTCCAGTGGAAGCGTCTCCATCAGCGGGCGAACGATCGATGCGCGCAACGACATTGAACTCACGCAGGTCCGCCAACGGGTTGGCATGGTGTTCCAGCAGTTCAATCTGTTCCCGCACATGACGGTCCTGGGGAACGTGATGGAGGCCCTGCTCACGGTCAAGCGCATGCCTCGCAATGCGGCGCGCGAACTTGCCCTTGCGGAGTTGTCGCGCGTCGGATTGGCCGACAAAGCGGCAGCCTGGCCAGCAAGGCTTTCTGGCGGGCAGAAGCAGCGCGTTGCCATTGCTCGAGCCCTTGCGATGCAGCCGGAATTGCTGCTATTCGACGAGCCCACTTCCGCTCTGGACCCTGAACTGGTGGGCGAGGTACTTCGCGTCATCCGCACCCTGGCTGATGAGGGTAGGACGATGCTGCTGGTGACGCATGAGTTAGGTTTCGCGTACCACGTCGCCAATCGAGTTCTCTTCATCGCAGATGGTGTGATCTACGAGCAGGGCCCCCCAGAGCAGATTCTCAAGAACCCAGCCAAACCGCGAACGCAAGCCTTCTTGGCGCGCCACCGCGAATTCGATTTCTGAGAGCTCCATGAATCTCCAGCATACCGACAGTGCACAGGCATATGTGAGCGACCCCAGGAACGACTCGGTCGAGGTCTACGTCAACGGCCGATTCGTGCCACGCCATCAGGCTGTGGTGTCGGTCTTTGACGCCGGCTTTGGACTCGGTGACGGTGTGTGGGAGGGGCTTCGATTGGTCAACGGCCGAATCATCAGCCTCCAAGACCATATGGACCGGCTCTACGAGGGCGCTCGGTCCATCGCATTGGATATCGGGCTGACCCAGCAGGAAATGATCGATGCGGTGATGCAGACATTGAGTCGCAACGGCATGCAAGATGGCGCCCATGTCCGGCTCATGGTCACGCGGGGCGTCAAGCGCACGGTGAATCAAGATCCGCGGTTTGTGATCGGTCCGCCAACGATAGTCATCGTTGCGGAGTTCAAGAACCCACGCCCCGAGAGCAAGGCCAAAGGCTTGACCTTGTTCACCAGCACGTTCCGCACCAGTGGACCGGACGTCTTCGATCTGCGCTTGAATTCCCACAGCCGGCTGAATCTGATCCAAGCCCTGATTCAGGCCATCCATGCGGGTGCTGATGAAGCCCTCATGCTCGATCCGCGGGGCTTCGTCGCCAGTTGCAACAGCACGAACTTCTTCATCGTACGCGGCGCAGAGCTTTGGACGAGCACTGGCGCCTACAGCTTCAAGGGAATCACCCAAGCAAGCGTCATTGATGCGTGGCGCGCAGCGAACGGCACAGTCCGCGAGTGCGATTTCACGCTTGCACAGGTCTACAACGCCGACGAAGCTTTCGTCACGGGCACTCTCGGGGGCGTTACTCCCGTTGTGAAGATCGATGGCCGAGTGATTGGCAGTGGCCGCCCTGGAGCCATGACTCAGCTTGCTGCTGAACGATACCTCGCAAAGGTTCTTTCCAGCTGAAGCTCGGGAGCCAGGCTCAGGAACAAGGGCTCATCGGGACCTGTGCAGATGGGTGTCGCCCACGTTCCGACAGGAAAGCTCATGAGGCGACCGTTCGGCCGGGGAGTCTGCATGCGCTTTGCAGCGTGAGGAGCCGGTCACCATCGAGGTGCTAACTCACGGTAAGCGCCATCAAGCCGACGTTCGGTTCGCCCATCGACGGACGCTTGAGCTGCAGCTATATGAGGTGCTGCTGACATAGACGGCGCCGGCCTTGGGGCCGCGCCGCCGGTACCGGCCAGTGACCGCTGTTCACTGCGCCTAACTCACCCAGTCGACCCTGAACAGAGGATCGCTGCCTTGAAGTATTCGGCGCGAAGCAGTCCTTTGCAGATGGCGAACCAACATGGGCGGTCGCCCACCCATGCCACCGGGGTAATAAGGCTGAACTACCTCACACAGCGCCGCCCAAGGCACGAAAGAGTTCATCGTCGCCAGAAACTCATCGCGCCGAGGCTGCCTGCGGTAGCGCTCAAAGCCCGCCTCAAAATCGCCAGCCATCGCCAGAGTCTGTTGCTTCATTCACCTACAACGCACCACGCCCACTTACGTGGATCTTTTTCAGCAAATCCCGAGCTGATCTGGCTCGAAGCAGTGAAGGACGAGTCGCAGCGGATCACTCGCGTTCGACTTCGAGGTACGTGCGACTCGCATTGCCAGGGTTCAGCTCGGCAGCGCTCGACAGGTGTAGGAACAGCTTTGCGACTTCACCGCCTCGTTGACATCGACGCCCTGTTCGACCGCGCGTTTCATGTGGGCACGCAGCGTCTCCAGGCAGGCCTTTGCCTGTGCCCGCGCCGCAGCCAAGTCGGTCACCCTGCCGTGGCCCGGAACGATGCGCTGAGGTGCCCACTGCTCCAGGGACGCGAAAGCCTTCAACCAGGCCATGGTGCTGCTGACCGGCAACACGGCCAGCAGCCGGCAGGCTCGTTAACAGCCCCACGCCATGAGGCAAACTCCTGCAGGTGACGACGCCTGCTGACACTCCCCGCCCATGGTGCCCTCAGGGACCCGCTCAAGAGACTCGCGAGACCCGCCAAGCAGCGACCCGTTTCACGCGCCGAACGCTACTGGTGAGCGCCAGCGCCAGCGTACTGGGGTGGAACCCCACGGCCGCGGCACCGGTCGGCAAGGCACTCACCGTCCCCGATACCGCACTTTTGCGCATTGGCGGGGTCGGATCGGTCACACCCATTCTCAAACGCCTTGCCGCCGTGTACGAGCAGCAGCACCCGGGCTTTCGCGTGCAGGTGGTGGAGCCGCCCTTGGGCTCATCGGGCTCGGTACGGGCATTGGCGGCCGGCAAGCTGGAAGTCGCCGTCACGGGCCGCGTACTGACCCCCCAGGAGCGCGGCAATGTCACACCCTGGGTGCGCACACCGCTGGTACTGGCCACCTCTTACTTGAAGGCCACAGGCCTGAGCCTCAAGCAAGTGGCTGACGCCTACGCTGGGCGCATGACCACCTGGCCGGATGGACAGCCGCTGCGGCTCGTGCTGCGCAGCGCTTTCGAGTCTGAGACCTTGCAGCTTAAGGCCCTCTCACCCGAAGTGGCCCAGGCAGTGGACGCGGCGCTGCAGCGCAGAGACCTGCCCGTGCCCGATAACGACTTGGCGGCGCTGGAGCTGATCCAGCGGGTCCAAGGGTCGCTGGGCAGCAGCTCGCTGGGGCTGATGCTGAGCACGCAGGCGAAGGTGCGCGCCCTGCCTATCGAAGGGCGTGAGCCCACCCTGGCGCATCTGCTCAGCGGTGCCTACCCCTGGAGCCGCACCTACCACCTGGTGCAGCCCGCACAGGCCAGCCATGCCGTAGTGCGGTGGTTGGACTTCCTTCGGTCAGATGCAGCACTGCGCAGCCTGCAGCCCCTGGGCTATGCCGTCGCAGCGTGAAGTCATGACAGCCCTCGAAGCGGGCGGCACCGAGCGCAGCGCCGTGGAGGGGCTGCGGCAGGACACCCAACGCGCCAGCCGTGTGCTGAGGGTGGTTGCGGTGCTGGCCGTGCTGCTGGTGTGCCTGGGGCCGCCGGCCATGTTCAACATCCGCCAGTTCAAGGAGCTGCAGGAGCTGCTGGCACGCGACGCCGTGTTCCAGGCCCACCTGCTGGCGGAGTATGTGGTGGAGAACCCTGACACCTGGTCCTTCAAGGTGGAACACTTCGAACCCCACCTGCGGCGCCATCTCGAGGCCGACATGCGTGCGGAGGTGGTCGTGGACGGGGCCGCGCTGCTGGTCATCGGCTCCAACCTCGCCACTCCCGTGGTGACGGCGCAGCGCCGGGTGGAGGCCTTCGGGCAGACGGTGGCGGTGGCGCAGGTATCGAAGTCGCTGCGACCGCGTCTGCCCTTGATGGTGGGTGTACTCGCCGGTGGCTCCGGCATCGCCTTCTTTCTGCTGGTGTGGCTGCAACGCGTGGTCTTTCGGCGGATGAACGCCGCCGAGACACAACGCCGGGCGGTGGAGCAGCGGCTGTCAGACATTGCCGAGTTGTCGTCAGACGGCTTCTGGGAGACGGGCTCGGACGCTCGCTACACCGTCCACACCATGTTCAGAGACCACCCCACGCTGCGCGACTGGGCGCTGGGCAAGGCGGTGTGGGAGCTGCCCGTGGAGCTGGACGAGCAGGACTGGCAGGCCCACCGTGAACGCCTGCAGGCGCGTCAGCGCTTCGTGCTGCGCTACCCGATCCGCCTGCCGGAGGGCCCGCGCTGGCACGAGATCCACGGCAAGCCGCTGTTCGATGCCGACCAGCAGTTCACTGGCTACCGTGGCACGGGCCGCGACATCACCCACGACATCGAGCGCGAACTGGAACTCAGCCGCCACCGGGACCATCTGCAGCGCCTGGTGCAGGAGCAGACCATCGACTTGATCGCTGCGCGCCAGCAGGCCGATGCCGCCAACGAGGCCAAGTCGCTGTTCCTCGCCAACATGAGCCATGAGATCCGCACGCCCATGAACGGCATCATCGGCATGTCTCACTTGGCCCTGCGCGCGGCGGGCGACCCGACGCGGCTGCAGTCCTACCTGCAGCAGATCCAGCGCTCGGGCCAGCACCTGCTGAACGTCATCAACGACATCCTGGACTTCAGCAAGATCGAGGCTGGCAAGCTTTCGGTGGAGAGCATCAACTTCGGTCTGGACACGCTGCTGGAAGACGTGACATCACTGATCGTCCCGCAGGCCCAGGGCAAGCAGCTGGAGTTCCTGATCGATGTGCCGGTGGACCTGCCGCTGGACTATGTGGGCGACCCCCAGCGGCTGACCCAGGTGCTGCTGAACTACCTGAACAACGCGGTGAAGTTCACTGAGAACGGCACCGTCAGGCTGACAGTGCGCGCGCAGCACTTGAGCGACACCGAGGACCAACTGCACTTCGAGGTGACCGACACCGGCATCGGCCTGACGACCGAACAGTGCGAGCGGCTGTTCCAGGATTTCGAGCAGGCTGACGCGTCCACCACACGGCAGTTTGGCGGCACCGGGCTGGGTCTGGCCATCGCAAAGAAGCTCGCCGGGCTTATGGATGGCGATGTCTGGGTGCGCAGCCGCCTGGGCGAGGGTTCCACCTTCGGCTTCACCGCCCGCGTGGGCAGGGCAGCCCACCGCTGTGCCCCTCAGAACAAGGCCCCGCAGCTGGCCACACTCAAGGCGCTGGTGGTGGGCGACAGCGCGCTCACCCGTGACGTATTGGCCGGATGGCTGGCTACCTGCGGTTTCGAGGCCGACTTTGTGGACGGCTCCCAAGGTGCACGTGCGGCGCTGGCTGCAGGCACAGCGCAGGAGCGGCCCCACACGGTGGTCTTCGTGGACGTGCAGGGCACGCCGCAGGACGTGCGCGCCACCTGCGATGCCGCCCACGAAGAGACCGCCCACCGCCGGCCACGCGTGATCGGCCTGACCTCGCGGCCTGTGGAAGACATCCCGCTGGCAGAACGGCAGGCGTGCTTCGACCTGGTGCTGAGCAAGCCCCTGACGCCCTGGCGCACTATGGACGCGGTGTGCGGCGTGCTGCTGGCCCCAGACGCCCCTGCGGCAGCCTGCAGCGCAGACGCATCTGACGCTGCAGCGGCCCAGCGTCAGGAATCGCCCGACACCGATCCGTCATCGCTCGCAGGGCGGCGGGTGCTGCTGGTGGAAGACAACGTGGTCAACCAGATGGTGGCGCGCCAGATGCTGGAGATGGCTGGCGTGCAAGTGGAGGTGGCCGACGACGGCGCCCAGGCTCTCGCACTGCTGGACGCGCACGAAAATGGCGGATTTGACCTCGTGCTGATGGACATGCAGATGCCCGTGATGGACGGCCTGACCGCCACGGCCGAGATCCGCCGCCGGCCCGCCCTGGCCGGCCTTCCGGTGGTGGCCATGACCGCCAACGCGCTGGACGAGGACCGACAGCGCTGCAGCGAGGCCGGCATGAACGACTTCCTGGTCAAGCCCGTCGAGCCCGAAGCCCTGTGGGCGCTGCTGCGGCGGTGGACGACACCCAGCGGCTAAGAGCACACCCAAGGCCCGGGCAGCACCCGGCCCGGAGTCTTCTTGAAACCTGCGGACGCATCTCGGGGCAGCCGCCAAACACATCTGCGCTGGCTCTGTCGGCCCTCAAGTCATCCGTAGCAGGCAGGCAGTTGTGAAAGTCGTCGAACTCTGGCCCGCCATGGCCAGACAGGTGGGTGGCTTGAAGGTCCAAGCAATTGACGTCTGGGGGTGGGAGTACTCTGACTTCCTGTCCAACGCACAGCGCGGCGTGTTGGCCGAGTAGATCGTAGCGCTGGCAGCAGGCGCGACGAGTGTCCTGACGGCACCTCTGCGCTCACCACCACGGCGCTGACAGCTTCTGAAGATGGCACCACCCGCATCATCTCCAGTCTCAGCGCCGCCAACCAGCTGGCCAAGGGTGGTGGGCGAGTGGCCTACACGGAAGGTGGTAAGTCCTACACCTGGGCCAACAGCACGGGTCAATCCGTCCTGCGGCTGGACACCGTGCAGGGCATCCGTTCGTAGCTGGTTTCAGGCTGCGCCCGCGCCTCAGGCTGCTTCTTCAGTCGTTTCCGTCATATCCATAGCGATCTGCGTGCACACAGATCGGCATACGGCCACGGCCTGCTGGTTCTCGATGCGGTAGTAGATCTGCGTGCTGTCGCGCCGCTTACCCAGGATGCCTGCGCGGTACAGCGTGGACAGGTGCTGGCTCATGTTGGGCTGCGTCGTGGGGATTTCCGCCAGCAACTGCGAGACGTTCTTCTCGCCTTGGCACAGCGAGCTCAGGATGCGCAGGCGGATGGGGGTGGACAGCAGGGAGAAGAGTTCGGCTGCGGTGTTGAAAACCGCTTCAGATTCGTCCTGCTCGTTAGTTTTCATGCGCCAATCCATTACCTGTCAAAATATCAGTGTTCGATGATGCACGAAACCAGCAGGCTTTGCCAGGAACTTACTTCTTGGCAGCCGGGAACCGGTAGTGATCCCGCTGCAGAACAGCAGCCACGGCGGTGACATCCTCGGGGAACAAGCCCAGGTTAAGTTCGGTGCTGCAAAGGTCGACCATGCCGCGCAGCGCGCCGGGAGTGTTGATGCGTCCCGCCGGCCGGTAGATCGCCGAGCCGTCGCCGCCCACCTTGCGGGTGTGGCAGGTGCTGCAGGCGTGTTCCTTGATGAGCTTCTCGCCCAGGGGCAGGTCGGCGTCCTTGAAGATGTCGGGCATTTGTACCTGCGCTGGCACTTGCGCACCGGCCTGCAGCGTCACCATACCGCAGGCTGCGAGCACGAGGCTGGCAACGAGCCGCAGAGTCTTGGTCTTCATCATGAGGCTTCCACCCATTGAGTCGTGCGAGGGGATCACGCCGCCCGCAGCCATTCCATCACATCGTCTTCGAACATCTCGCCGGGGATGACCTGCCCGAGCCTGCCCTGTCGGTCCACCGTGATGGTCAGCGGGATCACCTTGCGTCTGGACAGTGCGGCAGCCATGGCGTCCTGCGCCATCGTTACCTGGAAACCATAGCCATATCGCGCGAGGTAGGCCTTCACGGCGGCCGGGTCCTTGTCCCGCGCCACGGTGATGATCTCCAGCGGCCGGCCCGCAGCTGCCCGTCGCAGCTTCTCGATGTGGGCGTTGTGGCGCAGGCAGAACGGGCAGGTGGTGGACCAGAACACCACGATGACCTGCTTGCCCTGGGCCTGGACCGGGCCCCAGCGTGTGCCGTCGAGCAGCGTGACTTCGGGCCAGACAACCACCTGGCTATGCTGCGGCTGCGCTGACGCCGCACCAAACAGCGGGTATAGCGTAGTCAGGGCCGCGATACGCAGCAGTCGCCGGCGAGGCGCATCCTGGTCGAGCGGCTGTGCGGCATGGACACTGCGGGGCGTGGCCGAGGATGCACTCACTTGACCTGCTCCATCAGCAAGTAGGTGTTGTAGGCGTTCATCCGGTTGGCTACGCCGAACAGTGGCAGCTTCTCGAAGCGCGACCAGTCGGTGCGCGCGTAGGCCTCGTCGAAGGGGTCCATGTTGCGCGCGGCTTCGCCCATCGTGCGCCGCAAATGGAGAAGGTAGTCGCGTGTCAACTCGAGATCGGCGCGCACACTGGCCGATACCGGACCATGGCCCGGCACTACCACCCGCGCGTCAAATCCCAGCAGCGTGTCAAGCGCCTGCACCCAGTGCGCACTGTCGGCCTGGCCCACGAAGGGGATCCGGCCCCGGAACACCAAGTCGCCCGCAAAGAGCACCTGGCGTTGCGGCAGCCATACGGCCAGATCCTCGGGTGTGTGCGAGGGTCCCACAGGCCGCAACTCCAGCGTCGTGTCACCGACCTGCAAAGTAGCGGGCCCCTCGATCCATCGGTCCGCCGGCACCAGCCGTGTGTTTTCGTCCACCCACGGAAACAACTCTTCGCGGCTGGCGACCAAGCGCTGTTGCGCGGTATCCGAGTTCAAGTACAGCAGGGCCTGGCGATGCGCCACGACGCTAGCCCCTTCGTCCTTGAAGACCTGCAGGCCGTAGATGTGGTCAGCGTGGTAATGCGTCACCACCACATGGGTCACGGGTAGAGGCGTGGCGCGCGCGATTTCGGCACGCAACTCGCGCGCCAGCTCGGGCGAGCCAAGCGCGTCAATCACCACCACGCCTGCCGACGTGACCACGAAACCTGCGTTGGAGATGAAGTTGCGGTTGGCCGAAGAGCCCAGCGCTGACAGGCCCTGCACCATCCACACGCCAGGGGCCACGGCCGTGGCAAGTGGGCGTGTCACCTGAGCCCTGGGTGGCTGGGCGCTTGCGGGCCCCCATAAGCCACACGTCAGGGCAAACACCAACAGGATGGGTCTCAATATGAGCATGAATTGATATTGCGAGCTTTGAATTGTCCTGGAGCTAAGGCTTGGCAGCAGGGCTGCCTGGCGTCGGCAGGGCTTCGGATGTGTTCAAAGAAGTCTGGTCTTGCTGGTCCACCAGGCGGTCGGTCAAGGCTGCTGCGGCCCACATGGAGAACAGAGTGACCCATGCCGTTACTGTGAAGATGGCCGCACCCGACAGGCCTGCGCCCACGGCACAGCCTCCCGCCAGCATGCCCCCAAAGCCCATGGCGACGGCCCCTATGATCGATCGGCGCATGGCCGCGCCGCCCTGGAAACCCTCCAGTTTCAGCTCGCGGTACATCGCAGCCGCCAGGAACGAGCCGAGGAACACGCCTGGCACCAGACCGAGGTCGAAGGTGGGCGGCTTGCCCGAGGTGAAGAGCACCCGGGTCAGCACCTCGGAAGAAGGCCCGGTGAAGCTCAATGCCTGAACCGGATGGGGCTCGAAGGCCACCTGGCTGACGGCATAGGTGGCCCACCATGCTCCACTGACCGCGAGCCCCACGCCGATCGCCCCCACCCAGCCCCAGACCGGCACTTTCTGTCTGCGGGCCCAGAAAACGGCTGCGGCCAGCCACACCGCACCGAAGAGCAGGGCGCCCTGGTGCCCGATGCCCGTGCGGGCGATCAGGTCCCGGGTCAGCCCGCCGTCTATGGTCCACAGGGTCGAGAGTCCCTCTCTCAAGGGCGACAACACGCCGGTCCAGGAGGCCTGCGCCGTGACCGCGAAGACCAGCCCGGAGATCACCGAACGCAGATTACCTTGGGCAGCCAGCACCAGTAGGCGGCTGGAGCAGCCACGCGCCAGGATCATGCCCATGCCAAACAGCGCGCCGCCCAGCGCCGCGCCTGACAGACTGCCGCGCGTGCTGATCTGACGCGCCTGACTGGCGTCAAAAGCACCAGCCCAGGCCAGCGCTTGCGTGGCCAGGATGGCTGTAGCAAAAGCGAACAGCCAGACCGTGAGCTTGCCGCCAGTGGTGTTGCGCGCAAACTCGATCACCGCCGAGCGAAGGCAAAAGCGCGAGCGCTGCGCCATGAAGCCGAAGACCAGGCCGACCAGGGCGCCTGCCAGTGTTAACGCACCGTCTTCACCCAGGCGTTCGATCAGCAATTCCACTGCCAGAGTCCTTTGAAGATGCGAGCGCGCAGGGCCTTGAGCGACGGTTTAAGGCTTGATGTACGCGTGGCCGGCCACTTGCAGCTTGGTCAGCCGCACAACCCCTGAGGGCGTGAACTCGGCTTCCTGGATGAACTGCTCCTTCTTCAGGTTGCGGTTCTTCAGCGTGATTTCACACACCTCGAACTTCACGCCCCGCGCCACCAGCGCCGCCACTGGCCCGGCAAAGGCGCTGCCGTTGACGTCCTTGGCGCCTTCCATCAGGAAGTCCACGCCATTGGCGTGCGTCACCACGGTGATGCGGGCTGACGGGTCGGTATCCAGGTGGTTGCGGATGTTGCGCAGGCCCTTGAGGCCCTGGGTGTTCGCATCGTCGATGTGATAAGTCACACGGTCCTGGGCCAGGGCCATGGGCGACCAGAGGGCGGCCAGGCTCAATGCGGTGGCGGCCAAGGTGCTGCGAACGATGGTCTTCGAGTTCATTTGGGGGTGCTCCTGCGCAAGTGCGCGGTGAGTGATGCGATAACGGCGGGAAAACAGCGGTGGATTAAGGAGGACCAACTGCAGCGCAGTGGGATCGGCTTCAAGCCATGCCTGGGTTGCCCTGCACGCCCACCAGCTTGGGCGTGTTGATCTTGCGGGCGCTGACGCGCTGCCCGGGGCGGGCCTTGAGCCAGGTCTCCACCACATCCCACACGGGCTTGTGGCCGGCCTTGGCGGCCTCTTCGGCCACCGGGGCCCAGCCGGCCACCTTGTAGGTCTTGCCGGCTTCGACGGGCTTGCCGTTCAGGCGCATCTCACTGATGCGCGCGCCCATCTTTTCGCCTGGCGTCATCGTGTACTCGAGCCCACCCACGCGCACCATGTCGCCGCCCTGCTGGTAGTAGGGGTCGGGGTTGAAGAGGTTGTCGGCCACGTCTTCCAGCACGGTCTTGATGGTCGCGCCCGTCATGGGGGTGACGGTGGCGTAGGGATAGGTGATGGCCAGCTGGTCCATCATCAGCTCCCGCGTGATGGCTTGGCCCGGCAGCAGGCTGGTGCCCCAGCGGAAGCCCGGGCTGAAGGCGATCTCGGCGCCTTGCACCTCCATCAGCGCGTCGCACACCAGTTGGTCCCAGCTGCCGTTGAAGTTACCGCGGCGGTACAGCAGGCCGTCGGTGACGGCCAGCGTTTCGTTGAGCTTGGACTCGTAAGGCGCGCGGATGCGCGCGATCAGCGCGTCCATCTCCGGGTCGGCCTTGAGGAAGTTGCTGAACACGGGCAGCAGCCGGTAGCGGAAGTTCGCTACCTTGCCCGCCTTGACCTCGAAGTCCATCACGCCCAGGAACTTGCCATTGCTGCCTGCGTTGGTGACGAGCGTGGTGCCGCCGGCGTTCTTCACGGGCACGGCCACGGGCACGCCGTCGTGCGTGTGGCCGCCGAAGATGGCGTCGATCCCGCGCACGCGGCTGGCCATCTTCAGGTCCACGTCCATGCCGTTGTGGGAGATGACCACCACCACCTGCGCACCCTTGCCGCGCGCCTCGTCCACGGTCTTCTGCATGTCCTCGTCGCGGATGCCGAACTCCCAGTCGGCCACCATGTAGCGGGGGTTGGCGATGGGCGTGTAGGGGAAGGCCTGGCCGACGATGGCCACTTTCACGCCGTTCATCTCCTTCATCACGTAAGGCGCGAAGACGGGGTCGCCGAAGTCAGCGGTTTTCACGTTCTGGGCGACGAAGTCAACGCTGCCCTTGAAGTCCTTGTCGACGATCTCCTTGACTCGCTTCATGCCGTAGGTGAATTCCCAGTGCCCGGTCATCACGTCCACGGTCAGCGCCTTGCAGGCGTCCACCATGTCTTGCGCGTTGGTCCACAGCGAGGTGGCCGAGCCCTGCCACGTGTCGCCACCGTCCAGCAGCAGGGCGCCGGGCCGGGAGGCCTTCAGGCGCTTGACCAGCGTGGCAAGGTGCGCAAAGCCCCCCACCTTGCCAAAGCGCTGCGCCGAACGCTCGAAGTCCAGGTAGGTGTAAGCATGGGCCAAGGCCGAACCTGCAGGCACTTTGGCGAGCTTGAGCAGGTGTTCACCCACCAAGTGCGGGATCTGCCCCTGCATCGAGCCTAGCCCCAAATTGACGCTGGGCTCGCGGAAGAGAATGGGCTTGAGCTGCGCGTGGCAGTCCGTCATGTGCAGGAAGCTGACGAAGCCCGCGCCCCGGCCCAGCGGCGGCAGGTCGTACAGGGCTTCTTCTGCCGTGGCGGCATCGGCCGTCGCGTGGCGGGACAGGGCCATGCCCGCCACCGAGGCGGCGCCCAGGACTTGCAGGAATTCGCGTTTGCTCAGGCTCACAATAAGTATCCGCTGATGTTTGAGGTCGAAAAAAGCCCGGACGAACCGGGCTCAGGCTGGGTTGCGCCTTTTCGTTTTTTACGCTGCTTCGCCGCTTTACTGGTTCACGGGCGACCGCGGGTCCAGCAGCAGCGACATGATGTGGCGGATCTGCTCCTCGTTGAGCAGATTCTTGTGGCCAAAGCGCGGCATGTTGGAGCACGCGGCGTAGGCCTTGCTGTTCCACAACTTGACCCAGGTGTACTGGATGATCGGCGCCACCGTCTCGGCTGTCACGTCGGTGATGCCGCGGTTTTTGCCGTAGTTCCACAGCGACGGGCCGATGGTGCCGTAGGAGAGTTCCTTCTTGTCGATCTGGTGGCAGTTGTAGCAGTTGCCGCCGTTGGCTTTGGGGTCGGCTGAAGCGTCCGTCCAGGTCATGCCGCGGCCGCTCTGGGCGATGCGCTCGCCCTCGACCCAGTGGCCGAAGTACTGGCCTCCGGCGGGCCACTTCACGCTGGCCAGGGCTTCGGCCTGGACGCGCTCGGCCACCTCGTCAGACGGTGCCTTGTCGTCCGAGCAGGCGGCTTGGCCAAGATCCTGGTTCAGGCGATCGACCTTGGCAATGCCCTGGTCGCGGAAAGACGACTGGATAACGCTGCGGGCTTGCTGGTCCAGGCTGGGCGCGGCGGGGCCGGGTGCGGCGCAACCGGCCACAAGCACGGCGGCCAACAGACAACAGGCGGTGATGCTGATGCTTCTCATGTTGATCTCCTGTCTCAGCGCTTGATGGCCGGGGCGATGGACGCGGCGCCCTTGGCGTTCACACCCATGTAGGTGCCCAGCGCAATCGTGACCTCCGAGCCGAAGCCGGGGTAGGGGAATCGCTGCTGGCGGTAGCAGTCGTTCAGGCGAAGCTGCATGCCCCACATCTCGCCGTTGCTTACGCGGTAGGCGGGCCAGGCCGCGAAGCCCACGCCATCACCCGGGTTCTTGGTGAGGTTGGGCAGGTCTTGCAGACGGATCCGCTGGCCATCAGCAGAGTGACAGGCCGCGCAGGAAAAATCGTGCGTCCCGCCGCGGAAGAAGAAGGCGCGCTTGCCGATCTCGAAGCTGCGTCGCTCTTCCGGGTGAGCTTGCGGCAGGTTGAAGCGCATGCCGCGCGATTCGGCGGCGATCCAGGTGGCCAGCGCGGTGACGTTGGCCATTTCACCCTGCCCGAACCGCGTCTTGGCGATGGCCGCGCCGTCCAGACCTTGCAGCGTGCTCATGCAGTGCACGAGACGGGTCTCCAGGTCCATGACCTTGCCGGTGTCGGCAAAGTAGCGAGGCAACTCGACGAACACGCCTTTGATCACGCCCGGCCCCTTACCCAGGTCACAGGCTTCCAGGGTGGCGTTCTTCGGGCCGCGCTTCTGTTTCCACAAGCCCTCGCCCTTGGCCTCAAACAGCTCGGCGGGGTTGCCGTCTTCCAGCAGCTTGCGGTACTCGGCAATGCCCTCGGCGGCGGACTTCGTCTGGGCTGCTGCCACACCGCAGGCTGCAAGCGCAGCGACGGCGATCATCAGGTACTTCATATGTCTCCTTTACGGGCGCAATCGCACCCATCCCTGCATCGGTGAGGGGCGGTTGCATGGCCCACCCTCTTCGTCTTGGGTTGAAGTGGGCGATCAGCTGACGGTTGCTTCGTCCGTGCGCTTCTCGCCCTTGTTGTCCACCCAGGTCACTGCGATCTTGTCGCCGGCCTTGGCGCCCTTGACGAAGAACTGCAGGAACGGGTTCTTCGAGACCGGTGTGCCCCATTCGGCGCGCATGACTTGCTTGCCGTTGTGAAGCGCAGTCACTTCCTGGATGAACCAGGCCGGAATGGTCTTGCCTGCGGAGTCGCGGCGCTGGCCGGTCTCCATCTCGTGGCTCATCAGCACGCGCACATTGGCCTTGTCGCCAGCCATCTGGGCGCGAATGCGCATCGGGTCTGCCATGGTGTTTCTCCTTGATTGAGGTGTTGGTGCGTGTTCGCGGGGTCGCGGGTCTGGGCGTCAGCCGCCACATCCACCCAGCGTGACCTTGATTTCCTTGCTGCTGAACAGCACACGCCCGTCGCCCATCATGGCCACGGCGAAGACGTTGGACGACTGGCCCATCTTGACCCGGGTGCTGAAGTTGGCGTCCACGGCGTCGCTCACGTCGAACACGGCCGCCAGCACGCTGGGGTTCTTCTCCACCAGGATGGCCATGCGCTTGACGCCAGGCAGGTTGGTGGAGCAACCCACGGGCACCACGGCGCCGTTCTCGGCGATGTCCGGGCCGGTGAGCGTGATGTCCTTGCTCTCGACGGCGGCACCGCCGCCCAGCGCCTTGATGGCGTCGGCCACAGACTTGGCTTCAAAAGCGGCCTTGGTCCAGGCGGCGTGTGCGGTCTGAGGCAGCAGGCCGGCGGTGGCCAGCAGGCCCATCAGGGTGGCGCTTTGCGCGAGCATCTCGCGGCGGTTGGTCTTCATGCGGTTCTCCTTCTGGTTTGTCGAGTCGACGTACGGTTGATCGTGCTGGGAGTGGTTCCGGTCGTATGCCGTCTTAGGGAACGGGCTGCCGTTGGCGAGCTACTTGGCGGCTCCGCTGGCCACCCATTGCGCCAACGCCTGGGCATCAGCCTTGGGAATGTTCTGGGCGGGCATAGGGATGGCGCCCCAGGCCCCTGCGGCACCACCCAAAATCTTGCCATTCAAGTATTCCACCCGGTCGGCACGGCTTGCGTACTTCTTGGCCACTTCCTGCATGGAGGGGCCCAGGACCTTCCGGTCCACGGCGTGGCAAGCCGTGCAGTTGTGCTTGCTGAACAGGGCCAGTGCAGCCGCCGCCTCCGCGCCACCACCCGCGGCCTTGGCGGGTACTGCAGGCTTGCCTTCTGGCGCCGCAGGGCGTGTGGTTGGCGCTGCGCCAGCGGGCGCAGCGGGCCTTGTGGTGTCCGCGCCTAACTGGGCTCCGACCATCCGGTTCTGCTCGGCCAGGTTGCCGTGGGCGTTGCGGGCGTGGTCCGGCAGGAAGGAGGCTACCTTGGCCTCGGTGGCACAGTTCTTCATGCAGGCCGTAGCCTTGATATCGGGCTTGCCGCCGTTGCCCAGCCCCTTGCCGGGCCACATGCCGTGGTCGGTGGTCATGCCGTTACGGTTGGGTAGGAGCTTCTGCACCTCGGCCATGTTGCGATCTGACAAGGTGAAGTTTTCCGGCACCACCTCGGCCATGTTCAACATGTAGGCCGTCACGGCATAGACCTCGTCGGTCTTCAGCGACTTCGGCGCATTCCACGGCATGGCGCGGTTGATGTAGTCCCACAGTGTGGACAGCGTGGGCACCTTCATCATGGTGGTGCGGCCGGGGAAGGACTCGTCGGTCAGGCGCTTGACGCGCCCGGTCTTGATGTCGTCCTTGGTGGTGCCGCCGATCAGGGGTGAGAACACCTCGTTGCTCTCACCGAACACGCCATGGCAGGAGGCGCACTTGGCCTCCCAAATGTCCATACCTTGGGCGACGGTGCCGCTGCCCTTGGGCAGGCCCTTGAAGTCCGGGCGCACATCGATGTCCCAGGCTGCAATCTCCTTGGGCGTGGCAGCGCGGCCAACGCCAGGGAAGGGGCTGGCCGTCTGGGCCACGGCCAGTGTGGTGCAGGCGCCTATCGCCAAGGCTGCCAAGGTGGCCTTGGCGCGTTGAATGTGCAGTCGGTTCATGCCGAAGGACCTCGTCGTCGCGCTGCGGGGATCAAGAGAGCTGGACATTCTTCACCTCCCCGCTGTCCTGCACGAGCCAGGTCTGGATGCTGTTGTTGTGATAAATCGAGCGCGTGCC
>Ga0315902_10001879_pt1 | contig 33412 bp, 16 predicted proteins | sample LakEriMetagenome_9_FD_203523 | JGI IMG/M metagenome (GOLD analysis project Ga0315902, IMG submission 203523) | Freshwater fungal communities from buoy surface, Lake Erie, Ohio, United States - Buoy 12 MA117 | ecosystem: Environmental > Aquatic > Freshwater > Lake > Lake biofilm | place: USA... | reverse complement strand
CTCGTTCGACTCGCGGCGTTCTTCCTGTTCGCGTTCCTTCTCGGCCTTTTCCGCTTCAAGCAGACGGGTTAATATTTCCTGTTGCCGCTTCAAGGTCAGTTCGGTGATGCGCTTGTTGACGATGTCTTTTTCGTTCTGCTCCATTTGTTCGGCCAGCTTACCCAAATCACCCATCTTTCCCTGTCCGTCCTTGTTTTCCTGTTGGTTGAGCTGGTTGAGTGCATTGCGCAAAGCTTCTTGCTGAGCGGCCATACGGGCCAATTCTTCGCTCATACCTTGTCCGGGCTTTCCTCCAGGCTTTTGGCCCTTCTCCATTTTCTCCTTCATCTCCTTCATCTGCTGGCTCAGCTTTTCCTGCATGCGTTTGATGTCGCCGGCATTCGGACCCGGCTTGGGTTTACCCTGACCGGGCTTACTGCAACTCGAGTTACTTTGCTGCTGCTGGTCCTTTTGCATCTGGTCGAGGCTTTCGCTTAGCAAGAGGGCCAGGTTGTTCACGGCGGTCATGACAAACTGCTGGTTTGACCGGGCCTGGGGTACAAAGCGATCCTGAAGGTTAAACAGGGATTTCTCAATGTTATCGTTGATGTCGGTGATTTGTTCGTTGACCGCCGAACTGATTTGGGCAACCCGCTTACTTAAGGCCAAAAGGGAGTCTTCTAGGATTCGGGCATCATCCTTGAGTTTGCGCTGCTCCTGGGCCATTTTGAGGTACTGCGGATTGTTTACGTCCATCGTTTTCAGGCGTTCCATCAGGGATTCCTGGTCAAAACTGAAACGAAGCAGGTTTTCGAGCAGGGCACGTAACGCCTGCATATCTTCTTCGGCTTGTTCCTGCTGTTGTTTCTGTTGTTGCTGACTGATTTTTTGGCTGAGTTCCTTCATCTGCTCAGCCGCTTTTTTCTGGCTCTTCTTGGCGTTTTTCTTCTGCCCCTCCGACAAAGACTGTTCACTTTGTTCCATCTGCTCGGAAATCTCCTTTTGCTCCTGGTCAAAGTTGTCCATCTCCTGTGAATATTCGAGCTCTTTGTTTTTCTGCTCGATTTCATCCAGGTCTTTTTTCACTTCATCAAACTGTTTGTTGAGTTCCTGCTGTTCTTTATTAAGCTCCTTGGAGTCCGTGTTTTTCTCGTCGTTCTTTTCAGCCAGTTTCTCCTGGTCCTTACTCAGTTTATCGAGGTTTTCAACGGTCTCTTTCATTTTCTGTTCAAGCTCCAGTTGTTTGAACAGTTCGAGTGTACGGTCAAGTTGTTTCTCGAGATCCTTGCTGTCGAGCTTCATCTTGTCCATCATCTCCTGCAGCTTCTTCTTATCGAGTTCAGCCATCATCTTTTCGAGCTGACGCATCATTTCCTTCATTTCAGGATTCATGAGTTTATCGAACAGTTCCTGAAGCTGCTGTTGTTTTTCGGCCAGTTCGGGATCAGGAGCGCTGAGTTCCCGTTGCTGCTGTGTATTGCTTTGCTGGTCCTTGCGGATCTCCTGTACCTGGCGTTCTAATTCCTGCTGCTGCTTGAGCAAGTCGGAGGCTTTTTTACGGTCCTCGTAATCGAGGGCTTTTTTATTGAGCAAGTCTTTTTGTAAGGCGTTCAGGTCTTTTTGTAAGGCCTTGGCTTTACGAATGGCCGCATTGAGGTCTTCCTTCAGCGCTTTGTTACGCGAATCATTTTCCTTGGCCAGTTCGCGCAGATCGGGAGCCTTAAAGAGTCCGGAAGCGGAGCGCACACTCTTGGGTCCCTGTACACCATCGTTATCCCAAACCTCTACGTAGTATTCCAGTTCATCGCCGGCCTGTAAACCTATTGCTGATAAATCCCATAAATGAAAGAACTGGTCGCGGGTGCTTCCGACAGAGAATGGGATAGCCACTGCAGTAAGGGTTTCATTTACGGATTCTCCACCGCGTTTAAGGAAGCGGTAGCGGAACTGGAGTTTACTCAGCCCGTAGTCGTCTTCGATAATACCTCGTAAATACAATCGCTGGTAGGAGGCCGAATCGCGTTGCTCTTCACACGTGATGGCCGGGTATTGGTCGGGTGTGACCTGAACCGTATAAGCGACAGAATCCCTGCCACGTAAAAACCGGTTTGCGGTACTGATTACATAGGTTGTATTCTTGAGTAAGCGTTTCCGAAAACTGAACGTTTGTTCATCGCCACGCATAACCAGCGTACTGTCATCGAAACGAACACGAAGTTCATTCACATTGCGTGTAGCGATGTTCCACGTGGCGCGCGTTCCGGCCGGAAGAATCAAATCACCTGCATTGCGAACGGTTTCATCTTTCCGACCGAGGTAATCGGGATAATCAAGCTGTACGGAAAAGTCGGTGAGAACAGGATTGGGAACAGCATTGAGGATGTACTCTTCAGAGTAAAAACCATCGGCATGCAGCCTGAAGGGTGTTTCACCTTGTACACTGCGGAACGTATGAAGGAAGGTACTGAGGTCTTCCTTTTCCAGGCGGTAATTATTCTCGCCGATTTCTACAAAAACCTCAGCTGGAATTTCACGGCCCTCGAGTTTTACCTCCAAGGGGAAGTCTTCAAATTGAATAACCTGCAGGGGTGTGGTTTTTACCACAAATTGAAATGGAGCAGGACGCGAGAAGGGTTTATTGAACTGAATAAGGCGTTTGGTCGGTGCTGTGATCAATTGGGGAGCAGCCAACAATAAAATCAACAAGACCAAGACCGGTACAAGTGCATAGGGGATGTACTTGCGGTTTTGACGGAGATCGATGGCCGTCGTAAACGGGAGTGGACTCAAAGCCTGACTACGCTGGGCGATACTGGCTTCGATGAGTGCAAAATCGCTTAGGTTTTCCTGCGACTGACGGTGGAGCTGAAGGGTGTTGAGTAGCTTATCGGAAATCTCGGGAAAGTGGAGACCGATTAAGCGTGCCGCTTCTTCGTGACTTAGGGTTTTACCCAATCGGTATAGTCCACGGAGTGGAATTACAATAAAAGACCAGAGCACGAATACGGTAGAGGCCAGGTAGGCCATAAACAATACCGATCGAATACCCTGACCAAACCAAGCAAATGACTCCAATAGGGTTACACACAGGTAAAACCCGATCAGCAAGGCTACGGTCAGCAAAGCACCACGTAGCAATTGGTTCAGGTAATACTTGCGTATAAATCCATCGAGCTTATCCAGCAGGGATCGGTAATGGTGCTCAGCGGAGTTCATTCTACAAAGGTAAGGTCAGACACAACTGTCTGAACGGTTGTTTACAGCGAAGATTGTACGCAGAATCAACAGGAAGGTTCTTTCTGCTTCCTCAGGAAATACGGCCCACCACACCCAAGGGTAAAGATATCCCTGAAGTGGCAGGTAAGTATAGTTCGCCACACTGGGCTCCCGAGGCGCGATTTCCGAAATGCTCCTCGAGGAGGTTGCGGATAATCAGGGATGAAAAACCCAGTGAATAGGTGTTGAGTACCAGGAATGAATGCTCCGGTTCGAGGAGTTCGGCAACACCTTTCACCATCTCATTGATCATCTCTTCCAACTTCCAACTCTCACCGTTCGGACCATGACCATAAGCAGGAGGATCCAGAATAATTCCGTGATAACGTTTTCCACGCTTCACTTCCCGACGCACAAAGGTCATCGCATCCTCTACCAGCCAGCGGATTCCGTCTAAGTCGCTTAACTCCATGTTTTCACGGGCCCAGGTAACCACCTGTCGGATGGCATCGAGGTGAGTGATATCTGCTCCTGCAGCACGTGCAGCCAGCGATGCCCCACCGGTATACGCAAACAGATTGAGTACACGCGGTTGCTTATGAATCTTTGAAATCCGATTAACCCGCTCATAAATAAAATCCCAGTTGGCAGCTTGCTCAGGAAAAATACCCACATGTTTAAAGGAGGTGAGCCCCAACCGAAATGTAATTTTATGTAACTTACTCAGGCTGTAGGAAATATGCCATTGATCGGGCATTTCGCGCAGTTTCTGCCAGGTACCGGCCGAACTGCTTTTGGGTACAAAACGTACATGCGCCATTCGATCCCACTCTTTCAATGAGAGTCTACGGCTCCAAACCGCCTGAGGTTCAGGACGTATGGTAATGTATTGACCAAAGCGCTCCAATTTCTCGAAGTCACCGCAATCGATCAATTCATACGCTGTAAAGTGCTCAGGACGAAGCAATATCATAGGCTTGCGAAGGTACGTTTTCGGGTGTGATGAGCAAGATGTTGAAAACCCTGTTAACAGGTGTGGAAAGCTGTGTATGAAAACCCAACAAGTTAATTTGGAATTCTAAGGCGGTTGCGGCTTAATCAGGAAGGGTATTTAATCCAAGTTTTAAAACGAAAAACAATGTCCGGGTTTTTCACAGCTGGATGGGTGCTTATACACGGAGCTACTGTCTTTTTTTATCCATACCCGTGTTTATGAACAGGCTGTGAATGAACATGTATCCTATTTGATGATCAATTCATTACAGTGTGAATAGTATGTTCAAAGCTGTGAACAAACCCACTGAAGCAGAACAAACAAATACCTCGGTAGAAAAGAATACACATTATGAACAGACTAATAATAGTATCTTATTTCTTATAAAAGATTAGGATATAATTTGAGTTGTTTGAAACCGAAGGACCGGACCGGATTTTAACAGTTTTTTTTTCATCAACAGGAAGCCCCCCGTTGCGGCCACCCCCCGTACCTTTGGTCCCCAAGGACCATGCAAGCCACCACAAGCAGTAAACCCGATTGGAATCGGCTGGGATATACCCGGGAGGAGATCGATCCGCAAATCGATCTATTCGCCGAAATAGCCCGGTTGAAACGCGAACACAATGCGGTCATTCTGGCACACTATTACCAGGACGCCGATATTCAGGATATCGCCGATTACATTGGTGACAGTCTTGGGCTTTCGCAGGAGGCTGCACGCACCCAGGCGGATGTGATTGTGTTTGCGGGTGTTCACTTCATGGCCGAGACCGCTAAGCTGCTTAATCCGGGTAAACAGGTTCTCTTACCCGATTACCGCGCGGGTTGTTCCCTGGCTGATACCTGTCCTCCGGATGCCTTTCGTGCCTTCCGTGAAGCACATCCGGGTCATGTTGTCATCAGCTACATCAACTGCACCGCCGCCATCAAGGCGCAAAGTGATATCATTTGCACGTCCAGTAATGCCGTTAAGGTGGTTGAAAGTGTACCCCGCGACACGCCAATTCTTTTTGCACCGGATAAAAACCTGGGCGCCTGGGTAGCCAAAAAAACCGGCCGCGACCTGGTGCTGTGGGATGGCGCCTGCATGGTTCACGAGATTTTTTCGCTCAGTAAAATCACAGCACTCAAAGCACAGTATCCCCAGGCATTGTTCATTGCGCATCCCGAATGCGAAGCACCCATTTTGCAGCTGGCCGATTTCATCGGTTCCACAACCGCTTTGCTTGAATTCACCCGCAGTAATCCGGCCACCGAGTTCATTGTGGCTACCGAGAGTGGTATTTTACACCAGATGCACAAGGCTTCTCCGCAAAAAACCTTCATTCCTGCTCCGCCCAACAACAACTGCGCCTGCAACGATTGTCCGCACATGAAACTCAATACCCTCGAAAAGGTATACCTCTGCTTAAAACACCGGCAACCCGAGGTGAGCATCGATCCGGATTTATTCGACGATGCCTTACGGCCCCTGCAGCGCATGCTCGAAATTTCCGCCCGCTGATCGTACTGTTTGTGAACCGAAAAACCACGTGAACCTCCGCAACATGCCTGTTCGTTTCACCCTCTCCGGAGGTATTCTGTTTGCAGTCACCTTCTTAACGGTTTTAGAAGTGCATGCCCAGGACAGCCTGGTCACGTTTAGGTATCCCAATGGCATCATCAGTTCAGAAGGATTTTTCAAAAACGGAAAACCCGATGGCTACTGGAAGTCCTACCATCAAAATGGAATCCTGAAATCGGAGGGAAATCGACGTGATGGTTTGTTGGACAGCCTGTGGAAGTTTTACGATGAACAGGGAAAGAAAACATCGGATATACACTACCGTGATGGACAGAAAAACGGATGGCAGCGCGATTATTTTCCCAATGGCGGCGTAAGCCTCGAACGCTGGATGATGAATGGGCGTGCCGACAGCATTGCCAATTATTACAGTGAAAAAGGTTTTCTGGAGAAAACAGTCCCCTTGCTCAACGGCGTGGAGGATGGTCTTAGCCGGGAATTTGCAGAGGACGGACGCATCATCACATTGATCACCTACAGAAGGGGGGCATTTGTCAAGCAAGAGAAGATAAACCGTGTCGACAAATTCGGATTCAAGCAAGGTACCTGGAAAACTTTTCATCCCAACGGAGTGGTTCAGGAAGACGGAACCTGGAAAGATGATAAACGCAACGGCGTGTTTCGCTGGCTCAGTTCGGAGGGTTTGTTGCTTCGCATGGAAATCTGGAAAGACGGCGAGCTGGCCAAAGACGAACTCACCAACATCAAACTCGATATCCAGCGCAAGTACCACAACAACGGACGTCCGAAAAGTTCGGTGAATCTCATCAACGGTGTACGGGAAGGTGCCTACCGGGAATTCGACCCGCAGGGAAAAATCACCCTGAGCCGTTTGTATGAGAAAGACCAGGTGATTGCCGAGGGAGGCACCATCGATCCGGAGGGAAGACAACAAGGCTACTGGAAATACTTCTACCCGGATGGAAAAATCCGGATGGAAGGCGAGTTCATCAACGGTGGCCGTGCAGGCTTGTGGAAATTCTACTATCCGGGTGGGAACGTGCAACAGCAGGGCGCGTATAAAGACAACAAGCCGGAAGGAAACTGGACCTGGTTTTACCCTAGCGGCCGCATCCTTCGGGAAGAAAATTATAAGACTGGAAAGGAAGAAGGGCGCTGTGTTGAATACGACGAATCGGGCGCTGTGATTGCTGAGGGGAATATGGTCGTTGGACAACGCGAAGGACTTTGGAAATACCGAAACGGTCAGTACATCGCCGAGGGAAATTATGTGGAGGGTTTACAGGATGGTGTTTGGAAACAAACGTACCCAGACGGAAAAACTGCGTTTGAAGGCGAATATTTCGAGGGACAAGAAAACGGTACCCATCGTTATTTTTTCCCCAACGGAGAATTGCGCGAAGAACAGAATTTCCGACTGGGTTTGCGTGAAGGAATCTGGAAAGTGTGGGACGAAGAGGGAGAGCTGGTATTAACTTCTGTATATGAGCGTGGCGAACTGAAAAAAATGGAAGGACAAAAAGTCAAATAGCCCGGACGGTTCATTTACCATACAGTTTACAATTTTTAACAACCCACCTATGCATAAGGCCGTCAAACTTCTGGTTTCACTCCTTTTACCTTTAGTCATTGGGGGTATATCGGGTGTACTCACAGCGGGTGCCGTTACCGGCTGGTACACCACATTGATTCAACCTTCCTTTAATCCGCCCAATTGGGTTTTTGGTCCGGTGTGGACACTCCTCTATGTGCTGATGGGTGTTTCACATTACCGCATTTGGACAACAGAGAAAACTGCGGATCGAACCGGTGCTTTGCGTTTGTTCTGGTTACAGCTTGTATTAAACTTCTTTTGGAGCCTGATTTTTTTCGGCGCCGGACAAATCACCCTGGCGCTGGTGGAAATTCTACTGCTTTGGATCTGCATTGCGTTGATGATCCGTCGTTTTTATTCGATTGATCGCGTTGCAGCCTTCATCAACCTGCCGTATTTGGCTTGGGTCAGTTTTGCCACGGTGCTCAACGCTGCGTACGCCTGGCTCAACCCCTAAGAATCCCTCAAATACACGTAAGGGGCTGATTTTTATCAGTGCGCTTACCTATACAGGTTGGTTTTTAACAATACTTGCCGGTTTAGCTTTGGTCCTGCCATGGAAAAGCGTCGGTACAAACAAGGCCTCTTGGTCTTTTTCGGCTTGATCATCCTGGTTGCATCTTGCTCAGCTCCGTACTTCCGCAGCGTGTATACCAACCAGACCGAATTTTTATACAATGCTCCGAACCTGCAAGGCACACATTTTTTGAAGGCTCACCTGCGAAACGGTGATGTAGTGGTATACACCGCACAATGGGATATTGTGGACAGCGGAAATGCTGTAAATGGCCAGGGACAGCGATACGATTTCAACAGGAGGACAATCCGGAGGGGTTTAATGCACGTTGATATCGATTCTGTGGCGCTTTTTGAAACCAATCAAAAGATTGAACACCCCGAAGGTGAACGGCTGCTGGCGCTCGGTTTGATGACCGGAGTGGATGTCATCGTCGGCGTTATCTGCATTACCAATCCCAAATCCTGTTTTGGCTCCTGTCCCACGTTTTATTTACAACCCGATCATCCTTTTCACTTCGCTCACGCCGAAGGATTTTCCAATGCCATTGCCCCTTCTTTGGAATACACCGATGCCGACGCATTGGGGCTTGTAAAACCCAATAAGGGGCGGATCACGCTTTACATGAAGAACGAAGCGCTGGAAACCCACTGTGTGCGCAGTGTCAAACTGGGTGTCGTACCGAAGATAGCAGGCGAACACGTATACCATGGAACCGACGATCGCTTTTGGCGTAGCACCTGGTCCAAGGAGGTAAGTAGCGCAAAAAGTGTTTCCGGTGATGTGAGTGATTTATTGCGCACTGCCGACCAACGGGAGTATTTCAGTACATCCGATCCACTGTCGCTTGAGCATAAGGAACAAGTCATCCTCGAATTTCCCCCGGCACCCCGCGGTGATTCCCTTGCACTCCTGCTTGATTTCCGCCAAAGCCTGATGACCACGTATCTGATTTACAATGCGCTGGCCTATATGGGGGATCAAGCCGGCGATTATTTGGCACAACTCGAACGCGATTCTGTCTTTAACCGATCTGTTGCTCGTGGTATACACAGCAGATTGGGTGGAATAGATGTAGAGCTGGAGGATCCGAACAGCAAGCGATGGATTCCTTGCGGCAGTTTTGACGAGACGGGTCCCATCGCAATCAACCGTCAAGTGTTACCCTTGAATTTCAAGTCAGATCATCGGTCGGTTCGATTACGATTGACACTCAACAGTGGGATGTGGAGGATTGATCGTGCACAACTGGTCAATACTACGGGAACCATCACTCCATTGATTCAGGAACCGGTGGCGGTACGGAATAAGGGTAGGAACGACTCTCTTGCATTAAACCGCTTGCTCGATCCCCGCCGACACCTGATTTCGATGCCGGGCAGCGCATACGCAATCGATTTCGCTGTGCCGGACAGTACCATGAGCTATACGACCTTCCTGTATTCCACCGGATACTACCTCGAGTGGATGCGCGCTTCCTGGCTTGCCGAGAAAAATCCGGCCAAACTCCGGCAGCTCATCCAACACCCATCTGACTATTTCCGCGCAGAGGCCCATGCGTACAAGACTTACGAGCATACCATGGAAGAGGCCTTTTGGAAATCGCGCATCGACACCCGAAACTTTTCATACCATGAAGAATAGGCTGCGCACGCATTGGGTCGTTTTCCTGCTGGTACTACTTGCTTCCTGCTCGGCATCCAACCGCCTGCCTCCACTTGAAAAAGTAGCAACCCATCCGTACGGATCTGAAATCAGCGTAGAGCGAAAACACAACAATAGCATTTCCGGGGAACTCATTTTAGCCGATTGGCGGGGCATGATTGTTTACGACTATAAGTCGGATTCCTGCATCGAGATTCCACGTAGTGAAGCGGGAGAGTACTTCCTCACCTTTGCCAAACCCCGTAATTACGGTGCCCTCATTCCGATATCCATCCTCTCAACGGTAATCCACGGCTATTATGCGGCGTTTACCCTTCCACTGAACATGATTACCACCATTGCGGTCACCGCTGGAGCATACACATCGGTGCGCTATACACAAAAACAGATGCCCTATAACTCCCTGCACATGTTTGCCCGTTTCCCGCAGGGCTTACCTCCGGGTATACAGTTGCGTGATATCCATCGGGAGCCGTAACTTGCAGGATAAAACATGTCCTGTATGAACAAGCAAGTGTTTTTCATCCGCTACTTTCTCCTTTTTCTGTTCATCACAGAGGCGATTAATGTACAGGCCCAGCACCCCACGCGTAATCCCAAATTCCACAAAAGCATCATCAAATCCTTTTGTGAAAACTGCACCCTGCCGGTGGATTATGAAAACGGTTTGGTGGAATACACCGAGGAAGTCAGCAATACATCAAGCCGCTTGCAGTTGCAGAAGAACCTCCTTGCTCTGGCCGGAATCTTATCGGGCGGGGATGACAAGCGCGTACTTAAAACAGACACTGCATCGGGCACACTGCTCACCATTGGAACCGTGGATTTGTATGGCGGAAGCACTTTCAATGGCATCAAAAAGCTAGGGGTTTGTCAATACCAATGCGAAATACAGCTCACGCCGAAGGGCTACCGCTACCGCATCAACAATTTTATGATGCAGGGATCAAACCGTAAGCTGCATGCTTATCTGGAAGCGCTGCACAGCAACGTACGGCTACAGACGCAAGCCACTTTTTGTGTCATCGAAGCGATAGAAGGTGTGTACAACGAAGACAAAACCTATGTGCCGGGGGTGATTGACAAAATCGTCATCGGCATGAAGGCCGACTAATTCAAGACGAATAACTCACAACGCCTTCAATCCACCCACCGCTTTGAAGTCGGGGCAGTGTTTTACACGTTTGCGACCCATGCTGCTGAGCTTGCGGAAAAGCATGAAGCCTTCGAGGTCCATGTTGTAGGTGATTTCGTGTGAACCACCCGTGTTGATGGCCAGGTTGGAGATGTTGTATTCATACCCGTAGCTGAAGCTGTGTACTGCCTCATTGGTACGCCAATAGAATCCGGCATTCACGAAGAGCGCATCGCGCCGGGGTAGCTTATACACTTCTGCCGAACGGTAGATGACACCTCCGAAAACATGATCGCTCGAAGTTTGAACACCCAGCATGGTGATCGACAGGTCGGACCCGTCCAGATTACCCTGTCGCGATACCAGGAACATCGGTTTGATTAGGTGTGGGAAAAAACCGCTGGGCTTTCCGGTGATGACAAGGGTACCATATGCTGTATAACGTGCAGGTAACCGCGAATCGAGGTACATCAGCGAAAAGCGCGGCCGCGTGATGTTGTTGCAAGAAAATCCGAGATTGATAAACGAACGCTTGCTCTTGGTGATGAAGTAACGGAAGTCGATTCCGGCATTGGCGTTGAACACATGGACGACATCGCTTGGCGGAAGTTCGGCTTGTGTTGTATAAATCACCCCATTCACCGGATCGAGCTGATCGCTGAAGATGAGTTTATTGAAATCGATACTCCGCTGCATGTAGCCAGTGCGCACACCGAATGCCAAGTCGCCGCGTTTACGAGGACCGTAAAGGCGGTAGGAATAGGTGAAAGAATATTCCGATGTTTTCTGGAAGCCCTCCCCTTCGACATGTTGCATGGCCGATAAACCCCAGCCCCCTCCGATGTTGGGCTCGAAGGCTGAAACACTGATTCCGTATGCTGCAAACTCACTGGTGATTTTAGGCCACTGATACCGGGCTGCTGCGGACACATTCATTCCCCGCTCGCTTCCAGCCATGGCCGGATTCAGGTAAAGACGGTCGCCCCAAAAATGGGAGTAAACCGGATCCTGCCCCGATGCAATTCCAGATCCAATCAGGATCAAAATCGCGACAATCAATCTCCTCATGCTCTTCATCTCAGTAGTGTTACGGTTCCGGTTGTGCGGTATTGCCCCTCGCGTCGCTGGCCGATCCATACGGTTCCGTCCAGGAACTCGGCATATATTTTCCATACATACACATCCTGTTGAAGCACTTTTCCATTGTATACACCATTCCAGCCTTCGGCGGGTGAACCCTGGTCAAGCAGTGTCGATTCCCATAGTTTGATTCCCCAGGTATCGAATATTTCGAGGCGGTAATTGCGCAGACCCTTGCCTTTGGGCAGGAAGGTGCGTACACCTTCGGGTCCGGTCAAGGGGCTGAAGGCGTTGGGTACGTACAGTCCTTTGAAGTAATCGACATAAACGGGCAACTCGAAGGTGTCGGTACAACCGAATACATTGGTGGCAACCAAGGTGACGATATAGGTTCCGTAATTGTCGTAGCGGTGTTGCGGGTTTTCCAGGTTGCTACCGGAACTGCCATCACCGAAATCCCATTGATAGGAAATGGCTCCGATGGAATTGTTGTTGAATTGCAAGGCACCATACAGGGTAGGGTTGCTGCTTGCTTCGTAATTGAAGGATGCGGTTGGCGATGCGACCACCTGCACGTAATCCTGAAGGAGCGATGTGGCCGTACATCCACCCACACCCGTAACGATGAGCATCACATCGTAGGCACCCGGATTCGTGTAGGTGTTCACGGGATTGGGATCCTGCGACGTATTCCCGTCGCCGAAATCCCATTGGTAAAACACGCCGTTGAGCGAACTGTTGGTGAAGGATACATCCAGATCCTCACAGCCGGAGGGGTCGGGCGATGAGAACACCGCTGTGGGTGTCGGATACACATTAAACACATCGGATGATGTGTCCCTGCAGCCGAATGCATTGGTGGTATACAGGGTGATGGTGTAGGATCCCGGTGTAGCGTAGGTTACGATCGGATCGCTCAGCGTGGAAGTGGCGCCGTTACCGAAGGTCCAGAATGAACCCGTTGGATCCGACGATAGGTTGGTGAGGTAGGCGTCGGCAGGACTGTAACAGGCCGAATCGGGCAGCAGGGTGAACCGTGACAAGGGCTTGGGGTGTACCACAACCGTTCCCGTGCTCGTATCACTGCAGCCGAACGAACTGATCTGGATGAGTGTAACGGTGAAGACGCCGGTATCGAGAAACACGTGACCGGGAGAAGCGGCGGTGGAAATGTTTCCATCGCCAAAATTCCAGATCGTTCCGGTAGCCCCCGAACTCAGGTTGTTGAAATTGACAAGCAGGGGTTGGCATCCCTCTTCAAACAGCGGACCGAACGCCGAAACAGGCTGTGGATGCACAGTGAACAGAATATCGTCCTGGTTCGAACATCCGGTTACCGGGTCGGTATAGCTATATGTAAGTGTATGAGTTCCGACACCGGCCAAAGCGGGTATGAATGTTCCGCCGGCATCCACGATTCCCGCACCATACCAAACACCCGCAGCAGGTGAAACCGCCGACAACAGGACGCTGTCTTCGGTCACGCAGGCACCCCGATCACTACCGGCATTTACCAGCGGGAGAGGATACACGGTCACATAAGTGGTATCGGCTGTGTAACAGTTTCCGGTGCCGTAGCTGTATATCAGTGCGAAGGTGCTTGCAACCTGTGCAGACCCCAATGCTTGTGCAGGATTGAATTGTCCGGTGGCGGCATTCACAATTCCCGGACCCGACCAAAAGCCTCCATTGGGTGGCGAAAATCCTGGCATCACAAAGGTGCCCGAATCGACACAGGTGCTCAGGCCGGGACCCGCATCGGCAAAGACCGGGGGCACAACCGTGATCTCGATCGTATCGGAGTTGCTGCAGCCCAGCGCGTCTTCGTAGGTGTACACAGCCTGGTACACACCTACACCAGGAGGGGTGAAGTTGCCGTTGATACTCACTCCTGGACCCGACCAAACTCCCTGGTTTGAGAAGTTACCACCCAGCTGTACTGAAATAGTCTGGTTGCATACCGTAGTATCGTTTCCGGCAAAAACGATTGGTAGGGGGTAGACACGTATGTTGAGTGATTGGTTATTCGTACAACCGTTTGCATCGGTATAACTGTAGTAGAGTTGGAATAATCCCGGACCACTCGAACCGGGATCAAAGGTATTTCCACTTACGCCGGGACCTGACCAGCTGCCACCGGATGGTGTGGCGATCAGATTCCATACCGGATTGTTCAGGCAGAATACCGAATCGTTTCCGGTCAGGTTGATGGAAGGAAGCGGATTCACCGTGATACTGAGGTAATCCTCCACTGCGCAGGTTCCGGTTCCATAGTGGAAGGTCATCAGGAAGGATCCGACCTGCGATGGAGTCACCAGTCCGCCAGGTTGTACCAAAGCACCCGACCAATAGTACGGCAATCCCGCCGGGTTACCGGTTCCGTTCAGGACAAACGGAATGCTGTTCAGACATACGGCGGTATCGCTTCCAGCCTCTACGCTTGGTGGCGGAGTGATGGTAACCAGTACGGTATCGCTGTTCGGACAACCGAAACCATCCGTGAAGCTGTATAGAACGGGATGTACACCGATACCTGCTGCAATGGGGTCGAAAGAGCCCGTAATCGCATTGGTTACACCGGGCCCCGACCAGGTTCCGCCCGGAGGCGAGGCGAAGGGATTGAGTTGTGCAGAAACAAACTGGTAACAGAATAAAGTATCGTTTCCTGCATTGATCAGCGGTGGTTGCCGCACATACACCGTTCGTCGAGCCGTATCGGTGCACCCCAGTGAGGTAGTGAGTACCTGGCTTACGATATAGGTTCCGCTTTGGGTATAGCTGTGCGTGGCAGGGTTCAGGCTTGAAGTGCTGCCATCACCAAAATCCCAGGACAAACCGGAAATCACCGATGTGGATGTATTGCTGACGGTGATCAGGTCACCCACGCACACCGTATCCTGACTCAAGGCAAAACCGGCCACTGGCAGCGGCCATACGGTAATCGTCTGATATGCCGTATCGTAACTGCAGCCGTTGTGCGCTTCCATCGATACCTGATAGGTTCCGGGTGAAGCGTACACGTGTACAACACTGAATTGATTCGACACATTTCCATCGCCGAAATTCCAGGTATAGGTTGTCGCGCCCAATGAGAAATTCGTGAAGGTGACGGTCAGCGGAGCACATCCCGAAAGCGGGTTGGTGTTGAAAAACGCACGTACCGTGTTCGGAAGGACGATGATCGTATCGCGCAGGGTATCGCTACCGCAGTCATTGTATGCGATCAACGTGATGATGTATGTCGATATGGTCGAATCGGTTGTGAATACATGTGGAGGAGGCAATGAATCGGTCGACGTAGTGCCGTCACCGAAATCCCAGAAGTAAGATGTTGGTAATCCGTAGCTGTTATTGCTGAAATCGATGGTTAGTGGAGAACAACCACTATTGACATTGACCCCGAAATAACTGGTGGGCGAAGGATGTACTAACACTGAATCAACTGCATTCACACTTCCACACAGGTTGCCGACCGATAATGTGATGTAATACGTGGTGTCGTTGTAGAGGCTGGCGATGTAGGTGACCGGAGATGGATCCTCGTCGGTGCTGGTTTGTCCATTTCCAAAATCCCAGGTGTACGCCGGACTGAAGGAGGTGCTTGTGTTGTTGAAGGTTACTGTCAAGGGTCCACACCCTTCATTGGGTGCAAGAGTAAATGAGGGAGAAGGAGGTTCAACCACCTGCACTATTCGTCGTATAGAATCCACACAACCTTCTGCAGAGGTCACTACCAGTAGGATACTATAGTTTCCTGTAGCCGTATAGGTGATTTGCGGCGATTGCAAGGCCGATGTGATTCCATTTCCGAAATCCCAGAACCACGAGAATCCACCCGTGCTGTTATTCAGCGGACCATAAGCCACATTGATGCATAGGATGGTGTCGATGTTGAAGTCTGGCACAGGTAGCGGGAATACTTCAAAGCGGATGCTGTCGCGGTTGATGCAGCCCGTGAGCGGACTGGCATAACTGTACACCAGGGTGTGTATACCGACGCCCGCAATCGCCGGATCGATCGTACCGGCAGCTGCATTCACAATTCCCGGTCCGGACCAGGAGCCTCCTACAGGACTGTATCCGCTGAGGTTGAAGGCAGGTACAGAGATACAAGTATCGATATCATTACCTGCTTGTACAACCGGTAGCGGATGTACGGTCACCAGGGTTGAATCGATGGTATAACAGTTACCCTGACCGTAGCTATAGTAAAGTGTAAAAGGGGTCGTTACACTCAAACCCTGAAAGGCCAAAGCCGGATCAAACAAACCTGTAGAAGCATTCACAATACCCGGTCCGGACCAGGTACCGCCTGCGGACGGGAAGAAACCACTAAGCGTGAAAGGGGGTGCATCCACACAAACGGTATCGCCGGGTCCGGCATCGGCCGTTTGTGGCGAAACAACGGTTACGACAAGCGTGTCTGATGAAGAGCAGCCATTCGCATCCGTATAACTGTAAATCAAATCGTATGTGCCCACTCCTGCAGGTGTGAATACACCGCTCGAACTAACACCGGTTCCGGTCCAGGTACCGCTGTTGTTGAAGTTTCCACTGAAGCTGACCGGCACAGGCAGATCACATAGGGTAGTATCGTTTCCGGCGAATACCACAGGCAAAGCGTTTACAGTGATGGAAATCGAGTCGAGGTTTGTGCAGGTGTTGGCATCCGTGTATGTATACACGAGCCAATGCAATCCCGGACCTGCGGTACCCGGATCAAAACTGTTGCCGGTAATTCCATTACCTGTCCACACTCCACCCGTTGGTAATGCGCTCAACAGGATCGATGGCCGGTCTTCGCAAATCGATTGGATATTTCCTGCGAGGTTAATGGTTGGTAAAGGATGTACCGTAAGTACCAGTGAATCGGTGCGCAAACAGGTTCCGGTACCGAAACTGTAAATCAGCAGGAAAGAACCACTGTTGTTCGGTGTTACAACACCTGTCGGACTGACACCCTGTCCGCTCCAGGTTCCGCCACCGGGATTTGGATTCAATTGAAATGCACCACTGTTGATACACACCGCTGTATCGTTACCCGCGAAGATGGTATTGGGACTGGATACGGTCACTTGTAGTGAGTCCACCGCATCGCAGCCCGCGCCGGACGTGACGGTGTAATAGACCCAGAATACACCAGTTCCGGACACAATCGGATCGAATAAGCCGGAGCCGTTCACTACACCTGTACCCGACCAGATTCCTCCGGGTGGATTACTACCACCGCCTAATTGAGCCAGAATCGGTTGGAGACAGAAGCTGGTATCGTTCCCGGCATTAACAAAAGGCAAGGGGTTTACGGTAATCAGTACCGAATCCACATTGCTGCAGTTGTTGCCATCAGAGAATGTATAGTAGAGGTAATTGCTGCTGATCCCGGCAAGTTGCGGATCAAAACTACCAGTAGGGCTTATGCCGGTTCCCGACCAGGTTCCTCCGGCAGGACTGCCGTTGAGCTGCTGGAGTCCACCGTCGATACAAAACGATTGTGGGTTCCCGGCATCAACTATCGGTAATGCGTATACGAGAATGGATAGGGAATCCCTGCTTTGACAGGTTCCTGTTCCGCTGGTATACACCAGAGCGAACAATCCCGGCCCCGAGGCAGCCGGATTAAAACTGTTGTTGTTGACGATACCGGTTGATCCGCTCCAGGTTCCACCACCCGGTTGACCATTCAGTGGGATGGGAGCTGCATTCACGCAAAGCGAATCGTCCGGACCGGCAATCGCCAATGTGGGCGATGAGATGGTGACCAGAAGCGAATCCCTGTTTACACACCCGTTGGGGTCGGTAAAGGTGTAGGTGTACGTGTAGGTTCCGGGTGTCAGCGGACCCAGGTTGAGTGCACCGCCGGGCGTGATGTTACTCCCGCTCCACACACCACCCCCAGCAGTTACAGGAGTTAACTGCACAACTAGATTTGTGTCACAAAAACTCTGGTTGGGACCAACATCTACAGTAGGTAGCGAATTGACACGCACCGAAACGCTTGCGTTCGCCGAACAACCGAACGCACTGGTGCCGGTAACCGTGTATGTGGTATTAATGATTGGAAAAGCCGACACATTCGAAACGGTGCTGGTGTTGAGTCCGGTTGCGGGAGACCAAACAAAAGATGTAGCCTGATTAGGCGCATTGTTACTACTGACAGAAAGCGAGGTCGTGTCGCCAATACAAATGGTATCGTTCGGACTAACATTGAGAACGGGTAAAGGCAACACCGTTATCAACACCGTATCGCGGCTAAGGCAGGATCCGCTTCCGAAGGTGTAGACCACAGGGAATACACCGGCAGCTGAAGGTGTGAACTGTCCGTTTGTTGTAATGGGTGTTCCAGAATTCACTCCAGACCAGGTACCACCGGAAGGTGAACCAGCGAGTGTTAGGGCAGTGGTATTCAAGCAGAGGGTATCATCCAATCCTGCCGCGGCCGGCGTTGGATTCACCACGGTGTACCGGGCGGTATCTGAATTTCTGCAGCCATTCGCATCGGTATAACTGTAAATGAGCGACCAGGTACCGACCCCCGGAGTTGTCGGAGTGAATTGACCATTTACAACTCCCGGCCCGCTCCACGTACCGCCGGCGGGCAAGCCTGGCAGACTCACAGGAATACTTTGATTACACACCGTACTATCCGGTCCGGCTGTTACGCTTGGCAAAGCCCATACGTTTAGTGATACACTCGCGCTGGAAGTACACCCGAAACTACTTGTACCGGTTACGGTATAACTTGTCGGGCCTGCAACGGCGGGTTCAGCCCACACACTGGCACCGGTACCGGATGACAGGCCGCTTGTGGGTGACCATACATAGGATACAGCTTGATAGGGATTGTTGCTACTTGAGGCAACAAGACGGGAGGAGTCGCCCAGGCAGAAGCTGCTTGGGTTTGCGCTTACCGTAATGATTGGCAAGGGAATCACTGTCACAGTAACACTGGCCGTATCCGTACATCCTGCTGCATCGGTAACCGTAAGTACATAGGGAGTTGTTGCAGCCGGAGTGGCTGTCGGGTTCGAGACGGATGCATTGCTCAGGCCCGCTGCCGGCGACCAGGAATAAATGTTCACGGGCGGCACACTGCTTCCGATCAAACTTGAACTTCCGCCAATACAAATCGTACTCGGGTTTGCTGTGGCGCTGGCTACGGGTGGTGGTAAAATACTAAAACTCACGATGGCCGTATCCGGTCCACATTCATTTCGAGTAATAACCCGTATAGTGTGATTTCCTACACTATTGAATGTCACGGTATCCGAAACTTGCGTTGATGTTGCGGGAATACCGCCCGAGAAAGTCCATGCATATGTGATGGCGCTTGTTCCGCAATTGATCACATTCGCCACCGGACTGATGGTAACGGGTCCGCAGGAATTCGGGACCGGGTTGAGCGTTACCTGTGGTGGCTGCTTCACGGTGACCGTATCCGTGTATGTTACCGTACTGCAGGGGTTTGTAACGGACAAGGTCACGAAATAAATCCCTGCATTTGTAAACTGAAAAGAAGGGTTCACCGACGATGCACTCGTTCCGTTGGTAAAGGACCAGGCCTGTGCTGTACCGCAAAAGGCAGGCTGGTAAGTTACAGTCCAATTGTAGAGAGGAGGGGCGCAAAATGAAAGTGAGTTGGAAGTGTTGTTTGCGGTTACATTAAGCGGGGCACAGCCCACCTTCGGAGTAAGTCCGAATGAGGCAACGGGAGGTGGGACAACACAGACTGAACGGGTTTTTACGTCACTTCCACAGGTGTCTTTATCATCCATTGTAAGCGAAACAGTATACACGCCTGTTTGAGTAAATGTGATAGGTAAATTATTAGACCCCCAAGTTGTAGGAACATTTGTAGGCGGATTTTGACCCAATTGACCACCTGGAACAGAATTAACAGTTCCGGTTGGAGGCCCCCAGCCAGCCGCAGGTGTTATGGTCCAGTGTCGCTTTGTGGTAGAGGAATCACATACACCATTGTTATTAACAGTAATAGCAGACTGTGAGGTATTTATAAAATTCACCTGACTCCCCACACAAACAACCGTATCAGGTTGTATTGCAAAATCTGCAACAGGCCGAGTATTAGTTGTAATAGGTTCAACAGTCAAATCCGAAAACCCACAGGGGTTCGATGCACGGATTTTCACATAAAAGGTATTCGGAGTATTTCCGCCAGAGGCACCACAAGAGGTCTCATTGAATGTATGTGTAAAGGACGGAGGTACAGGGTGAGGCAAAGTGTCATTCGGTGATCCATCGTTGTATGAAAAAATATAAACTGTACCAGGTGGGTTGTTATTCGGGATAGAATACAATGTAAATGCGAAAGGTGCACAAAAACCAATAGATGATCCCGGGTTTGAGAAGGGTACTTGTGGGTTTGTTCCGTTATAAACCTGATACGTTCTTGTTCTGGTACACCCATTTGTAGAGGTGGTTGTAACGGATAAGTTAAAGAACCCCTGTGAAGTGTATAAATGACTTGTATCGTTTAATCCCCAATTGGGAATCGTAAGTAAAGGCGACCCATCACCCCAGTTAATTACGGTGCTTACATCAATACCAGAAGTGGATGAGATGTTGGTAATTGTCAAAAGGAAATTTCCGCTGCCACAATTTGTAAATGGAACGGTTGAGTTGAAATCATTAACAGAACCGTCGGGACCAACCAGTGTATTAACAGCAATTGTTTGAACGTCTGAGCAACCAGCGGCGTTTGTCACCGTCACCGTGTAATTTGTTGAGGAACTAGGCGTGACAATAATTGATGCTGAGGTTTGTCCGGTTGACCATAGATAGGATCCCCCCGGCCCAGCCCCGGTAGCTGTTAATGTTCTAGGAATATTTGGACAAAGAGTACCAGCTGGATTAACGGTTATTCCAGCGTTCGGTGGCTGAACTACGTTTACCGTAACGGTTGCGGTAGATGGATTTCCCTGGCAATTCCCCGAAACCGTATATACAGTTGTAATTCCGGGGGAAGCTATAACGACATTTCCGGTTGTTGTATTAAGTCCGGTTGATGGAGACCATGTGAGCTGATTTCCACCACCACCACCACCTCCTCCTCCTCCGTTTGTGGAGGCCGTCAAAACGATAGAATCGCCTGCACATAAGGTCAAAGTTGGGTTTGTTTGCCCGTTGATTTCAATGCACTGCGCACGAGCAACCCCGGTTAAACCTAAAAACAACAGAAACAGTCCAACAAAAAGGCTGCTGAAGTCGTGTTTGGTAACAATTTTGTTGAAAAACACCATGCTTTCTCTTTGAGCATCAAAGCTATCGCAAAATAATTCACAACACCATAGCCCCTTCGGGGATTTGATAAAAACACAACCCCATCGGGTGAATTGTGCAATAATGCCCAGCGAATGATGGACGGGAATGGCGCTCTCGCCAACCTTTATTCCTGAATGATGCCAACGAAAAAGGGCCGGTCAATGCCGGCCCTTTTCAAGACGTATTGATATTCAATTACTTCCTCACCTCAACCCGTGTCCGTTGCACCAAGCCATCGGAGTTCACCTCGATCAGGTAGAGGCCGTTTTGTAGCTCGCTCAGGTCGATGGGGTGTTCCTGTGTTCCGGCCGGAAGGCTGGTTTTCCACAGGACTTCGCCTGTGATATCCATAACCCGAACCTGGATGGGCGTTACAGAAGGGCTGCTGAGGCGTAAGGATCCGGAGGGTGCCAGGGGATTGGGAAATACCACAACCAGCGGCGCTGTAGTGAACGTGATGGACGCTGACCAGGCACTGGCGCTGGTTGTATTGGAACTGGAGGGGCAAACACTTCTTACCCTGCATTCGTAGGTACTGGCCGGATTCAGTCCACTCAGCGTCCGTACTGTTCCGGTTATAGCCACCCAGATCCAGGTGCTGCTACCCGCCAAGCGGTAATTCAACTGGTAACTGTTTATCCCCTGAACCGGCTGCCAAGTGATTCGGGCCGTGGTGTTGGTAATGCTGTCGGCTAGGAGTCCGTTGGGTGTGTTGCAGGCCGTGGCTTGTGTGGTGGTGAAAAACATTGATACCGACCAGTTGCTGAACACAGAAGTTCCGGTCGTACTGACACAGACCCCGCGCACCTGCCATTCGTAGCTGCTTGCCGATAACAAGCCTGTGAGGGTTCGCTGGTTGCTTGTGCTTACAACTGTTGTCCAGGTGCTCGTACCCGTCCTCCGGTAACGCACACGGTACTCGCTGGCGCCGGTCGGACCCCAAACGAGTGTAGCCGAATTTTGTCCGATGGCCGTGGTGATGAGTCCGGCAGGGACTAGGCAACCTACATTCGCGGTGGTTGTAAAAAGAGCGTAAGGCGAAAATGCACTGGTTGATCCGCTCGACGTGTTGGACGAACAAACGGTTTGTACCTGCCATTCGTATTGCGTGCCTGTCAAGAGTCCGGTTAATTTTCGCGAAGCTGTGGTGCTTGAAGCGGAAAGCCAGGACAGGCTGCCGAGCGGGCGATAACGGACCGTATAGCCGATAGCACCCGGTGCAGGGGTCCAGTAGACACGGGCTGTGGAGGATGTGATGCTATCGGTCATCAACCCTGTAGGTACAGGACAGGGCGATGTGGTAGGCTGCGTGGTGAAGGTCACAATCGCCGACCAAGCACTCACATTCGTATTGCTGGTTCCGCAGAAGGTTTGCACTTGCCATTCGTATGCAGTACCGGGATTCAGGCCCGTCAGCACGCGTGCATTGCCAGCGGTATTGATACTTGTCCAGGTAGTGCTTCCAGCAGGGCGGTAGCGCACCAGGTAACCGGCAGCACCGGTAACCGGCGACCAGCTTACACGCGCCGATGAAGCCGAGATGCTGTCGGTGAGAAGACCACCGGGAGTGGGGCATGTGGTGTTTGAAGAAAGCGTGGTGAACAGGATGATATTCGAGTACGGACTCAGAACCGCGGTTCCGGTACTTGAGGAACACACCTGCGCGATTTGCCACTCATAGGTGGTGGAAGGATTTAATCCCGATACCACCACCGGTTTACTGCCCGGGGCAGTACTGATCCAGGTTATTGTATTTACAGGCTTGTACCGCATGAGCATGGTGTTACTCGAGGGGACAGGACTTTGTACAAACCAGTCGATTGTTGCGCTTGTACTGCTGATGTTGGTGGCAGGCTGGGCAACAGGAGCCGGACAGCTGTTGATTTGGGCCTGTGCTGTCACCACACTCAGTAAGGCGAACGCGAAGGCAATGAAGAGTTGTAGGGCTTTCATGGTTATTGGGTTTAGGGATGTGGGGAGAATGACTTCCCGGTTCCGTTGGATAAAGGTAATACGCTTCGGTTTAAGCATCAACAGGCTAACAAATGTGCGTAACACATGTTTGTGCCGTTCATTCTTTCCGGATTGCGGGAGTTGTGCTATCTTTCCGGAATGGTCCGCACGTTCTTCCTTCTGATTCTACCTTTTGTTCTTCTCACATCCTTTCGGGTTCCGGATGCTGCCTCCGGCCGGGTTGTTAAGGTAGTGGATGGAGATACCTATGATATTCTCCTCGATGGAGTTCAGTCGCGGATCCGCATGGATGCGATTGATGCGCCGGAGCGCGGACAGGATTTCGGTACGGCTTCGAAAAACCACCTCGGGAGTTTGTGTGACGGACAAATCATCCGGCTCAACATCAAGAGCCGCGACCGCTACGGACGCATCATTGCACAAAGCTTTTTGCCCGATGGCCGTGAATTGGGAGCAGAAATGATCCGCGCTGGCATGGCCTGGCATTACACCAAGTACTCGTCCGATCCCCGCCTTTCAAAACTGGAGCAGCAAGCCCGCGAGGCCAGGCGAGGGCTTTGGTCGATGGCGAATCCAATTGCCCCCTGGGACTACCGGAAAATGAAGCGGAACGGTTGATCTGAAAGGGTACGTGATTTAAATCCAATCAATCCACGTACACAAACACGCGCTGACCGGTTTCTCGATCGAAATAGGCAGCTTTGTAGATGAGTGTTTGTTGACCAGACTCGCCTACAACACACTCCGCCTTTTGACCTGCCGGAAGTAGATTTCTTCGGTCTTCATTATCATTGTTTTCGTTCCAAACCGATGCAGTGTATTCCGCCCGGTTGAGTTTGATGTCTGTGTCGTCCGGAACAGGCGACTCGGCAGGAATGGTTTTTGGCGTACTGATGGTGTGTACAGCCACCCCGGTTAGGGTTATTAGAATCAGTGAGGCCGCGATAAAGGACAAAAGTGGTTTCATGTGCGTCCGTGCAGGGATTGTGTCCTGGCACATCTGCAAATTCGGGATAGAAGCCGCATCCGGGGAGGTAAAATCCCCGCTAACCTTACAAAATCAGCGGGTGGACACGGAAAACACACACTCCTGATGCCTACCCATCTTTCGGAGGTAAAACTCGGCCTACACTCTAACAACCCCTCATGAACCCCAGGGCCTCAAGTGCTCCCACCGTGATACCCTATCAGGTCGACAGCAGATTTTTATCATCTAACCCTCCAGCCTCTACGTTTAGGTTTGCCTGTACAGCGTTTTTCCTTGTGGAAAAAATTTGCTTTCCCTAACTTGCATCATGAACGGGTACAGTATAGCATCACCCATTTACCAAGACAATTATCCCCTCCACCTTCACATGCGAAACTCCATTGCCCCCCTCCGTGTTGCACTGACCACTTTAGCCTTTCTTGTGGCCTCAGGCCTGATGGCCCAAACACCGGAGCAAATCAATGTGTACACATCCGGGTACGACAAAGCGTTGTTGACCAAGCTGGCCGTCGATATCGGTGCCCGCGAAAAAGCCGATAAGGACGCGGCCTGGGAATATGCCCGGCTCAAGAACATCCCCGTGAAAATCACGCTGAAGGATGGCGGAAAAGCCGAGCTCATGAAACGGGAGGCGGACGGCTCCTTGATTTATTTCCGGACCGATAACGCTGCTGCTGCTTTGTCTACCCGGGTCAACCACCTGAATACGGGTGGCTCCACCGGCTTTAACCTCGATGGACAAAACATGTTTGCCTGCGTTTGGGACGAAGCACACGCACGCCTAACCCACCAGGAGTTTGATGGCACCGGCGGCACAGATCGCGTGTCGGTAATGGATGCCTCTACAGCAACCTTGAGTAGTCACGGTTGTCACGTGACTGGAACCATTGCCGCATCGGGTTTTGTTTCATCCGCCAAGGGCATGGCACCCCAGGCTCGGGTGCGGGGATACAACTGGACCAGCGATCTTTCAGAAGCTACAACGGCCGCATCAAACGGGATGCTGCTCTCTAACCACAGCTATGGGTATTCACAAAGCGGACTCGCTTCCTATTATTTCGGAGCGTATCTGACAGTGGCCCGCGATTGGGACAACCTCATGTACAATGCGCCCTATTACCTCATGGTAAAATCGGCGGGGAACAATGGAACCACCACCTACAACACGGCGCCCTTAAATGCTTCGCTCCCCCAGTACGACAAACTCACGGACCGAAGCACGTGTAAGAATAACCTGTCCATCGCTAGCGCCAACGATGCAGTGGTTGACGCCAATGGCAACGTGACATCGGTGACAATTAGTAGTTTCAGCAGTCAGGGCCCGACCGATGATTACCGCATCAAGCCTGATATTACAGCGAATGGGGCCTCGCTCTATTCCACCGATATCGGTGCCGACAACGCCTACAGCAGCAAGTCGGGCACCTCCATGTCTTCACCCAACGCCACAGGAACCCTTCTGCTGTTGCAACAGCATGCTTTCCAGACGAGCGGTGCGTATATGCGTGCCGCCACACTCAAAGGCTTGGTACTTCATACAGCCGACGATGCAGGTATGACCGGCCCGGATGCCATCTGGGGTTGGGGTTTGATGAACGGCTTGCGGGCCGCCCGAACCATCACGGCAAACGGCACCACCGCACAAGTCAGCGAATTGGTGCTGGCACAAGGTCAAACCTACACCCTGCAGGTGAACAGCGATGGCATCAATAAATTGATGGCATCCATCTCCTGGACCGACCCTGCAGGTACGGCGTCAACTGCACTGAACAACACTACACCTGTACTGGTCAATGATCTGGACATCCGCATTTCCCAGAATGGCACCACGTATTTTCCCTGGTTGCTGACCGGTGTGAACACCAATGCCCTGGGCGACAACATCCGCGATCCGTTTGAACGCGCCGAAGTAAGCGGAGCATCCGGAACCTACACCATAACGGTGACGCATAAGGGAACGCTCAGTTCCGGCAGCCAGCGTTTCAGCTTGATCATTACGGGAATCACACCTCAGGCATGCATCGCCAACACGCCGGGTTCGGTGAGTATCGGAAATGTCACGTACAACAGCGCCACACTGAGCTGGTCTCCTGTGCAACTGACCTCCTACACCTATCGCTACCGTGTGCTGGGCGACACTGCATGGAACACAATCAATACCACCTCGACCACAGCAACACTGACCGGACTTTCAGAACTCACTACTTACGAATTCGAAGTACAGAGTCGCTGTTCCGATGGTTCAACATCAGCCTGGAGCAACACCATTCAATTCACCACCCCTCAATTCGTGCTGGTGTATTGCAATTCATCCGGTAACAGCGCACAGGAGTGGATCCAATCGATCCAAATCGGCCAGAGCGGTAATAATTCCGGTAACAGCGGAGGCTATGGCAATTTCACTTCCACACCCCTCAACCTCTACAAAGGCCAAACCTATCCCCTCAGTATACAGCCCGCCTGGAGCGGAACTGCACGCAGCGAGGGATACAGTGTGTGGATCGACTACAACGTGAACGGCAGTTTCGGCGATGCCGGCGAACAGGTGTTCACGCAGGCTGCTACCACGGCGAATCCGGTCACCGGAACCATCGCTTTTCCACTTTCAGCGCTGACAGGTTCGGTGCGCATGCGCGTATCCATGAAAAACAACGCGGTACCTACCAGTTGTGAAACCGGATTTGCAGGTGAAGTGGAGGATTACACGCTCAACCTTTTGGATCCGATCGTGGATGTGGACGCACCCACCGCACCCACCCAATTGGCTGCATCGTCTGTTACGCACAACAGCCTTACACTCACCTGGGCCGCTTCGACCGACAATGTGTTGGTCACCGGCTACAAGGTCTACAGAAACGGCACTCTGCTTGCAAATACCACATCAACTACCCTGGCGGTTACCGGGCTAAGTCCAAGCTCACTCTATTCCTTTTATGTGACAGCGAATGATGCCGCAGGCAATAACTCTGCCGCCAGCAACCAGGTGGATGTCACCACACTTCCCTTCGTGCCGACGTATTGCGCATCGCGCGGAAACAGCACGAGCCGCGAGTTCATCAACCGTGTTCAAGTGGGCTCCATCAACAACACTTCGGGGAACAACGGCGGGTATGGCAATTTCACCGCACTCAGCACCAGCATGACCCGAGGCACCAGCCAAAGCATCACCATCGTACCGGGCTGGACCAGCACCGCCCGCAGTGAGGCCTACAGGGTGTGGATCGATTACAACGCCGACGGTGATTTTGCGGATGCAGGCGAGCAGGTATTCAGCCGAAACAAGACAACAGCCACGCCGATCAGCGGCAGCTTCACTGTACCAACAACGGCAGTGACGGGAACCACTCGCATACGGGTATCCATGAAATATAATTCAAACCCCACATCCTGCGAAGTGTTCGCCAGTGGAGAGGTAGAGGATTATACGGTACAGATCATCGCCACTCCGGGTGCGGGGTCCACGGGGCAATCGCTGGAACCAGCCTCATGGAGATTCGAGGTGTATCCCAATCCGGTACGGGATGAATTGTTCATCGCGGTCCAATCGCTTCCCGAGCAATTCGAGTTGGATGTTGTGGATCTGAATGGCCGTATGCTCCTGAAAAGCCACTCAACCGATCGCATCGATGTTTCGGCACTGCAGCGCGGAGTTTATCTGCTTCGGTTCACGGTTGGCAGCGAGGTGATCACCCGCCGGTTTATCAAGGAATAAACAAACGATACACGGATGAACGGGGGCGGTCAGGTTATTGGCCGCCCCTGTTTGGTTTATAATTCGTGAATGGTATGAATCGGAAGAAAACTTCGTTGTTTTTTCCCGCCTCGCCCCCGTTATTGACTAAAAAACAGCTTCTTACGCGAAGCATAACCTCTGTTTTCGTGCACCCAGCTCCGACTCATGCGGCGAATAAATTGCTTATTCACCGCATTTATGCGGTGAATAAGCCGTATATTTACCGCAAGGGATCATGCATTACATCTATCAGAATGAAAACTGGACAGCCTTCACCTGGAAGGAGTCGACCCTTATGGCGTTATTGGCCGAGGTTCATCGCTTGCGGGGTAAGTTGACCGGGCAAATGGGGGTATTGGGTTTTCGGATGAAGGAGCAGACCCAGCTCAGTACGCTTACTGAAGATGTACTCCGTTCCTCCGAAATTGAAGGAGAGCGCCTGAATACAGATCAGGTTCGGTCATCCATTGCGCGCCGCTTGGGGATGGAACACGCAGGTCTTGTACCCAGCGACAGGCATGTGGATGGCGTGGTGGATATGACACTTGATGCGGTACAACACTATAGAATACCGCTTACGGATGATCGGCTTTTCGCCTGGCATGCCGCTTTATTCCCCACCGGCAGAAGCGGATTGTATTCCATAACGGTTGGGCAATACCGAAACCGGGAGATGCAAATTGTAAGCGGTGGAATGGGTTATGAGCGGGTGCATTATCAGGCGCCACCGCCTTCTGTCGTGAAAGCGGAGATGGATCTGTTCCTCCGTTGGATAAACGAAGAGAATTCTCCGCTCGATCCTATCCTGAAGGCGGCGATTGCTCATTTCCGGTTCATCATCATCCATCCTTTCGATGACGGCAATGGCAGAATGGCCCGGGCACTCACCGACATGCTGCTGGCCAGGGCCGATGGAAGTCCGGAGCGTTATTACAGCATGTCGAGCCGTATCATGGTGGAGCGCAAGCAGTATTATGCTGTTTTACAACGCGTGCAGCACAGTGAAGGTGATATTACCTCCTGGCTTGTGTGGTTCCTCGAATGTTTGAAGAATGCATTGATCGAGGCAGATCAGCAACTACAAGGAGCTCTGCGGAAAGCTGACTTTTGGAGCCAACACGAACATACACCGTTAAATGAGCGTCAGCGTCTTTTGTTGAATAGGCTACTGGATGGATTTGAGGGATATCTAAAAACATCAAAGTGGGCACGCATCGCCAAATGCTCGACCGATACAGCGTTGAGGGATATCAAAGACTTGATGGATAAGGGCATTTTACAACAACAGGATTCAGGAGGAAGGAGCACGCACTATACGCTGGTGTAAGGCTGCAGGTATCGAAGTAGTGAGGAAGAAAAAAAAATCGACCAAACCCACATGCAGGCAGGTAATGCGGTTGTGTCGAATAGGTGGTAAGAGTTTGATTCAGATCAAATAGCGATTTCCTGTAAACCTTCAAATTGATTTGAAAAGGCATCAAGTTCAAGTTATAGTTGTTGTAATGAAAATTGAAAGCATCAAAAGCGAATGGATCGAATGCTTGCCCAGACTCGACGCCAAAAGCCTGCTGAATTCGCTCTTGTAATTCAAGAAATCGGCTGAATCTGGGGAGTTAACCGACAGCCTAATCAACGACTAAGTCGAATCGTTACAATGAGGCCTTAGTGATTCAGACAATTGCCATGTGATTACCTCAAGTGATTTGGGGTTTCCTATGGCCGTAAGGCTTGACGTGATGAGGACAAACGAGCCTGCAATCCGGTGCAGTTCCGGATATCAAGCAACCGTATAACCAGCCTCACCAGATCTCCACCAACAGACTATCCGGTCGGAACATCGCATCGCCCGGCTTTATGCCGAATGTTTGGTGAAAAGCCTTCATGTTCGCCAAGGGACCGTTCACACGGAATTGAGGCGGTGAGTGTACGTCACTGCGTACCCGTTCCACCAGTAATTCTTCACGTGTGTTGATCATCCAAGCTAAAGCATAGCCGAGGAAGAAGCGTTTGTCGGGACTGAGCCCGGCGATGGACTTTCCGCTTGTGTACTGTTCGGTTTTCCGGAAGGCCTCGTATCCCATCAGGATACCGCCGATGTCGGCGATGTTCTCACCCAGGGTCATTTCACCGTTGATGTGGAGGCTGTCGACGACGGTATAGGCGTTATATTGTTCAACAACACGCCGGGTACGGGCCGCGAAACGGATGCTGTCTTCACGCGTCCACCAGTTTGAAAGGTTTCCATTCGCATCGTATTGTGCCCCCTGGTCGTCGAAGCCGTGTGTGATTTCATGACCGAAGGTGGATCCGCCGATGATTGAATACAGGATGGCATCGTCAGCCATAACGCGTTCATACCCGGGTACGATGATGTTGCAGCCCGGCACCACGATTTCGTTGTTTGACGGGTTGTAATAGGCGTTGTAGGTTTGGGGATACATGTCCCATTCCGTACGATCGACCGGCTTTCCGAACTTCCCGATCATATAGGCCATGCTCCAGCGGTTGGCCGACATCACGTTGCGCACATACGAAGTACGGTCTACAGTCAAAGAGGACAAGTCTTTCCATTTGTCGGGATAGCCCACCTTCATTACCATGCTGCTCAGTTTCTCGAGTGCACGCGTCTTGGTGCTGTCGCTCATCCAGGTCAGGTTTCGGATGCGTCCGGCATACACGCTGCGGATATCCTCGCCGATCTTCAGCAGTTTTTCCTTGGTGCCCTTCGGCAGGTACTCGGCCACATACACCTGACCGATCAATTCGCCGAGCGAACCGTTGGTTTGATCTACCACACGTTTCCAGCGGGGCTTCATTTCCGTTATACCGCGCATGGTGGTGTTATAGAACCGGAAGTGCTCGGCATAGGTATTGTCGTCGAGATACGGTGCCAGGCCGCGCAGGAAGTGTACCTGCAGATAGGCGCCCCACACTGGCATCGGAGTCGATTTCAACAGCGAGTTCCAGGCGGTGAAAAATTCGGGTTGTCCAACGATGACCGTGTCGGGGCCCTGCAAACCGATTCCGGGTAGAAAAGCATTCCAGTCGAAGTCGGGTACGGTGCGCTCCAAAGCGGCAAGTGGCATTTTGTTGTAATTGCGTTGCGGATCGCGCGTATCCTCGATGCTGCGCGAAGCCTGTGCCAGGCGTGTTTCGAGCTTCATGATGTCTGCGGCCCGTGTTTTGGCACGCAGGGAATCGTATCCTAAAATGAGCAGCATGCGCTGCAGGTAATCGGTATAATCGCTGCGGATGGATTTACTGCGACCATCCTGCTCGAGGTAGAAGCTGCGGTCGGGGAGCCCAAGGCCGCCCTGACGCAGAAACACAGCATGCTTGCTACTGATCTTATCATCCTGTCCCACGTAAAAATCAAACATGGGAGCGCCCGAGTTCATGTGCACCAATGCGGTTGCAGCGGCGATTGACTTCGCGTCCTTTACTGCGCCCAGTTGATCGAGCTCGCGTTGGATAGGCTTAATGCCGCCCGCATTGATGCCGGAACTGTCCATTCCCGAGAAATAGAGGTCGCCGATTTTCTGCTTTGCGCTGCCCTTTTCAGCTTTTGTATCCTTGGCCGATCGTTCACAGATATCGCGCACCTGCGCATTGATCGTATCCTGAATCAGCTGCCACAATCCATTGCTTCCTTCGCTTCCGGGTATGGGATTCTTTTTAAACCAACCGTTGTTCGCGTAGAGGAAGAAATCCGTTCCGGGTGAGATACCGGTATCGATGTTTGCAGCCAGGAAGTCGGCATTGGACTGTTCGGGTTCGGTTTTGTTTCCGGAACAAGAGATGAGCAGAGAGAGGCCGACGAGGGCCAGAATGGAATGGGCTTTCATACGATGGATTGCGGTGCTGCCAAGGTACGAAACGACAAGACTCGCATCCACATCAGTTGAAGCCTACCATTGACCGTAACACGGTTGATTGGTTTCTAACAAACAACCAGGTAAATGACTTAACATTAAAAATCGACATGATTACGTGAAAATCTGTCATCGATAATACATAAAGCCATTGTAAAACAAACGAATCTATACGGTGATCAACCATGTTGCGTCGGGTAGGCGCTACTTTTCCGCTTCGCCTTTGACATAATCTGTCAGAATTAGTATAAACAAGTTGTATATAGTTGATACTAAGCAACAAAAGAATACCGAAATGTGGCGATTTACGATCAAAAAACCAGGCGAGCGGATACCTTTGCTGAGTCTATTGAATAACCGCAATGCATTTGGTATTGGTTGTGTTTTGATTAAGATTCAAGACCACCTTCAGTTCACACCGGTTTACCAAAACGCTTCGGTAGAGATTCAATGGGTTACATACTGTATAAAACCAGCTTTGGATGTTTTGTTTGAATGAAGAGGAAGCCTCAGGCATTCTCGCCGCATACCCTCGGCATACGTGGCAACCACTTTTCAACCTCGTCTCGGAGATTGAACATAAAATCGTATTTGACCATTCCACCTGTTCAGACGCCCTGCAAGATGGTGTTATCGAATTGTACAGTCCGGAGGAGGACGCCGTGGTAATACGTTTTCGGGAGCTGGTCTACCAAATACCAATACTCATCGGATTCGATTGGGGTAAGTGGGATGAGGGGCGCACCATGGCCAACGATCCCGACTTCGACTTCGATACGGTGGATCTCCTGACGAAGTGCAAGCTCATCACAGCGGTCGTACGAAACGATCGCCACTGCCCCGGCGTATTGGTCGGAACTTTTGAAACCGGACTCATGTTAACCCTGCTCAAGTCCATACAGCGGCAGGTTGAGGTGAAGTCTTAAATAACCTGTGCAATTGAAACGGACACTCCGGAAGGCGCGATATAGGGGATAAAGACGCTGCAATAAATTATCATTCAGTAAATCATGAAAACACGCAATGCATTGAGTAAAATTACTCAGGCTCTTGCGTAAAATCCAAGCTCCCGGCATACACCATTCGCAGCCCAAAGCTCCACAGGACGGAATTATTGGCCTCGCTCCGGGGTATGGCAGCGAATAGGTTCTCATCATCCGTTGTAAGAAATTACTTTTGAGACAACCCCACCCGCCATCCCAGTGAATTACCTCAACGAGCTGTCCCGAATCAAAGTCCATAAGTCCGGAGCTGTTATTTCTATGCATAAGCCCTTACTGTTGCTACTGGCGGTTAGTAAGGTGATAAAGGGAGGTGAGAACCTGTTTTTGTTTGATGATATTGAAGAAGAGCTTAAGCTGCTGATTGCCAAGTACGGTCTGAAGAATACCAAGGTGACCAATGCCCAATATCCCTTTGTATATCTGGCTAGTAGTCCGGCTTTGTGGCAATGTTCCGTTTCCAGAAAGGACATTAAAATCCCTGATGCGGTTTCACGCCGCGAAGTTTTGGGTAAGACCGCGCAGCTGAATGAGGACTTCACACATTACCTTTCCTTGCCTGCCAATGCCTCAGCAGTCGTTCGTTACCTGTTGGACGCCTATTGGCCGGAGGCCTACCACCAGGACATCCTTTCGGATTTGGATTTGAGTAATAAAGTGGAGGAGATGCAGGTGTTGAGATCGAGAACCCTTGCTCGCGACAGAAGTTTCGTGCTGGAGGTATTGGATGCGTATGAACGCAAGTGTGCAATTTGCGGTTATTCCATTCGCTTGGGCGATATCCTGATCGGCATCGACGCCTGTCACCTGAAACCCATCCAACATTTCGGCGACGACCACATCAGCAACGGCCTCGC
>Ga0315902_10001878_pt1 | contig 33422 bp, 48 predicted proteins | sample LakEriMetagenome_9_FD_203523 | JGI IMG/M metagenome (GOLD analysis project Ga0315902, IMG submission 203523) | Freshwater fungal communities from buoy surface, Lake Erie, Ohio, United States - Buoy 12 MA117 | ecosystem: Environmental > Aquatic > Freshwater > Lake > Lake biofilm | place: USA... | reverse complement strand
GGTCCGTCAAACCACGCTGCAACAGAGTGCCGCTTTCCGGCTGTTACAGGCAGCGCCGCATGACGCACAAACGAGGGGAAGAAAATTACCGTACCCTGCTGTCGCATCTCCTCGCGGTCCGGGTATGCCGAGACATGTTCGAACATCAAGTCGCCGCCTTCATACTGCGACGGGTCAGTCAACTGAATGACGCACGAGAGTTTACGGTGGTAATAAGGATCGCCATTCATGTAAAAGATGTCGTGATGCGTCTTATACTCGCCGCGACTCTCGCCGTCATATTCTGCTATTTGGAAATAGTCTAACTTGCTGATGTGAACGTCGAACCAGTCACGGTTTGCCCAGCTTGCAAGCTTCCAAAGTTCGTCAAATACGTAATCAAGGTCGGCATCGCCTCGGTTGATGAACCGGATGGCTGAACGCCGGAAAGATGTATCCGATTGGATACCGTCGTTAGTCCCAATCTGCGCGTCTTGCGCCGGACGAGATAGGGCTACCTCTACCAGCCGATTGCAGTAATCAGCCGGGAGATAGGACTTAAAGTAGCACCATTCGCCTTTCATACATCACCCTTATGGAGCACTATCCACTTCAAATTCAATAGTTGCTGTAGCAATAACAAGACTGGTTGCTGCAATACGGATTTCTATAGAAAGATCTCTAACTTGAAAATTGTTAGTGACAGTTAAAGACCAATCTCGTGTAGTACCTAAATTTACCCATCCAGTTGGGCCAGATATGCTTCCGCCACCAGCCGCCCACGTACCTTGAACCTCATAATCAGAGGTAGTGCCAGAACCTACTAACCACTGCCCGCTGATAGATACTAAACCAGCACCTTGTTGTCTGGATGCTTGTCCGCTACTAGCAAGACGGTATGTAGCAGAGGCAGTGCCCCCAACACCTGCTTTAGTCAGATTGATACAAGAAACATCAGTCACTTTTACGGACGGGAAGTATTTCTTCCAAGCGGATCCATCCCATGCGTAAGCATTTGTAGCGCCTACCCATGATGCGCCATCCCACACTTTGATGTAGCCGACTTCTGTCCAAGAACTGCCATTCCATACCTTAAGCGGCATGACGCACCTTTAGATCTGGAACCAAACGTCACCAGCAGCAGACGCAGTTGGCGTGGTGGACGATACAAATACCTGACCGCCACCCGTATATCCAGAGGTCACGTTACGCAGATAGTTGGCTCCGCTAGGACCCGGAGGACCTGTAGGACCCGTGGGACCGGTAGGACCCGGAGCGCCACCCGGACCGGTAGGACCAGTTGGGCCGGTAAGACCCTGCACACCCTGCGGACCAGTAGGACCAGTTGGTCCCGTACCACCAGAAGGACCAGTCGGACCAGTTGGACCCACCGGACCCTGCGGAACCGTGAAGTTAAAGATTGCCGCCGTGGAGGTACCGGAGTTCGTAACCGATGCCGACGAGCCGGACGGGCCAGTCGTGGTAGTACCAACTGTAATTGTTCCAGAAGGACCTGTAGCACCGGACGGACCAGTCGGACCAGTCGGTCCCGTAGGACCGGCAACACCAGCAGGACCCGTAGGACCGGTCGGACCCGCTGAACCACTAGGACCCGGAGGGCCTGTCAAACCCGTAGGACCGGTCGGCCCCGGAGGACCAGCAACTGTTGAAGCAGGACCAGTCGGACCAGTAGGACCGGTCGGACCCGTTGTACCAGCCGGACCCGGAGGGCCAGCCACCGTAGAAGCAGGGCCGGTAGGACCAGTAGGACCGGTCGGCCCCGCAGGGCCAGTAGGACCCGTAGGTCCGGTCGGAATAGTGAAGTTAAAGACTGCGGCAGCGGTAGTGCCCGAGTTCGTAACAGAAGCCGAACCACCAGCAGGGCTAGTCGTCGTAGTGCCTACCGTAAGCGTAGCGGCAGAACCAGTTGGACCAGTCGGACCGGTAGGGCCAGTCGGCCCCGGAGGACCCGGCACAGTAGAGGCAGCGCCCGTAGGTCCGGTAGGACCAGTCAAACCAATCGGACCAGTAGGACCGGTAGGACCAGTCGGGCCAGTCGGACCCGTGGGAATAGTGAAGTTGAAGACCGCAGCCGACGAGGTACCAGAGTTTGTAACGCTGGCTGAGCCGCCCGCAGGGCTTGTCGTGGTCGTGCCTACGTTAAGAGTTGCCGCTGTACCAGTCGGTCCCGTAGGACCCGTGGGGCCTGTCAAACCAGTAGGACCAGTCGGCCCAATCGGACCAGTCGGGCCAGTTGGACCCGTGGGGCCAGTCGGCCCTACAAGGTTGGTGGCATTAACAATATCCGTACCGTTACAAACAAGGATGATCTTGATACCGGAAGCAACCGACACGCCCGTCTGGCCCGTAACCCGGAACGTGACGGCAAAACCACCCGTCGTATTGTTATAGACGAAGTAGAGTTTCCGGTTATTAGGTACCTCGACGATACGCGCTGCCGTCAGGGTGCCGGTCAATTCGATGTACATGTTACGGGCCACGCCCGTAGCACCGTTCGGAATGGTCAGAACAGTCGGGGAAACGGTGTCTGCAACGGCTTGGGTGACGTACCCGGCAATCGACTGCTCAAGCAGGGTGCCAAGGTTGGTGTTGGTCGTGACGCCCCAAGTGCCGGACTGCTCGCCCGTACCGATCAGTTCAAGACCAAGGTTAGAACTGTAAGTAGTCATTTCGTACCCCTGAAAACGGCTTAGCCGTCCGGATCTAAGTTAGTCCAAGTTGTCGTCTGAGAGTCGTCTACGGGAGTCCAGCCACCACCTTGTGTGTCATCCACAGCAGCCCAAGCCGTAGCCGGGGCAGCGCCAACCGGGGACCAGACCCCGGTCTGGGAATCATCCACAGATTGCCATACTGACCCTTGGCTGTCATCAACTGGATTCCATAGGTAAGCCCCGTAACTAAAGTCGGCAACGGTAGCCGAGTCCGAAAACGACGCTAGGAAAACAGCCGAAGCGGAGAAGGCATCGTAGACATATACCCCTCCGGTAAATTGCGCGTTGAAAATGCCCTGCGAGAGGAGCGAATCAGCAGCCGTACCGGCCTCGACGACCTGTACAGCAAAACCTTGTTTGGCAGAAACAGCATCCGATATGGCAGCGGCGTCACTAAACGCCGACGAGAACACACCACTAGCCGCAGTCGAGTCCTGCCCCGTAGCAGTCTCAGCGATGGATGAGACAAACGCCTGATTAGCGTTGACGGCATCAGAAGCAAGAATGGCTTCGGTAATCGCCGTAGCAAACGTCTGGGCGGCACTCATCACGTCGGTGCCTACACCAGATTCGGCCACGTTCACATCGAAGTTGACCAGCGAACTTACTACATCGGATACCGACGCAGAATCACTTATGGATGCGACAACTACATGCTGAGAAGCAATCAGGTCCGACCCAGTTACGGTATCGGTAATAGACGAATTGAAGATGCTATTGGCTGTAGCGGTAGCCTCGCTCCCAGTCGCCGTTTCGGAGACCGAAACGTTCCATATCAGCCCGAGTAACGAGCTAAACGGAGTTGACGATATGGGAGCAAGGCCGAGCATTTAACTACTTGACAGCCTGCAAGTTCGGTCCCTGCGGCTGACCCTGCTGCGGCAACTGGGCCTGAGCCTGCTGCTGAAGCTTGGCAAAAAGCTGCGCCACCTGCTCAAACGGCTGCTTGGCAAGCGCCATAAAAATGACGTTAGCCTCTTCAACCGACAGATCATCAAACTTAATTTTACCGTTCATGTTCACTCCTCTTTGCTTGTTAACAACGTATTTATCAAGTTCTGGGTTAGCCATATATCAACTCATTTATGGGGCGCTATCTACTTCAAAATCGATAGTAGCGCTATCTAAAACAGCCCCGCTAGAAGCGAGTCTAATCTCAACCAAAAGACTGTGAGTTTCATAATTATTTGTAACGGTAAGAGTCCAGTCTCTTGTAGTAGACAGACTTAACCAACCACTACCGGGAGTGGTAAAAGTACCACCTCCGCCTAAATCAGTTCCTCTAACTTCAAACAAAGACACGCTGCCGCTTACAAGCCATTGTCCGCTAATAGACACCAGCCCAGCACCTTGCTGTCTTGACGCTTGTCCACTATTTGCAAGGCGATACGTGGCAGAAGCTGTTCCGCCAATACCTGCTTTAGTCAGATTGATACAGCTTTGATCAGTAATATTTACCGACGCTGGGGAGTTAAGCTGCGTGCCGTAGAAATCGCTGAACGCAATCGTGCCGGACGGAAACGTAAACGGCCCAGCACTACTCGTATAATAAGTAGTACCTCGATACGAGTTCAGATCATTGCCGCGACCAAACTCGGCATTGATATCCGACATAGCCAGCGTACCTGACGACGGAAGCGGCACTGCCTACCTCTTAAATTACGGCGCTGGGGTTGGACCCGGCGGAGGGGCAGGGGGACTCCACGGGAACTGACTCGTCGGCGTAACAGGATCTTTCTTAAGCGCAATCTGTTCAGCGATAACGCCCTGCACATGATCCCAGTACGAGCCGACTACAACCGCCTGAATCCAGCCAAGGACCTGCGCCTCGGTCAACTGGTCATACGGAGTGAAATCAGGTTGGCTCGGGTCCGGCGCAAACGGAGTCGCACCACTGAACGTGCCGGTGTTACCCGACTCGTCCGTACCAACGCAGTTCCAACGAGACTGCACAACGTAATCCTGAAGCTGCCCAACCGTGGTCAGTGCAAGCTCCGTGATCGCCCAAGTGTATGTAATAGCCATTGTTTACTCCTAGTCAGCAAGCCGCTGACTGATGATTTCCTGAAACGTATTGATCAAACTCTGTGGTACCGCAGACTCTAGCCAGCTAATCACTACAGCGTCGTCAATCTGATCGTACGGAATGTACGAGTCTTTATTAAAGACCGCCGGAATGGTTATCGTCTTACTGGAAGCTTTATCTTCAATCGTAATGGGCTTGAGTTCAAACGGAACTGTGCCCTGACATACCGCAGTCTTCCCATTATCGTTAGTGCCGACATAATCAAAATGCACGTGCGAAATAATGTCCGGTAGACCGTATACCGTCGTACGGTTAAGCAGCCTAATCTTCCACGAGTATGTAATAGCCATCAGTGCAACTTCCGCTTCAGGTCTTCTATTTCAGCCTTCAGTTCTTTGATCGCCTCAATGAAGAGGCCCGCCATGTTGCCATACTGTACGCCGTACTCGTCAACGTCCTTAGCGTAGGTCACGACTTCTGGCAGGACCTCGTTGATCTCCTGAGCAATCACACCGATCTGGCGCTTGTTCGGATCAACCTTCTCGTCGTTGGTCTCGATACGGTTGTAGTAAACACCGCGCAACTTCAAAACGGTATCAAGAGCATTGTCCACGGTAACAATGTTGGTCTTCTTGCGAACGTCAGAGTACGCAACGACGTTGCCGGTCGAGTAGATACCGCCATCGACGTACATCGCATAGGAACTGCTGGTTGATGAAGTTCTAACGCCTAAGCAAGCGTTACCGGCAAGCCAGTAGTAGATCCAGTAGCTGTAGTTATAAAGGCCACCGTTACCCCCGCTATCCCACATTGCAGTCGCACGGGAAGAGCTATATGAGTACTGAATACCAACGTAACTACTTTGCGGGTTTACGCCGCATCGGAAGTTACCGTATGTATCGGGGTTTTTGTAGAAGTAGTAAGAGTAGTCCTGCCAATAAACGCCAGATGTACCTTGAGGACGGAACCAGTCGTTAGCGAGAACGTACGAAAGCTGTGAAGTTCCGTTTGGGTTTACGTAGTAACCGGTGTCGTTGTAGTCGTAAAAAATCGGAGATCGGATGTCGCTAAATCCGTAAGTACGATCCGTCTGAAGTTGATTAAGGTTGCTTGTGCTGTGCGGGTCTACGTAATAACCGGTGTTGTTACTGTCGTAGAAAATGGGGGCACGAACACTTGCGTTACCATAAAGAATTTCACCGATAAGAGCTTCATAGCTAGTACCGGGGTTATTCAGTATTGATATACGCCCAGACGATTCAATACCAATTTGGCTAGCAACAACACCGCCCCAATGGAAACCTAGACGGGGTGGAAGATACGAAGAGCTACCGCCAAAGTTAGATTCACGAAGCTCAATCGCAGCAACAGAGTAGGATGTACTGCTGTTATTGTTAGACGCAAACTCCGCGTTGCTAAGGCAAGAATTGAAATTAATTCGGTTTGCGTTGCTGGTGCTAGCCGGGTCAAAGTAGTAATTGGTGTCGTTCCAATCGTAGAAAAGCGTTCCGCGAACGTCAGACGTAGTACGAAGACTACCGCCGCCCCACGCGCCATAAAATCCACCGTTCTCAAGAATTAGCATACCGTGCGAAGCAAGGTTACTTGCCGCACCACCAGCACTCGGATAGGACCAAGCGATACCGTAAAGGTTGCCGGTACTGGTACCGTCAATAGCTAACTTATAGGCATCGCCCATCGCAAACACGGCTTGGAATCTAGTAGATGCGTATGTACCAACAATGCCAGCACCGTAATCGTTGAAGATCAGGTTGCCACGCAGACGACCGGACGTAGTGCTGTTCAGATCGAGGTAGTAAGTAGTGTCGTTGCTGTCGTAGAAGACGGGGGCGCGGGAGGATCCGTTTGCTTGAAAATTTCCGCTCGTGTCAATCCATCCATTATTGGCATTCCATGGACCAAATGTGACGCCGTTTGCGCCACTAAGATTGATTGATCCAGCAGAAGTGCTTTGTAAACTACCGCCTTGCCACGTAGTCGGGAATGCGTGAATAGTTTGATTGTTGCTTCCAGCTTGGTAAAAGCGAATTACGCCATAGTCGCCAGAGCCGCCGCCATGATAGATAAACGAACCGGTATTACTTCCACTGTTACCATATATTAAGTTACCTGCCGCGCTTAACGACGTTCCGGAACTATTTGGGTCTAAGTAATAAGCGGTGTTGTTACTGTCATAGAAGATGGGGGCGCGGAAAGATCCGTCTGCCGTGGAGTAACCACGAATGTAGACAAAATCCCCTGACTCGCCCAAATACATAGTCTGGGCACCGGTCTGGCTGTACCAATGCTGTGATTGGAGAACGTAGAATGAACAGTCCCACCGAGGAGCATTAGTGGACGTATAGGTTGTCCACCAATAGTATCCCCTCGTCAAATTTAGGTTTGTTGTACTAGCCGGGTCTACGTAATAGGCGGTGTTGTCGCTGTCGTAGTAAATCGGTGTACGGACACTACCGTTAAATACCGCAGCGCCGTCAGTCGAACGAATTTCTGCAACGACAGAAGGTTGCCCGCTTGATGAGCCAGATTCCCACGTCCAGCCGTAACCTGAGGCGCTTTCAATAAAACTTCTTAAAGCCCAACTCGTTACAAGAGTTCCAGAAGGAGCAGTAATATTCCCCGTTGCTCCACAGCCTGTAGCCCCCGCAGGACTCATGTATTCAGCCCACGCGGTATAACTCGGTGAATACCAACTTATTCCAGTATCAGCACCGTTTGCTCTTCTAAAGAACGTTCTATAAATATACGTTGAGTTTAGAACGCTTGTGCTAGCCGGATCAGTGTAAAAGGCGGTGTTGTCCAAATCATAGAAAATTGGCGCACGAAGGCTACTGCTATGAGACAGCAGACTAGAGTTAATGTTTACCCATGTAGCACTACTACCGTTATCCCTTAAATAGTAGTTCGATGCATTCATGTAGATTGAGGCGTCATTCCCCAACCAAAACTTAGTTGCGCCGCTTGGATCACGGAATTCTGTCCAAGTCCCGCCTTTACTAATAACGGCTGTCGAACCGAGATTCAGAATGTTGTTAGTGACATTTAACGCGTTTGCTGTCAGCGTCGAACCATCAAACGTCAGGTTGGCCGAACCCGCAGCGACACCGCCGTTGTTATAAATGACTTGACCGCTGGAGCCAGCAATCGGCCCCGGAGGACCGGTAGGGCCAGTAGGACCCGTAGGACCAGTCGAGCCAGTAGGACCAATAGGACCAGTGGGACCAGTAGGACCCGGACTACCGGTTGGACCCGTAGGGCCAGTCGGACCAACAGAACCCGGAGGGCCAGTAGGACCGGTAGGACCCGTTCCACCAGTCGGACCCGTGGGGCCAGTCGGGATCGTGAAATTGAAGACAGCAGCAGATGACGTGCCGGAGTTAGTAACCGACGCAGAGCCGCCAGCAGGACTCGTTGTAGTCGTACCAACAGCAATCGTTGCAGCAGAACCCGTGGGGCCAGTCGGACCAGTCGGACCTGTAGCACCAGTCGGGCCAATCGGACCTGTCGGACCAGTGGGACCAGTCGGACCCGGAGGACCAATAGGACCGGTCGGACCCGTAGGACCAGACACGCCAGCCGCCCAAACACCGTCACCGCGCCAGAACGTAGAGGCCGAAGCACTCGTACCGCTATTGAGATTGGTAACAGGTAAGTTACCCGTCACGCCCGTGGTAAGCGGCAATCCTGTCGCATTCGTCAACGTAACGGCGCTAGGCGTACCAAGATTGGGCGTAGTAAGAGTCGGGCTGTTGGAGAGAACAACATCACCGGAACCCGTTGAAGTCGTAACACCCGTACCGCCATTCGCCACCGCAACCGGGGTCGTGAGGCTAAATTGTGTCCCACTAAGTGTGAGGCCGGTACCTGCCGAGTAGATCTGGGCAGATGAGACCTGAGCAAACGTGATTGCCGTCGTGCCAAACGTGATGACGCCAGCAGTGTTACAGACGTACGTTTCACCTGCACCGGTATTACCCGATGTGATGAAGAACGCGTCACCATTACCAAGAGAAGTAGGACTCTTCAGCCCATAAGTATCTGCGTCAGTAGCACGAGTCAGAACCCAAGCAACTGATCCGCTACCAACGGTCGTGACGGTATAAACACCGTTCTCAAACGCATTGGTCTGGTTGTAGATGAGGATTCTGTCGCCGGGCGCAGCAGTAGGGCCGTCCGGAGCAAACGCAGCAAGCGTACCGTTATTAGTCAGCGTAGCGCCGACACCCACACCCGGACCACCCGGTTGGTTATAGATAGCGACAAGGTTGCCCGTGCTATTTGGAACCTCGTACTTGACCGGGCTGTGATACGTAATACCCGATGAGACGAGGTTATCTACGTAAGTCTTATTGGCGATGTCATTGCCTGACGCCGGAGTCGTAGTGACCGTACCCGCCGTGAGAGTCGCCGTACTTATCGTAGCCGTCGTGAACGTAGCGGTCGTAGGAGTGACAGCACCAATGATGCTGTTCTCAATCGCGTAGCCCGTTAGATTGCCAGAAGTATCCTTGTAGACCGCCTTGCCTGCCGGGTAGTCAGCGAAGACAGACTTTGTTCCAGCGGATAAAGGAACGATCAAACCTCCGTTAGAGGAGGCCAGAATCGTGCTACGGGTTAGCGTAAGTCCCGAAGCAGAATACGTACCAATACCGACTTCCCACTCATTCGCAGTCTGGTGGGCAATCGTGTAGTACGTCGTGTTCCCGTCGCCAATAGCCGCAAACGACTGATAGCCCGTCTGCGCCCCGTTAAGGGTGATCGTGCTAGTGCCAGTGGTAGTCGTCGTCTCATTGACGCGATCAGCAAGAACTAGAGCCATTTCAGGCCCCCATCAGTTGATCTTCCGTAAACCAGCGCTGTTGAGCATTGCCTTCGGCATCGACCCATTCAACGAGATAGTAGACAACCCCGTCCTCGGTCATACGCATAGCAACGACCGGACCTTCCGGTACAACAGCCTTGACGCGAACCTTATCGCCTTTCTTGAACATAAATTACTCCTTAAGCGGCATCGAGGCTGAACGTGTAGGTCACGTTGAGCGTATCGCCCGAAGACACGTTGCGGTCTCCCGGCGACTGGAAGTCAGAAGCCGAGAAAAGAATACCAAGCGAACCGCCCTTGACGTTGTTGCTGATCAGGAACGCGCCACCCACTGTATTCGTCGAGTTGATGTTGAACTGGGCGGGAGACAGCGAGTTCGTGATGACAGACGGGTCAGCATTCGTCGCACCGCCAAACACACAAGCCGGACGGGTCGCATTGCTGTACGGGGTGATCTCAGTCCAGCCTGCATGAAGCGCAGCCGTATCACTTGCCGCCGGGGTGTTCGACGCAGCAGCGCCATAGAGACCGATGTACCACGTGGCGCTATAAGTGACGCCCGTGAAGTACTTGTCGTTCATGTCCTGAAGACCAACGTTCACCACGAGGTTCTTGGACTCAGCCGCCCACTTCAGGTTGCCGTCCTTATCGCGGCACTCTATGCGGTACACACCACCTGCACGAGCATGTTCGTCAGAACCGAGCAGGCGCTCAAGCGCCGCGCCCACTGCGTCTGCCGACTTGGCCTTTTCGTTAAACATCTCAGTAACTCCTTAAGTAAATCGAAGCAGCGCAGAACTGGAAGAATTGGTCGGCATTTGCACCGTGAAGGTGTTCGTAGCAGTCTTGTCCGCGCCAAAACTCAGGACCGCTATAGACTTGTTGCTCTTACTGGCGTTGTAGATCAGCCCACCTGCCGTCGTGAACGACGCCGGGGTCCACACAGCGTTGTTGAAATCTACGTAGACCACGCTATCTGCGGTGTTGATGGTTGTGCCCGTCAGCACGATGCCCCCAGCAGAGTAGCCCGTCCCGACCACTTCGTTAGTGGCGGAGTAAACCGTAGTGCTCTCGCTGAGGTCCGCAGTGCTGTAGTACAAAGCAAGCTTCAACGTATCCGTCAAAAGGTTGTGAACCCCTTGCAGGATCTCGGCTTTGAAACTCAGAGTTTGAGTCTGATAGATCATGACGTGACCGGCACCCTAACCTGACCTGAGCGGTACGCATCGCGACGGTTGAGACCGTCACCCATACGCATGAGCAACTGCATCGCTTCCTGATACTTCTGCTCGTAATACGCCATCATGTCTTGCTCACCCTTCAAGTAGGTGTATGCCTCACGCAGCGAACCATAGAGCAGTACCGTTTCAAAGTTGTCACCCACCCATGACGTGCCAGCCGTAACGATGGATTCTGGGTAGTAGTAATAGTGCATCTCGACTTGATAGTTGCTATCCGGGGTCGGCCCCAAAATGAACGTGTTCTTGTCGAAGATGGCGTAGTACTTAGGCACGCCAGTATCGTCCGGGTCAGGATATGACTGACGGATAAAGTTCACATCCTTATCCAGCAGAAACTCCTGAGCATTCGTCGTCGGGTTGATCACTGACAACGAGAAAGTAGCCAGCCAATCTGCTGGCATAGTCAGGTACTTGTTGTTAGGAGTCAGGGTACCGATCTGATTGCGACGGATCGCAGGGATCTGCACCGAGTTATAAATACGCTCCTCAGCAAGTTGTACAAACGTAGGAATGTTCGCTACGAACGACGTTTCCGTCGATTCGCAGTACTGTTGTATCAACGTAGTGAGAGTTGCGTAGTTCATAACTTAGCGGATTAACGCTCTTTGCCCTGACGCGTCAGCACGCCAGCCAAACCGCCCTTATCGAGGTTGACTTCAGCGATGAACTTGCGACCCTTGGTGGCAGCGCCGTAGCCCTGCATATCCATGTGGGTGACGCCACGGTTCACATCCTTCTCAGGATAGCCGTTCTCGCCCGTAGGAGCGTTATTTGGCTCAGGCTGCTTGTACTTGCCGATGGGGTTCATGTCCCAATCGAAGAACTTGAAATCAGGCTTACCCATGTTGATTACCTCGGGCCAGAAGACTTACGCATCGGGCTGCGCTGGTTCATCACCTTCGCCATGTTCCGACCGTACTTCTTCATCTCAACGTTGGTTTTACCGCCCGCACGAAAGCCTTTAGCGTTCTTGCCGTGAGCCTTGTTCGCCGGAAGTTTGGCGTGTTCTTTCAAAGTCATAGCCATCTCAATCTCCTAGGTCGTTACGACCGTTACATCTCCGACGTATCCTTTGGATACGAGATAATTCGGGGTCAACCCTGCATCCGTGGCATATGCGCCACCGACCGGGTTCCATCCCCACTGAATCATTCTACTACCACCCGCACCGTCATTACCGGGCGCGTAGTACGTCGTATCCGGTCTCGGGTTACGGATTGCCTGCGGGTCATCTACTGGGTACAGACCAAGCGACAACTGTGGCTGATCAGGCTCCCAACATTCTACGCAGACCAGAATATTGACGTTCTTGGTTTTGATGACAAGCGGCCTAAGATCCCTGAGCTTATAACGCCACCCGCAGCGGTCGCACTGCGAGATAGCATGTTTGCCACTTGCAAACCTATTAGGCATCAGTAGCCTCCCAAGAAGCTCTGACGCGGCACAAACCGCACCGCTGCCTTCTCCCGGTCTTCGCCCGCAGCTAAGTCCCAAGCCTCGTCGTACTGAGCCTTCAGCACCATCGTACGAGCATCAGCGCCGGGGATCTTCATCGAAAGCATATAGGCCAATCCCGCGACCATGCAGGGCAGGAAGCGGAACGGGATATCCTGACCGTTGGAGCCATTTCCAACATCGAACATACGACGGAGGCGGGTGTAGTACAGCGTGTAGGTCGTGCTGTTGTCGGGCTTCGGCCACACAGTAAACTGCGGGTAAACCACGCTACCCGCCGAATCCGTTGCACCCGTACGACGATTGATCCAGATCTGGATAGGACGCCCCGTCGCATTCTTGTTAGGAATAGCAACGTAAGTGCTAGACGAAATACGGCTGATGTTGATGTCGATCTGGTTTGTCCCCGTGCCCGTACGGATCACGTGGTCCAGAAGGTCAACCGTGTCAGCAGCAAGGTCGTACGTTCCGACGTTGTAAGTCAGGGTATGGGTGCCCTGCTCAAGCGTCCAGAGGTTGATACCCCGGTTAGCCCAGTCCATCAGAAGTAAGGACAGACTACGCTTTGCCGTACGCAGGTCATAACCGCTACGCAGTTCCGCACCGCAACGCTCGAAAGCCTCTTCTACGATGGTATTGAGGTCGAGGTTAAAGTCGGTAGTGGCTGTAGTCTTGTCGGCCATTACTTCTTGACCTTTGCTTTTTTAACGCTTGGCGGTTTTTGCGCTTTGACGGAAGGCTTCGGCTGTAGGGGCACCTTTTGAACCCACTCTACGCATTTTCTCCCCAGACCCCGCAGCGATCCGAGCACGTTTTTTATGAATGTTTTCATAGAGACCCCCGCCCTTAAAAGTCTTAATCCGCTTACCCGTGCCACCAACAGGCTTATCGTCCCCACGCCGCTTGGCACGGGGGATCTTGCTAGGAGCCATAGCACCCATACCACGCGACGGCATCATTAGACGAACTTCCCGCGAGTCTTGCCCTTGGTTACACAGCCATCAGCACGCTTGGAAGCAGAGGAGACAGAGCCGCCTTTCTTCATACCCGACACGCTACGCTTCTGCGCTTTTTCATACGCTTCGCGCATCTTGCGAGCCATCTCTTCCTGACGTGCCTGCTCAAGCGCCTCACGTTCTCTACGTGCTGCTGAAGCCTGCTCTGGCGAACGACGGGGCCCCTGCGGGCCTTTGGGCGTCTGGTTCATTAGCACTTACCGCCGTAAGCCATCTTGACCATCTTGCCCTTGGTCTTGCCCTTGCTGGCGATACCATCCGCGCCCTTGCGGAACACCGAACCGCCTTCCTTATAGCCCTTGACCATCGCACGGCCCATGGTGTCCGGCGTACGACGCTTCATAGCGCGGCCAGCCTTATCGGCCAGACCACCCTTACGCATCATGGCCTGCGTACCGCCAGCCGCGCCCATACCACTCACCGGGTTGGCAGCACCGCCACCAACAGGAGCAGAAGAACGCGGAGGGCTCGCCATCACTGCACGCTGAGCAGCACGCGGGTCGCCACCGGGCTTGTATCCCTGATAGTCCCTACCCAACTTCGTAGCAATACGCTGCCGAGAAGCCGCCCGCTGGGCATCGGTCATTTTGCTCATCATTTCGATTTACTCCTGAATTTACGGCCTTTGTCGGCCTTGTTGAATTCCTTCGCCACTTTAGTCGGGACTCCGACTTTCTTAGCAAAGGCTGGGTTATGGGCGGCAGCGGCCATGAGGTTACGCTGCGCTTTTGACTTACTGGGCACGATGCTGCTCCACTAATCTGTCGATCTTCTGCTCTAAACGATCCAGACGATCTAAAAGTATCTGAGAATCAGCGCGTACTTCAGCCCGTGTAACATGATCTCGCGCAACTTCTTCACGGGTCTTGTTGAGAAGAATCCCAAGTCTCTTGAGTTCTTCAAATTTGTCTTTCACGACAAACCCCAAGATACCCACGATTCCCGTAAGAACCATGTTCCAAATGACCATTTCCATCTCAACACTTCCATGCGCGAAGAGACTTGTTGATGCGGCTATTCGGATCATTGGCCGTCTTGGCACTCGTAAGTTTGCGCTTCATGCCAGACATACGGGCACAGAACGATTTCTTACGAGGACCGCCTTCAGGCTGCGGAGCCTTGAGACCCGGCTTACCGGGATTAGCGCGGTTATAGGAAGCCCGACCTTTGGCATTCAAGCCGCCAGCCGGGTTTTTCCCTTCTTTCCGCTGCCAAGCGGGTGACTTAGGCATAGAACACCATCACCGAGACCACGCTCGTCAGATCAACATAAATGTCGGTCTGGAAGAGCAATCCTTGATCAGGGATCAGGATGTAGTCTGGAGTCGAGGACGCAGCAAGGGTATTGACGGTCAGTTTGACCGAACCTGAAGCTCCGCCATCTCTAAACACCACACTGCCTGCCCCCGTGTCGGGGATGATGTAAATAGCCTTAACGCGGTTACGGCCAAGGGTATTACCCGCCTGATCAGCGAGGAGCCCGTCCGTCGTTCGCACCGCACTGGCTAAGACATCTGTTTGCATAGCCATTAGCGGCTCCTATTAAGCGATGGTTACGCCACGCGAAGCAAGGATCGCCCAACCAGCAGCGGTGTAGATCAACGTGACAGAATCGCCTGCCGCCGTGAACGTGATGGTCGCAAAGCCAAGCGGGGTGGTCGGGGTCAGCAGAGCCGAACCACCGTCAACCGTGTGGACAATGACCTTGAGTTCACCAACAACGCCATTGGCAAGCGTCAGAGCCTGCGCCACGCCAGACGTAGTGAGCGAGGTGAACGTGTTGGTAACGTCAACCGCACCAGCGCCCGAGAGGGACTGCGTGCTAAGGACGATATCCTTACCAAACGAAGAGTTGATCGTGACGGCACCCGTGGTGCTGTCGATAGTGACGGACTCAAAGCCGTTCTGTGAACGGACCGGCCCCGTAAACGTGGTGTTAGCCATTAAAAATACCTCACATGCGAGTAATAACGGTGCTTATCAGTCTGCATGTCGTCAGTCGGGCCTGTCTGATAAGCGATGTTTCCCGATAAAGACTATATACGCCTAGGTTTCCCAAAAGGGAAGGGGGGCCGAAGCCCCCCTCACCTAGTTCATCAGGACGCGCCCGGCGAACCGAAGATACCCAGCGGATCCGACCAGCCGAAGCTATAACGCTCACGGCTCTTGTAGCGGACGTTACCGGTATCGAAATCCCCGTCCATGCTGTTCGCAAGCGGGGTACGGACAAAGTGCTTCATGCCGTTCGGAACGTCGGTTCGGAGGAACCAGCCATTCGGATCAGTCAGGAAGTGGTTGACCGTGTAGCCTTCCGGAATCGAACCCATCGCCTTGATGGCGTTGATGTCGTTGTCAGCGGTCGCAACACGGAGTTCCGTGTCGAGGAGTCGCTTGGCGACGAACATCAGAGCCGGGGGGACGATGAGCTTGCGCGGCTTGGCAGCAATGAGCAGACCACGTTCGTCGGTCCAGCCCGCAATCTGAATCACCGCAGCCTCAAGCGAAGTCTCGTTGAGGTCCGAGGCGGTCAGACGGTTGCTGTTGGTGCCGCCCGAGACGAGCGGGTGGCTGGCATTGCAGAGCGACACGCCGTCGCCACCGGTATAGGTGGACGAGAACGCATTGTTCAGCACCGCAGCAGCCTTGACCTGCTTCGTGTACGCCATGGCGCGAGCAAGAGCCTTCGGATAACGCTTGCTGAGCGAGTCGTACAGATTGTCTTCCACAGCCTCTTCCGTGATGGAGAAGCCGAGAGCAATCGTCTCGTGGTTGTAACGAGCAGTCCAAGCTTCCTGCGCGTTGTCATACGCAATCGCTTGGCCTTCCGGCTTGACCGGAGCAGCGGAGAACCCGCTGAGCTTCGTTTCCTCTTCGAAGGAACGCTCGGAGGTCTCAGTTTCGTAGATCTCCTTGTGCTCCTCACCATACTGCTTGTACTCCAGACCGAACAGGGCGTTCAGACCGGGCAGCAGCTCCTTAAGAAGTTGTGCACGTGAAATAGCCATTTCTTAGAACTCCTGTTAGGTGCCCGACGCGTTGTTATACGCGTGGTAGCCAGCGTTGAACTTCACGATGAACTCGACGAAGTTGCCGCTGCTGTTGGCCGACTCAGGCACCACATCAACTACACGGAACGGCAGTGAAGTCGTCACGTTGTTGATGAAGACGCCCATCTTGCTGTCACCGGTCGTCGAAGAACCCGTGTTAAGCACGAGCTCCGCGTTGGTGCCAAACGAGTTGGCGCGGGACAGGTAAGCCGGGAGAAGACCGCCAGAGGAGCTATTCGCGACGTTGCTCGTCACGTTGACAACCTTGAACAAAGCGTTCGGATCGTCGCAGACGTAGGCCGAGATATCATCAGCAGCGATGCTACCCGGATAGTACTGCGAGAAGAGCTTCTGCTTCGTCGAGGGGTTGGTGTACGAACAGCCGAGGAACACGCCGATGATACCCGCAATCGGGGAGGCGTCGTTCTGGAGGGTCGTAATGATGACATTTCCCGACGAGTTCAACTGGACGACATCACCGTTGTAGATGGCCGTGCCGTAGTTGTTCCCAATCGGAATCTGTCGAGTCGCACCCGCAAACGGCAGTCCACCGATCAAATTGACCGGCTTCAGGCCATAAGGTGCATCAACAGTGGGATAAGCCATTTGATACTCCTAAAAGTGAATTTATTTACCACCGCGTCCGAACGAAGTCGTTGAACGCTTCTCGTTAAAGAGCGGCATACGAGCATCGTTAGTACGCATGAAGTTGTTATCCACGGCGTCCATCTGGGACGAAGCCTGCTTCAGATAATAATCATCACGCTGCTTCATCATCTCTTCAGGAGCCTTGCACAACAACAAACCGCCGATTTCGACATTTCCCTTAAAGCGGGAGTTCGGATCGGCCTGTAGCATCAACTCCGGATGGTCTTCGGCCTTACAGGGCTCCCAACCTTCACGGAGTTTTGCGGACGTATTTGTTGGGTCAGCCGTGCCCATCAAACTGGTCCGGATCCACCTAAATACCCAACCCGGCTGTTCCTTTGGTGCAGGAAGTACCTGCGGCGGGGTCCAAGCGGTTTTACGCTGCGTTGATTCACGCTTTTCCAATTCACGATCAAGACGACTGTCAGCCATTTGAGTTCTCCAGTTTCATAAGTTCTTTGGCGTACTGCTCGTTGCTCAGACCAAGTTTCTTGGCAAGTGCAACTTGAGACGTTGTTAATCGAACCTGCCTCGGGGATGTGGCCCGAGTTACCGGAGCAACCACATTGGCTGCTGGCTTTGCACGAGGTGCGGTTTTGGCCTGCTCCCTCGCTGGCTCTTCCTCAGTTGTACTTTCAAATACCTCCGGAAATCGCTTCTTTATCGTCTCGTCGATTCGGTGGTAGTAATCATCGCTACGCGGATCCATACCAGCACGGACCAATTTTTCGTGCAGGCCGAGCGCGAGGGCGGTCATCTCCTCGTCCACACCGAACCAAGTATTTTTCTGCCTCCAAGCCTCGGCTTTTGGGTCATAGACCGGGGCAGATACTTGCGGTGTCGTTACCTGTTGGTTTGCTTGTACACCCTGTTCTTCACTTTGTAAAGAGGGCCTGAAACGCTCATAATCACGGAGTTTTAGCTTGGCTTCTGTCAAGCTTTCTTGTGCTTCCGTAATCTTCTCAGCGTCACCGGATTCAAATGCCTGCTTGAGTTTCTCCTTAGCACTCGTAAGCTCGATATTTGCAGCCTTGGTGACTTCCTGAATATAAACCTTCTCACCCTGCCCAAGTCTTTGTTTTAGCTTGCGATTTTCCTCAAACTGGGCCTGAGCAAACCGTTCAGCCTCTGCCTTTTCACGGGCATAACGCTCCTTCTCACGACGCTCGTCGTTCCAAACCTTCTTCATCTGTTTGAAGCGTTCGCGCACGTCGTCGGAGTATTGGTCGAGGTCATCCTTCTCAAGGGACTCAACAATCTCCTTCGGCATAGGCTTGGCATGCGCCCTATCTTCAGGCGGCATGTCGTCCACGATTTCAATGCTCAGATCGTCCGCAGCCTTTTCGACTTCGGGGGTCTTTTCATCAGGGAACTTAAATTCCTGCTGGTCTGCCATAAATCCCTCCTTTAGGCTCGGCGGATGCCACGGGGGTCATCGACCACCGCTTCCACCGTGTCGTCGTTGATGATCCGGAATTCACGACCGTGGATGACCACGCGGGTGCCCGAGTACGGACGGGTGAGGACAAAATCCCCCTCCTTGCACCACGGGCCTGTCGGAAACCGGTCCTTGTCGGCATAGCACAGATCACCCATCTTGATGACGAACAGGACGACGGTTGTCTGCTCCTCGACCTTCTTGGTGTCCTCTGCCTTGATGATGCCGCCCTCATACTCCTCCTCCACCTGCGGTACGGCGCAGAGGATTCGGTACCCCTTCGGCTCAGGGAGAAGTTTTGCTTTCTCTGCCTGCTCCTTGGTGGCTTCAATATCAATACTACTCATCAGCACGCTCCAGTTTATTGGCAAGGTCTTTAATGTGATTCTTGGCGAGGTCAAGACCCTGTAACGCCCCACACAATCTTTTGTATTCAGATTCGTTGAGCTTCCCCTGTATCAGGCTGTCAACGATAAGTCGCTTCTCTTCCTCAAGTTTTGAATCGAGGTATTCGAGCGGTGTGCTGTAGTTCATGATCTACAGTTACTCCTTTGACTTGGATTTGTTAGCTGCCGACATGCGTGCAATGTCTGCAAGCTCCTTGGCCTTAGCGATTTCGACGCCGAGGCGTACGCCTTCGGCCCGCTGTTTGGCCTTATCCTTCTGAATGTCCACGCCCATCTTCGCGGCTTCAAGCTGCTGTCTGGCGGAGGATTCGGCTTGACGAATCTCCAACTCATCGGCCTTGGCAACGGCATCAACGGTGTCCTTTTGAGTCTTCCGCTGCTGCTCCTGCATCCTGATCTGTGCATCAATCTGCATCTGTTGCTGCTTGAGTTGCAGTTCCTGCGCCCTAAGTTGCAGTTCCATCTGCTGCATCTGGATGATCGGATCCTGTTGCTGCTGGGCGATCTGCTGGGCTTGTGCTTCTGCCAGATCCTTCTGTAGCAACTGTGCGGCGGCTTGAGCCGCAAGCTGAGAGACCTGAATCTCGACGGCTTCTGGCATAGGTTCTTCATCGGGCGGCGGCAGAGTGGAGCCAAGCTGCTTCTCGATCTGCTTGCGATATTCGAAGGCAATGTGCTCCATCAGGTGCGCTTGTGCTGCACCCATGATTGTCTGCGCCTGTGGGTTCTGGCCCACCATCTGCATGATCTTCGGGTCCTGCATAGCGGCCATGTGGACACGAATGTGCGCCTCGTGATCCTGATACAGGAACGCCTTGACGGGTTTGCCCGTCATGATATTCATGTTCTCCGTAACCGGATCAGCAGGCTTCATCTCATCCGCAATCGGGATGATTTTCTGGGCGTTTTTGATGCCCAAAGTCTCGATCATCTGCCTATGTAGATAAGGCAGATCATAGATCTGGGGATTCGTCTGACTAAGTTGCAGCACGGCTTGGTACTGCACGATCTTCTGCGACATCGTGGCCGCGTTCGGGTCCGACACCGGGATGACATCTACGTCATCGTAGTCAGCCTTCTTGGCCTTGCGATCTCCGACCTCCGGCTCGTACGAATACTCGTCGGGGGTGTTGTCGCGGATGATGAGGGCAAGGAGCTTGAACTCCTGCTTCATCGTGTAATAGATGCGGGCCTGCACCGCGCTCATCACTTTGAGAACACGCTCAAGGATGGCAAGCGTCGTACCGACCGGGGCCTGCGAAGACATATCGCTGACCTTGAGGTCCGACACCGCAGCGAAGCGGCGTCCTTCCTCGACCACCTTGTCCATCAACATGGCAAGGGTCTGGCTCGGTTCCTTGTACGGCAGGGGCAAAATGTTGTCGCGTATCGCGCCGCTCGGCACGTCTACGTCGCGGAATTCTCCGGGAGCAATAGGCGTATCGTCTCCCTTAATTCTAAGCCCACGCGACTTGAGGCCACCCGGTAGGTTGCTGAGGGTTCCTGCGTCGATAAGCTGCCTAAGAAGTGATGTAGCAGCCTTAGAGTGTCCGCCGATAAGGTGGATGAGACCAAAGTAGTAGAACCCGAATCCGGGGATGTAACCATAATGAACAAAGTGCTGTCGCTTTTCTTTGAGTTCATCGTCTTCTCGCCAATTCCTTCTGATCGCCAAAACCGTGCCGGTACCCTTCTCAATCGTCACCACGTAGGGCAACGCGATACCTGTCTCGTTGTTATCGTCATCGACATCCGGGTATCCAGCCAAGTCGATGTTGACGTGCATCTCAAGAAGCTGGAACCGGTCGTCCATCGAAGCACTGAAGCCTTGATCCTCAGCCTTCTGCTTCTCAACCTCGTCCATCGTACGGATCGGGTCGCCAAGATCGATATCCCGGTAGAACCCCGCATACTGAAGTTTGCGGAGCTCGTTCTTGGTCTTACGCATGCGGTGCGTAACACGGTCGGATGACTCAAGGTTCGGAGCGCCGTAGGGGACGATGATGTCCTCAGCCGGGATGAACACCGCAGTCTGACGATTGAGCGAAGGGTCGAAATACACCTTCTTGAACGCGTTACCCGAGAGGGCCAGCGACAGCAGCATGCGCTCATGCTCAGGCCGATACTCCTTCATCTTCTCGGTCAACTGATAGTTCATGTCATCAGCGACACGGATGGCAGAGTCCTTCTTCTCCGGGGTCTCCTTGCCGATGATCTTTGTCTTGACCGGCCCCATCGCAGGGAAGGTCTCCATGATCGTCTCGGACTGGAACTTGACCGCCGACTCCATGAGAAGCGGGTGGAACACACCACACGCACCCGGCCACGGCTCGGTGCGCTCTTCATAGCGGATGCCAAGGATCTTCAATCCTTTGATATACGTATCGAGCCAGTCTTTACGACTAGAGAGGTCCTGCTCATACTGACCGATCAGTTCACCAGCGAGACTCTGCAACTCGTTCTCGCCCATGTAGTCAGCGAGGTTCACGTCGAACGCATCAGCACGCGGCTCCTCCTTCATCATCTCGATGATGGCCCCATCAACGCCGATGGTCACTGCCTCTGGGTCTTCAACCTCGATCACAACGTCAGACTCCGGCAACGCGCCAAGGCCGACCGGGGCTTCATACAGACCTTTCTCAATAGCCATGATGCTCTCCTAGCGCCGCCTTAACGTCGCTGTATTTGTCTTCGGATTGTAGGTGTATTGATCAATGGACTTGCCAGCGGCTTTTGCCGCCCTGTCCTTGGCTCGTTCTGCGGCGGTCATTCTGTCGCGCTTGCGACCTTCAGCCGTCAGATTGCCTTTGGCATCGACATGTCCTCGCTTTTTAAGGATCTCAAGGGCCATGTCTTTGTCTCCGACCTGCGCTGCAAGCCGGTCGATCAACTGCCCTCGGCCCATAAACTTCTGGGTAACCATCAGTAAAACCCTTCTCGTCTGTGGCTCTTGAACCATTTAGTCGGCTCAGGCTCGTCAGTCGGAAGCCGTATGAACCCACCCTGTCTAAAACGGATAAGCGCAAGAGTGGTCGCGTCCACCAAGTCATCGTGGGTCCCGCTTGGAAAGTCGTTACATTCTTCCATCACTTCCCGTGCCCATCTGTGGTCGCTACACCAGACTATTCCTGAGCTAAATAAGTCCACCACCGCATTAACGCGACTGATCTTGTCCTGCCCCTTACCCGGCGTGAACTCGGATATCGGAACGCCCATACGACGCATCTCCTGATACAGGGCTGCGCCGTTAGACTTCTTCTCTACAATAAATGTATCAGGTTGCCACTCTTTATACTCGTTTAACACCAACTGCTTCAACTCGGGGAACTCCATCCGCTCCTTTATGGAGTTGAGCAGGACGATGTTGTAGTTGTTGGTCTCCTCGTTGAAGAAGACCCCCCAAGTCATCAGGGCGTTATAGTCAGCCCGGTTGTTCTTCTCCTGAGCGGCGTCAAGAGACATGATTATATGTTCGCACTGGGGAGGGGAGTCCTTCTCCCATATCCGCCACCACTCCCGTTTGATGAGCGCCCCCTCCTCAGAGGTCGGCTCCTGCATGTACTGGGCCTGCCAATACCGCACGTCCATCGAGGCTTTTTTAGCCAGCAACTCATCGATAGCCCAGAACTCAGGCCAGAGCGGTTTGTCGTTCAAAATAGCGGGAAACTGTACAACCTCCCACTGATCGGCGTCGTCGTTGCGGATCATGTGATCGACGATCTTCCCCGTCAGGTCCATCTTGGACCAGCGGGTCATCACCACGATGATCGCGCCACCCGGCATCAGTCGCTGGACTGGGCCTGACTGGAACCACTCCCATGCTGGTTCGAATACGTCTGCGCGACCCTGTTTAGCTTCCTGTTCAGAATGAGGATCATCAATAATAAAGAGATCGGCACCGCGACCAGCAAGAGCGCCACCCACGCCAATAGCGAAGTACTCGCCATTAAAATTCGTACCCCAACGAGACGCAGACTTACTGTCCGCTTGAAGTTCGACATTAGGGAAAACATCACGATAACTCTCCGACCCCACCAAGTTACGGACCCTACGACCAAAGTTCACCGCCAGATCCGCAGTATGCGAGGCCATGATGACCTTTTTCTGCGGGTATTTACCTAGAAACCACGCCGGAGCGAGGTACGAGATCATCTCACTCTTGCCATGACGCGGGGCGATGTTGACGATCACTCTTTTTTTCTTGCCTGCCGCCACGTCCTCAAATATCCCGGCCAATTTCCGGTGATGCGGACCCACTTTGTAGCCCGGATATACGTGTTCTATGAAGTCAAGGAAGGAAGTTGTAGCCACTTCCTGCGTGATCTGTGATTTGCCGTCCGCAACAAGCCTAGAAAGCAGCGCCTGCTCCTTATCCGTCATGTACGGCAGGAGTTCTTGGGCCTTTTTAACGAGATCAGGGTTGAGCATCGCCCTGTTCCACAGGAATCGACTCGAATTCGGCCTCAATCACGCCATCTTTGGCACGTTGCTTGGCCTTTTCATGGCTCAACACGCGCTTTTCTACGCTCTCGATGATCTTGGCAAGCTCTTTTTCGATCTCAGCCATGGGTTTGACCACGTGAGTGGTCTCGGTACGGCGCTTAAATGCGTCCACACCGTCTACTTCGCCCAATTTTGTGACCGCAGCGATGCGAGTCTTGCTATCCCCGGCGTGTTCGATCTCATAAACAAGCTTATTCACTACATAAGTCTTGAGATCAGACAGTTCTTCGACAAGTTTGAAGCTTGCTTTGGACACGAGACCGGCCAAATAGACCTGTAGCTCGTTGGATTCTTTGCTCAGATCAAGTTTCTTTTCAGGATCTGCCATATGTTCACGTGCAATCTGCTCTGCACGGGCCATGTCCTCCTCTGTAGGAAGCACGGGGGTATCAGTCAGATCAGAAATCAACTTAATAGTAGCCGCCCGCATGCGAAGTTCTTCAGATTGACTAAGCGGGGGCAGGGCATCCGCGATGGACGCGGGCAGCGGAACACCCTCATCGATATCAGGTATTAACGGAATGGGAGCCGGGGACCCGGCGTGTAGTTCCATGAAGTTGGATACTACAAGCAAAATATATAAAAGCAAACGGCATGGTACCAAAAAGACAACCGGGGGGTGTTTCTAATAGAACTTTGGAAACCACGTGGTGATTTGTATGGATCAGAGGGGGGCGGGGTGCGTGCGGAGTCCCATTTCGCAGCGGGGGGGTCGGGTGCGGTGGGGTATCGTTCTGGGAAAATCCCAGAACCGCCGTGCGGCGTGAAAAAAACATTGTTAAATCAATGAGTTACAAAGGGGCTTGTATTAGCAATGCTCATATGGTGAGATATAGGGGTCACGGCGACAGGGGCTTATCGGTCCCGGCTGATGACGCGGAGTAGATGTTATGAGTAAGTCATCCAAGGTTGGCGCAGCCGTGGCTGCGAGTGTCGGTACCGTTGCGACGGTTCAAGGGATTGCGGACGCTATCGTCACAGCGTCCAAAGGTGGACGCGCCGCCGCCATGATGGCGCGGGAAGTGTGGGGCGCGAACTTCGCCGCCACTATCAAGCCCCGCAGCGTAGAGCGTGAGGGCTTCAACGCGGCCGTACTGAAATCATGGACGGCCGACCCCACTAACAAGTCCCGCACGGCCGTGCGCGAACGCGGCGAGTACCGCTACGCGGAACCGGACGAACAGGTTGCGGAGGGCAACGGTACGGAACTCTCGCCGGGCTTCGTCCTGCAATACAAGGGCAATGCTCTCACCAAGTTGAAGCGCGAGACCCCGACACTCGGCGCCCTTGTGGCGGAACAGGCGAAATACTTTCAGGATATCTGCGCCGACGCATGGCGCAATCTGAAGGATGCCGATGCTAGCCTTAACCGCGTGGCGGGGGCGACGGCGGGACGCGGCGCGACTGGCGGTACCAAGCCCTTTGGGGACAGGTTCCACCGTGACATTGAAACTAGGATTTTGAAGCCCAATGCCGCGTCATTCGAACGCGGCGATACTACGGCCTTCGAACCTAGCCTTATGGAGCGCGCCGTTGATGCCATGTTGAACGTACTGAAGAAGGGCTGACCTAGCCCAACCTTGGGGGGAGGCGAAAGCCTCCCCCTTTTTTTGTCCCCGCGATTCGCGGGGGCTATACCAGTTCCATAGGTGTGTGCGCGCATGCGCGTGGTTGCATCGTTATAGTTTTGCTTAAATCATTTTCTGGGATTTTCCCAGAATCTCGCTGCAACCCTGCGTAGCAGGGTAACACAGTCCGGTTTTGCCGTCAACTGCCTGCTCTTTGTTCCAACTTCGCAGACTTTGTTCCAATTCGTTCCAACCTATTGGAACAAGTTTTTCCCATGTAGATCAAGCACTTACAGCGTTTGTTCCAATGTTCCAAGTTTTTTGAGGTATACCTACCCCTGCATGGTAAAAAACGCGACCGGATGAGAAGGCAGCGCGGTGCGTCAACCCGCCAAAAAAATTTCACGGAGAAACCGCGCTACCCTAAAAAACTTGGAACATTGGAACAAACATCATTTTTTCTCTCTCTCTTCTTCTTCTATACTATAAGTATCTATCTATCTTCTCTTCTCTTCACCTAGCAAAATCAAGCACTTACTTCGCCCCGCTCCCCGCTCCTTGCACTATCATAGTGTCCACCTTTCCTATACTATCTGTCCCATAGCACAACTTTGAAAACTGGAACAATTGGAACAAATCCGCAAATCTTGGAACAAGCCAGCGGGACATGGAAAAATAATCGTCAGTTATTTGTTCACAAGGTTTGACATAGTATAAGAAACATGGGATAATATTAGAATGAAAAAGCGAACCGAAAAAGCCAAGTGAGTGCAGCGTCATTCTGGGATTTTCCCAGAATGGATTACGGAGTAAGCCATGATGGCTCAACTAGGAGGTTATATGAGCGAGTACAGATGTGACCGATGCGGTAACGAGGTCAACCCCGCTCGTTACGAGATTGGATATACAACGTGTAAACCATGTGGTGAGAAGCGTGCGCGTGCGGTGAAGCACACGGTGCTGCCGTTGCATAAATCAAACTACATGGTACCTGCCAACCGCGAGGAGATTATGGGGTTCAACAACAAGGGGGGGTTCTACAGATGAACGGATACGAGACTTGGGCAAACGTGAACCGCCTTGCGCGGTACTTGGAGCCGCCACGGTATGTGAGCCGTGAGGAATGGTTACGGCAGGAGCGCATAGCAGTCGGCAAAGTTTGCCGGTGCGGGGACTGCCTGTGTTGTGAGGAAGTTAAAAAGGAGAAGCAGCGATGACCAGACAAGCGACTAACCGCATCCTAGAGATGGTCGAGTGCGGTCTACTGGACAAGGATCAGGTGATTCTGGCCTGTCTCAAGTACATGAGCGAGGACGAGGTTGCAGACATGGCGCATGCAAACGAGTTCTTTTTCGCAGAGGAGAACGAAGACGAGAAGTACGCCCGTACTTGCAGCGAGTGCGGCAAAGGCATGAATGAAGGTTACTGCTTTGACGGTGGCAGAGCCTACTACTGCTCCGATGAATGTTTGCACAAGCACTTCACGCCCGAAGAGTGGGAGGAGTTGTACGACGACGGAGAAGGTGATTCGTACTGGACAGAATGGGAAGACGAGGACGACGAGGAGGTGCAATCATGAACGAGAGAAAGCGAGTCATCGTCACCATCAGAGGTGGTATCCCCGAGGTACTTGAGGCACCGGATGGCGTCGATGTGGAGATATGGGACTACGACACAGAGTGGTATCCCAAAGACGAGTTGGAAGAAGACGAAGAAGGCGAGAAGTATTTCCCGAGGGAGTTCTAAAATTTTGACATTGATGTCAAGGTATCTTATACTATTCTTACATTCTGGGATTTTCCCAGAATCAACCACGAGAGGTAAGTAGTTATGAATGTTGAGACGGACAAGTTATTGAAGAAGCCGAACCACGTTATCTCACTTGCTACGTCCGCTATGTTGGTCGATGCGCGGGTGACGGTGTGGACTGGCACTAAACAAGACAGCGAAATCAGCGAGGAGGTCACTACTGCCAAGAAGGCAGAGCGGGACTCAGGCAAGTTCGTGAAGCACTTGCTAGCGAATTGTCCAGAGCATAAGCGTTGCATGAACTATCGCCAGATTGTCTACAACTGGATGCAGCGACGTTCGTATGACTGGGCGGGATCGCTACGGTTACTACCTGTCGTGGACTATCCGAAGTTCATGGCTGAGTACGCACACCATGAGAAAACATTCTACGAGTTGGTCGATACCTTTATTCAAGCGTACCCGGTCATCGTGAGTAACCGTGCGTTTGCCTTGGGTGACATGTTCGATAGGAACGACTACCCGACAGCAGAAGAAGTCAGAGCCAAGTTCACGATTAACTTGTACCGCTCAGAGGTGCCGACAGGTGACTACCGGGTGGCTATCTCACAGGATGCGGTCGATGACCTTGCGGTGACTTACGAGCGACAGGCACGGAGTCTGGTCGAGACTGTGCTGACACAACAGAAAGATCAGTTGGTGGACATCATGCGGACACTTGCTGAGAACTGTGCTGTGGAGACGGTTAGCGAGAACGGTGAGTTGAAGGTCAAGCGTAAGAAACTGTACGAGTCTACGCTGACACGCGCACAGGAGTTGTGTGAGACATACCGTGAGTTCAACCTGACAAACGACAGCGAGTTGGAGTCGGTGCGTAGTCAATTGGCTAGCGTTGTCGGTGGTCTGACTATCGAGAAACTGCGTGACAGCGACACGACACGTGTCGTGGTGCATGAGGGACTGACCGATATCTTGTCGAAGTTTGGTGTGTAACTTGATTCTGGGAAATTCCCAGAATGACTTTGATTTATGTAATTGTGTCGATTACTTAACCATGTGGAGATTGTTATGGCTATTCAGTTTATCGAGCCTATCAGCGTCAACGAGTTTCGTAGCATCGTGCCGCTCTATGCCAAGACGGTGACTGTCATCGGCATGGGTGAGCCGGGTGTCGGCAAGTCGAGCGTGTTGCGCGGCATCGCAGAGGATATGGGTGACAAGTGGAGGCATCCACGTGATCACTACCCTGATGACAAGTACGAGTACATCTACGTGGACTGTGCCGTGCGTGACATCGGTGACACGGTTATGAGTGTGCCGGACAACGACCGCACGAGACTGACGCAGTTGGTGTCTGACTTGTTCAAACTGTCATCGCCGCGACCGAAGGTCATCATGCTCGATGAGTTCATGAAGACTCCCAAGTTGCTGCAAGCGATGTGGACACGGCTCATGCTTGAACGATGCGTAGGTGATACCCCGCTGCCCGAAGGTAGCATGGTATTTGCCACGAGTAACAACGAGAGCGACGGTGTTGGTGACACTCAGTTGGCACACTCTGGCAACCGCACGATGCGAGTGAGAGTACGCAAACCTACGGCTAACGAGTGGTTGCCATGGGCAGGTGAGAACAACATCGCCACCGTGATCCGTGCATGGGTGGCTATGAACCCATCGTCACTTGCGTCATACCTTGATGGTGGACAGGATGACAATCCGTACATCTTCAATCCTGCCAAACGTGAGTTGTCATTCGTATCGCCACGGTCTCTCGCTCTGTCTGACGTTGTTGTACGCAGTCGTGACAAGGTGAGTGCGAGGGTGACTGAGGCGGCACTTGCCGGTGTCATCGGTGCGGCAGCAGCCAAGGACATGAGTAACTTCATGAAACTTGAACGGGAGTTGGTGCCGGTCAAGGATGTCATCGCCAACCCCATGGGAGTGAATGTCCCTGACAACAAGGCAGCGGTGTTCATGATGACATTCAACGCCATCGACACCATCGAGACGCAGGATGACCTGTCTAACTTCATGAAGTTCATCGAGCGTGTGAAGTCTGTCGAGATCGAGTCGTTGTTCTTCACCATGTGCATGCAGAGTAAACGTGTGGTGCGACTTGCTAAGAACAACAGCCGAATCATGGACTGGGCCAAAGATAACTACGAGTTGCTGATTTAACGGGAGGCGTTATGAACACGGTCAAGAAGATTGATCCAGAGTTCGAACTCAAGAGAGCGCACGTGAACTTGCTGCGTCATCGTGAGACCTGTCTCTACGCAGGTGTCATCATGATGGGTGAGTCGAGCGTGGTGCATGACGCGAGAGCATGTCCAACCGCATACACGGATGGTGTGAACAAGCGTTATGGCGCTGATTTTTTACAGAGATTGACTAGGCCACAGATAGCGGGACTTGTTCTCCATGAAAACTTCCATGTGTTGCTGAAGCACTTGCCTCGCCATCGTGACTTGATGAAGAAGAACGCGAGACTTGCCAACGTAGCGATGGACTACGTTGTGAATGACATGATCCATGAGATTAAAGACAAGACTCTCGCAGAGTTGCCGCCCGGTGCGCTCTACCATCCCATGTTCAGCGGGTGGTCTGTGCGGCAGGTGTATGACCATCTTGAAGATGACATGGAGAAAAACGGTGGCAGCGGTGGACTGGGTGACGGTGAGCCGCTCGATGACCATGACTTTGATGCCATCGAGGAGATGACACCAGAAGAGTTCAAGAATCTCGATGAGAAGATACAGGAGGCCATACATCAGGGTGGAATACTTGCGGGCAAGTTCGGTAACAAATTGCCACGACAAATTACTGACCTGATGAAGCCAGAGATTGACTGGGCTGAGGTGTTGCGTGATTTCTGGACTAGCAGCATGCGAGGGTATGACGAGTACACCTACGCACGTTTGAATCGTCGAAGGTTGGTAGATGATTTGTTCTTGCCAACGATGTACTCCGAGAAGATCGGGCGCATCATATTCGGCATCGATACGTCGGGCAGTATCAGTCAGAAGCAGTTGACTCTGGTCGCATCGCGCATCGCCAATCTGTGCGAGACCATGCCACCTGATGAGATTGTTGTGCTGTGGTGGGACACCGAGGTGCGCGGCAAGCAGGTGTTCACGGAGGGTAACTTTGCCAACATCGTGTCGCTGATGAAGCCGATGGGTGGTGGCGGCACGATAGCATCGTGCGTTAGTGAGTATCTCGATGAGAACAACCTGAGCGCCGATTGCATAGTGATGTTCACGGACGGACATCTTGAGTGTGATGTCAGATGGAAATCGAACGTGCCTACGCTGTGGCTTATCGACAAGAACGGTAACGAGTCGTTCAAGCCGCCGATGGGTACGCAGAAAGTGAAAATCAACCGATAGGAGATAAGTTATGCAGACCTTCCTTCCATCCCCGTCCTACGAAGAGTCGGCACGGGTTCTTGATTACAAGCGTCTGGGCAAACAGCGCGTGGAGACTAAGCAGATATTACTTGCCATGGGTAAAACGTCGGGTGGTTGGGTGAACCATCCGGCGACGAAGATGTGGCGAGGTCACGAGGTTGAGTTGTGCAGGTACGGTGCAGCCATGAGCCGCGAGTGGGTGTCACGAGGGTACAAGGATACTCTGCACGCCTTCTTCACGGATCTCATGGACAAATTACAATCGGATGGACGGCAGGATACGCCACCGCCATGGCTAGGCGACGAGGCTATCCACGCATCGCACCGCAGTAACTTGCTACGTAAAGACCCAGAGTTCTACAGAAAGTATGGCTGGCTTGAGTCATCCGATCTTCCGTACATCTGGCCTGTGTGACGGTGGGTTCGTTTCGCAAAAACCGGCTAACGCGATTAAACAAATCTTAGGAGAAATGTTATGAGCATGAATGTACAGTCCGCTACGTCCTTTTTCTTGGCAGGTCTTCATGACGATGCTACTAGGAAGGAGATACAGACCAGCCGATTCTGGCCGATCATCGTTGCAGCCATCAATCAGGTGAAAGACCCAGATGATTCTCTGGTTGTCGGGCCTATCGAGCGGTTCACACTAACAAAGTCTCTGAAAAGCGTAGACCTAGTGACCCGAGCCGGGCTGCGCGTCTGCGCGGTATATAGAGATGATGAAGACCCAGATGGATGTATTGCGTTCGGTGGCATCAACGAGCCGCATCGCCTTGGAAGTTCGTGGTCGTGTATGAACGTCGCCGTAGCGAGTAAGAACGTCAAGTACATCGTCCGTAAGATCAAATATCAGGACAGCGACCCGTACTACGCTATCCATAACCGATGGCGTGATACCAAGCAGTTCCTCAGTTACCAACTGAATTGCATGATGGAACGCGCTGTCAGGTCTAACGGTGTCATGCCGGAGAACATCAACATACCCGGCTATGCCGCTACCGCTCTGGTCAAAGCGTACATGGGTGAGATAAACAAGATCGATATACCGCAACACATTGTTACGCAGATCGAGACACAGTACCGAGAGTACGTCAACAAGAAAGAGAAGGCTAAGGATTGCGTATCTAACCTGCGGCAGATGCTCAACAACGACAAGTGGGTGATGCTGAGCGATATGGATGGTGCGGTGATTGTTGGTGCTATCAGTAAGCGCAATTTGCAGGCAGCGTTGGATAGTTACGAACTCAGCGGCGAAATACCAGACCACAACAAGTTTACGTACATAGACGCCATCGTTCCCTTCAAGCGATACCCGTCGTTCGATGCGATTGAGGATGACATTCGTCGTGATATCGAGATGCAGTTGACCATGCTCAAGATACATACGAACTCTGACAAGCCGCCTTTGCTCACGGCTAACGATACCGAGCGTGGACACCGGGTTTATGCCGACATTGGCGTGATGGTGAGCAGCGACTACTCGCGGTCTCCGGTAGTTGTTGTAGATAAAACGGTGTGACTAACGGAGAGCCCCATGCACTTAGTCGAAGAGTCAAATGTAATACACATACCTGTGAGGGTTGGCGAGAAGACCGTAACGGTATGGGTTGCTACAGATCATTGTAGGTACTTCACACACCACGAGGTTCCTGAATGGTTGAAGCAGCGCCTCACGATGATCATGTCATGCGATAACAAATATCTGACCACACGTGATGCCATGGACTACAGCATCGCACCGAATGGAATTGTGATGCGGTCAGCATATGAAGACAGTAAGAGAGAATGTCCCGAGGGGTTCGAAGATATAGGTTGGCGTGTGAATGACAAATACTATTACGTAGTTGCAGACACACAGACCGTAGATGAGTTGAAGATTGGTGCTGAAGTTATCCGTGAGAGGTTGAGACCATGACACCAGAAGGAAAAGTTAAGGCAAAGGTAAAGAAAATTCTTAACGAGGTGGGTGCGTACTACGCCATGCCCATAGGAACTGGTATAGGTTCTTCCGGCGTTCCTGATTTTTTGATTTGTAAAGGAGGGTTGTTCTATGCTATAGAGTGTAAGGCAAATGGCAATAAACCTACCGCGCTTCAAGAAGCGAACATGAAACGCATACGCGAAGCAGGTGGGATTGCCCTAGTGATTGATGAAACCAATGTTGATACTTTGAAAAAGGAGATGTGTTGTGAGTAAAGCAAAAGGTAATAGTAAGGCGAAGAAGATTCTTGCTCTCTTGGCAAAGGGTGAGACCATCAAAAATATAGCGAAGGCTTTGAAGTGCAGCGAAGCGTATGTGTACTACGTGCGTTGGGAAAGCAAGAAGAAAAAGGCTGTGATGCCAGAGCGTAGCAGCGACCCGAAGGTACAGGCTGCGGAGAAGAAGTACGTCAAGAAGGTCAACAAATTGTTTGATGCGACGACGGTGACAAAGAAAGAGATCGATGCGTTGTTCAAGCCGATGCGCGACCTTGTTAATCACCCGCCGCACTACAAGTCTGGCGGCATCGAGACCATCGACTTCATCGAAGCCAAAGACCTGAACTATCGTCTGGGCAACGTCATCAAGTACGTGAGCCGCGCCGGTAAGAAGTTGGACAGCGACCCTGTGCAGGACTTAGAGAAGGCTGCGTTCTATCTCAATCGTGAGATTGAACTGCGGAAGGGTGCGTGATGTTTCGGGCCATCAGGTTTTGGTGGCTTAAACAAAAGGCTTGTGCCAAACGGGAGTGGGGGCATGTCCCCCCTCCTAATTGGGCCTGTTGCAGAGGTGGGAGGGATTACTGGTGAACGAACAAGTTATGGAGTATTCCAAGGATCGTCTCAATCAACAGATACGCGACTTGATGCGCGAGAACGGACACTTCAAGGACTTGCTTTTCCGCAAGGATGTCGAGTTGAACGAGTTGCGCCGTCAGTTGGTAGACGCAGATAAGACGAACAATTTCTTGAGCGTCATTTTGGGCGTAGTTCTCTTGGCGACCATAGTATTTACGTTTTACGCAATCAGATTGATATCAGGAGTGTAACCATGCCTCTTCACTATCAAACCGATATGTTCGATGACGATTGGGATCGTGAGTGGGATCGTATGTCCCACACCATATCGGAATATCAAAAAGAGATACGCGAGATGCGTGAGCGAATCAGATGGTACGTGTCCCGCATTGAAGAACTGGAAACCGAAGTGAAGCAGTTGAAAAGTACAGACGCAAGATGGGTGCAAGAGCCATGAATATGAAGAAAGCCGAAACACCAGAGCCTCTTTATCGGATCAGTCTTCCGCCAGAAGACCATCACAAGGTGAGCGTGAGTAGGTATTACCGTGCTACACCTGACGATGCACGACTGATTTCGTAT
>Ga0315902_10001875_pt1 | contig 33437 bp, 34 predicted proteins | sample LakEriMetagenome_9_FD_203523 | JGI IMG/M metagenome (GOLD analysis project Ga0315902, IMG submission 203523) | Freshwater fungal communities from buoy surface, Lake Erie, Ohio, United States - Buoy 12 MA117 | ecosystem: Environmental > Aquatic > Freshwater > Lake > Lake biofilm | place: USA... | reverse complement strand
ACGCCACCTTGAGCAGCAATCTATTCAAACAAATAGTTACAGAACTTTACAAAATGAGATTGCGATGTGGAAAAAAGACTACGCAAATCTGACTAATACCTCTGACGAACTCCAAAGATTAAATGAGTTTACTAAGATGTTAGAACACGCATATCAAGCATTAGATTTTCAATATCTATATTTAATGCATTTTTATCATCGAATTCAGAAAGACTTACTCGATATGCTGGACGAGGGCGCGCATGAGGGGCTTGATGAGGACATTGTTTCACTTCTCGAAGAAAGCAAGAAGTATCAATTTGTAAGCCCCGTGGCATTCCTAACTTGGGAAGAGTCTGAATTGGAGGCAATAAAATCTTCTTATAATCGCCTCACCGAGACTCAAGGTAGTGATAAGTGCGATTGTGTTTATTGTGCTCAATTCTCTGGAGTAATGAGCCCATTCACGGTCGAAGATAACGAGAGAAATGATTTTTTTGAGAAAATCCTGGGCAAAGCAAATGGGGCAGGGATTGCACGATTATTTCTTTCTAAAAAGTAGCCCGCTGCCTGTTCCTCCGAATCTCCAGGCGCTACGCCAGGAATTAAGTGTATAAAGCGAAGGACTTTCAGGTTGCTTTTAGTTTCCTGCCAACATCTCAGGAGTTAACGGAATATAAGCGCGTGAGACGAGCTTTTTCTTCTTAACTTCAGCCACTTGTAACTTATCTTTCATATCAACACCGGCGTTAAATAGCCCGATCCAAAGAGTAGGCATCTGGCATTGCTCGACACTGTAATCATCTGGGAGTGAAGAATAGATAACACCGGATAGTTCGCTTCCTGCAGGAACATCTTGCGGATCAATGCTGTCGCTATAGAACGAAGAGTAAGTTTTTTCGTTCTTGCAACGCAGCAAAGCACCTACGTCCAAACCCGCATCAATTTTCTTAGAGTAATTTTCCAATTTTACGTCAATTGCATAGACAGAAACTTCAACATCGATTGGCGTGGATCTACGATCAAACTTAAAGCTATTAACCGTGACCAAGAATTTTTCATAAGTGCACTTGGTCGTGTACTTGCCCTTGACCTTCAGAAATTTGCAATCAGGTAGCGCCATTGGAATCGCCTTACCAAATTCAACTTTGGTCGCTGCCTTTAGCTCTAGTTCGAATTTGCTGGGCAGAGCGGCGGAGGCCGCGGTGGGGTTGAATGCAGCGGCCACTAAAGCGACTGAAATCAAAACGGATGCGGACTTTTGATTAATTCTCATAGGGGAATCCTGACCCATTACTCGTCAATGCTCAACTTGAAATATGGGATTTCGGGGGTGATTATCGGGGTAAAGCTGCAGCGGCTGCGATTGCAACCGCTGCAGTGGCACGTGGGTTATGCGGCATCTGCATCGCCGAAGATTGTTTCTGCGATGGTGGCTATGCGTTCTAGCCGGATATTGGCTTCTTCCTCTTTGCCAAGTGCGGTGAGCGCTTTGGCAAGTGCTTGGTTTGCACCGAGGATATCTTCCCAATCTTTATTTTCATCGAGTGTTAATTGTTCTAGGGCCGAGACCAATTCTCGTTGAGCATCTTCATACTCTTGGCAGAGTAGGTGTGCGACGCCGAGGCGATAACGTGCAAATCCTTCCATTGACATATCTTCGGCGACTTTTGAATAGTTGAAGTAATGCTTGGCGTGGAACTTTGCTTCTGGGCCATTTTCTAGGACTGCATATGTAATCGCTAGATATTGATCGGCCCAGTTTACGTATTCCGGATTCTTTGCTTCTTTGAATAGCTTGCGAGCGCTTAGGAACGTTGCAATTGCTTCGGTGTGCATATCCAATTTGATCTGTGCTGTTCCGATATTTAGAAGGTCGATCCCCATCGACATCGGTGTGGCATCTGGATCAATTGCACTTTGTGCGGCTAGGTGACTGTCGAGACTTTTCTGCCATTCTCTGGCGTCATACCAATCGCAGGCGGCGGCGCGTTTGGCTTTAATATAACCAGTTGTGTCATCATCGATCTGAAACAACTTGGCTATTTCTTCGAAGGTATCTGCAGATTCTGCCTGGCGCTTTAAGTGGCGCAGTGAATATGCTTTTCCTTCATAGAGGTGGATAAGTTCTTTAATGTGTGAATCCATACCTAGTTTGAAGTAGATATCGATTGATGTATCAACGAGTTGTAAGCATTCGTTGAAAGCATCTCGCCGGAATGCGATGTGGCTGAGTTCATCTAAGACTTCAGCTCTTTCGGCACCTTCGGTCGTACTCATTCGCTCCCAGAGTTCTAGCTCTTGGGTGTTGTTCTCATTGTTGTTTTCTGCGCTCACCGTTTCCTTCTTCTTCGGGAATGTGCTTCGGACAGTTGCAAAAGTTACCGAGGGTCACTGACAAGGGGTCTTGCTGTGGCTTGGGGGTTCCTTAGGGGGAAGCGGAGATTAACACAGTTTTCGAACAGGTGTTCGGGTGGGGTTTGGGCTCCGCTACTGGGGGTTGTCGGTGGCTGGCTGTATCTTTTACCTAGGTCAAGAACTAAGCGTTAAGCCTTTAGCTTGCTTAGTACCAACCGCGCCAACCGCGCACGGTGGTTCTAGAGAAGACCTGCTGGCGATGAATGACACCGCCAGAAGAGCGGGTCTCTATATGAGGTCCATTAAGGACTGTGTTTGTTATGCCAAAAGCAAAGAAGAGTGCGAAGAAGTATGTGGATCTAAAGATAACCAGCGAGGAATTGGAAGATCTGCATAGCAAGATGGATGGCGAAGTTGGAATGGCTAAATATGGGCGCTTTAAGGCGTGGTTGCATTACGCGAATTTGAATTCGTGGCAGCACCAGAAATGGCACTGGGGTTATGTAAATAACGCGGGGAAAGAATGGCACTGCACGTGCGGGCTGGTTGTGGCGATGGATGCGGTGGCCGAAGTTGGTGGGCTTGCGCATTTGGAATTAGATGCCGCCCATCGCGGGCGGGGACATCGCTCGTTGCCGGACTTCGGTGAAGTGGTTGTTGCATTTATATATGACTACAAGTGGATGGAAGAGCTCGGCGTTTATTACTACGACGCTTTCTGTCAGGTTTGTGGTGATTATGTGTTGGAGCGTCCGGGCAAAGAGGCGGATATGTTCAGCGATATTCACAACATAAGTTGTGGGTAACTCCTGCGCGAAATCTCTTTAGCTAACTTCCAAAACTAATTTATCCAGGAATCTATGGAACCACTGCACGGTCATGGCTGGCTCGTGCGATGGTGATAGGGCAATATTTTCATAGCGATCTAGCAGGTAATTAGTTGCGGTGCTCATCTCGGCTCGAGCTAAGTGATAACCAATGCAAAAGTGTTTTCCTAGCCCAAATCCAACGTGGTGGGCAACGCCATCTTTGTTGCCGCCGGGGCGTTTTTCAAATCCGAGATGGAGATCTGATCTATAGAGATCAAAGGTTCTCGGGTTCTTAAAAACGGTCTCATCGTTGTTGGCCGACATCATGGCGACGCGAACGATCTCACCCTTTGCAATTCGCGTTCCGTACCATTCAACATCTTCATTTAACTCTCGGTCTTCATAAACGACTACGCCATCGCGGCGCATAAACTCAGAAATTGCGGGCTCGATAAGAGTTCTATCTTTTCTGATCGCTTCTAAAATGTGTGGATTCTTGAGGAGCACATACCAAAAATTGGAGATAGCTCGATCTGATGTCTCGCCTCCGGCGACCATTAAGAGTGAGATAAAGGATGCAATCTCTGTGCGAGATAGCCCTTCCCCTTCTTTCGAGCGACTCTGAGTGATTTCAGTAATTAAGTCATCGGTGGGATCAAGAATTCTCTTTGAAATCAGATCATCGATATTTCTTGCAAACTCCTCGTGCTTTGCTTTGCCCAACGACTTAGCCGGCTCGATTCCTGCTAAAGCGTTGATAACCAAGTTGGCTACCTCGTGCAGGTATTCATCGTAAGAACTCTCCATGCCAAGCATGCGGGCAATTATCTTTAAAGGCAGAGGCGAAGTAATTGCCTTAATTGCATCAACTTCACCGCTCTTGGGTAGAACCGCTAGAAGATCTGAAACAACCTCATTAATCATTGGTTGATAATCGTGCTCTAGCTTTTTGCCAACCATCACTGGTGCAACAATTGAGCGGCGCATGTCGTGATCTTTTCCATCCATTTGCACCATTGTTGGGCCAATGACATCGGTAAAGATTCGCTCATACGGGCGAGCGGAATACACCTCATGGTTTCTAAACACCTCGGTGACATCGTTATAGCGAGTAAGCAGCCAGCGCTTATCTATTTCGTCATAAAAAAGTGGTTGCTCCTTGCGCAATTGCTCCCAGACCGGAAATGGATCGAGGTAGAACTTATCCTCGTGAAGGTTCTCTGACTGAATTGGCATGTGTGAACCGTAGCAAGAGTGCTTGCTAATGCCATTCAGATGTCGGAAAAAAGAGTGCGTTTTTAAGCATGACGTTGCGGGGCAAGTTGACTTGGAGCATCACTAGTTCGGCTACGTCTGCAGGGCTCATCAACTTACTGCGACCATCTGAGCCCGCGCGGTTAATCTCTTTATTGAGATCATCCCAAAAGGCTGTGTCCACACCACCAGGACATAAGGTCGAGACGCGAATACCTTGCGCGATTGCTTCTTGTGCGAAGCTATCCATAAACCCCATCACCGCCCATTTGGTTGCGCAATATCCTGACCATTCTGGATAACCCTTCGTGCCACCCGCAGAAACAATTGCGATGACATCTCCTGCGCCTTGCTTTTTCATTGTGGGTAAAGCGGCCTTAACAATATGCGCAGTTCCTAGGTAATTAACTTCCATCATCTTGGCCCAGTCGGCAGGATCTGATTCCTCAACGGAACCAATTACTCCGATACCGGCGTTGGGAACAAGTACATCAATAGAACCAAACTTTTGTACTACTTGATCAACAGCGCTTACACAATCACTCCAAGAGGAAACATCGCCTACGATCGCAATTGTTTGTGTGCCAGAAAGTTCGGTAATTTTTTTAGCGGCTTGCTCAATTCTCGTTTGATCTCGCCCGACAATGGCCGTTTTGATTCCTTCTTGTGCCAATCGCAAGGCGACTCCAAAACCAATGCCACGTGAAGCTCCCGTGACTAAGGCAGTTTTGGCTGGGCTTTCTCCGCTCATGATGTGAAGGCTAGCAATGCCTCAGGATTTTGACTATCAAAAAAGTGTCCCGCGCGATTAACCTTGAGGCCACCTATCTTGCGCACCAAAGACTGGACAATTCAATGACTCCCACCTAGGTTTTCACTACTACCTCACTAAGGAGTACAGCAATGGCAAGAGCGTGTTTTCTCTTCGAATGCGGAAAAATCGGATGACTTTATTTACTGATCCACTTTTCTCGGTTGAAGGCAAGGTTGCCATCATTTCCGGGGCGGGAAGTGGTTTCGGTCGCACGATCGCACTTGCTCTAGCAGAGCGCGGTGCAAGTGTTGGTGTTCTCGATATCACCGAAAAAGCTGCGGAAGAGACAACCGAACTAATAACTGCCGCAGGTGGACGCGCAATTACCTTGGTTGCAGATACCCGTGATGCTGATGCTGTTGAAAAATGTGTGCAAGAGGTCATCGCTAAATTCGGAACTCCACAAATCGTTATTGCATCTGCTGGGATTGGACGCCGAAGTCCAGCGATTGAAATGACAAGTCAAACCTGGAAAGACGTAATTGATGTCAACCTAAATGGTGCGTGGAATTTGGCACAAGCAACCGGCCGAGCGATGATTACGACAAAGACCAAAGGTTCAATCATCTTTATTTCATCGATTGCAGCCTTGGTCGGGTTACCAAACGGGAATGCAAATTACTCTGCGAGCAAAGGCGCAATCCATGCTCTGATGCGTACCTTAGCCATTGAATGGGCCACTCAAGGTGTCCGTGTAAATGCAATTGCTCCAACACATTTTCGAACTCCACTCATTGTGGCTTCAATCAAAGAAAACCCAGAAGGTGAAGCGTTCTTCAAGGCGAATATCCCTATGGGCAGAATGGGAGAACCAGAAGAAATCGTGGGATCAATAATTTACTTGGCATCAGAGGCATCAAGCATGGTTACAGGCACGGTACTAGTTGTAGATGGTGGGCACACCGCTCGCTAAATTTCTGTTAACCCTTAAACGCTCGGGGATGCTCTATCCATTTATCTAAAGTGTGGCGATCTTTTCTACGACTTGCTTCGCCGAAGGATTTGTCATTGCCGTGCCATCTGAGAAAACCAGCGTTGGCACTGTGCGATTGCCGCCATTAACTTTTTCGACGATCTCGGCAGTTCCTTCGACTTCTTCGATATTGATCTCTTCAAAAGTGACGCCAAGATCGGCGAGTTGGGATTTCAAGCGTTTGCAGTAACCGCACCAGCTAGTTGAGTACATAACAAATGACATTGGCTACCTTTCCCTTAAATTAATTCAAGCATTAATAACACTCGCAGCACCAAAATCGAAGGCACTCTTTCGTTAAGTTGCATAAGTTATCAGAAATTAAGGTGTTAAACCTATATTTTCAGTGTCAGTATCTCTTTTGGAAGGAGAACTACCAATATTCCCGATGAGGCAGAGATATCTGAGATATCTGACTTATAGCTCTTAAATTCTTTCCAGGATTTCGCTTGATCCGTAGATCGAAAAATCTTATTTTTTGAGGCAATATAAAAGTCTTTACCAATACTTTCTATCGCTGTCACATCAGACTTGAAACTCAACTTCGACATAGTCGTAAAGGCATTGCTCGTCCTAACGAGTTTGCCTCGATCTATTGCTATAGCCCTACCGAGCGAGCCTGATTGAATTGCAATGTCCGAAAATTTAATTCCCTCTGTTTTTCTCCATTTTCGACCCTTATCTTTGGAATACATTAGTGAGCCATCTATGGCATTTTCTCCAAATATTTGGACTCCCGATACTTCTAGAAAATGAAAATCTACCTCGCCCAATAGCGAGACAGACTTCCAGGTCCTTCCGCCATCATCTGAACGTAGAAGACCTACAGGATTAGGTAACTTGGATCCTGGTCCAGGGTGACCACTTGCAAAGAGAGTGCTTCCGAAGCTATCCAGACCCATAATGTCGAATCTATCTTCACCTATCGGCTTCATATTATTTTGGGATACGAATTGAAATAGACCTTCGTGAGTTGCCATCAAAATACGCGAACCAAACGCGTGGGCGCCGTGAATATGCGTAACAGAGTCAAATGTCGCCGCATATGATGACGTACTTTGAGCAAATGCCAAAGTTAAAAGGATTGCAATTGATTTTCTGTGCTTCATTTATACTCTTCCCGCATAAGGCATCATGCCTTCCATGCTATAGATGTTTGAATATCGCAGGCCAGATTTAGTAGAACGAGCTTCCCACATCATTTGATTTCCGGCATAAATACTTATGTGGTGGATTGTGCTTTGGGTTCCTTTATATGAGTAGAAAATTAAATCACCAGGTTGCATTTCTGCAATTGGAATTTGTTTTGTGTATGTGTAATAAAGACTTGAGTTTAAGCGATCCCAAATTGGCCAGCCCAATCCGACAGATTTAAATGCGGCATAGACCAAGCCAGAGCAATCGAAGGAGTTAGGGCCTTCGCTACCCCATACATACGGCTTCCCCGCTAGCACTTGTCGCTTCGCAAACTCAACAACTTTCAGACGTTGCTCTTCAGTTGTTCGAATTTTCGATACGCCAGTCGGCCCTCCGGCTCTCCAGATCTTTGTCTGAGGCTTATTCTTGCTCGCTTCGTTAGCGCGGGCTTCTTCAAGGATTGCGAGTTGGCGTCTTTGTTCCAAAGTAATACGAACTTTTTTAGCCGATGCCAAATCTCTCTGCAATTTATCTTGAACAGCCTGCAATTTATCTACTTCTCTCTGTTGCTCAGAACGCGCCGCATCAGCTTCTTTTTTAGCAGCAGCGACCCTCTCGGTCACAGCAATTTGGTTGGCTTTCGCCACCTCCGCTTTAATTTTGGCTACCTCAGCCAAGTCTTCGGCGACTTTAAATCTTCTCAGCGCAGTTTTATTTCCTTCCCCTAGATTATCTAAAGTAGATAATCGGTCAATAAGATCCTGAGGCCCATTAGAGCTTAGAATGGATTCAAGATCTGTAATTCCTCCACCTGAAATGTATGCATTCATAGCCAACTTTCCGATCTCACGATGAGTTCCGGAAACTGCTTCAGACGCAACTTCATATGATGCCTGCGCGGCTTTTGATTGATTCACGGCATCGGCAAGATCTAATCGTGCTCGTTGATATTTAGCATCAGCAGCATTGGCTAATTGAACGAGCGCTTTCAAGTTGCCGCGTGCTTTAGTTAGTTTCTTTAGCGCTTCATCCGCGATCTTTTTCTTAGCGAGTTCTGCTTTCTTTGCAGCTTCAATTTGGGCAAGCGTTGGCTTATGATTTTTCGCTGACGAAGGATTTACTCCAGTACTGGAAAATACAAATAGAGTCAGAAGTGCGATGAGTTTGAATCGATTTGGTGAATTCATAGCCTTCTCGCCCCGACAAATGGCTTGGAACCAAAGCGTTTAGTTAAATTGACAACTTCAACTCTTTTTCCTGGTCGTGGAGCTTGCACCATCTTTCCGCCTCCCATATACATGGAGACGTGACTAATTGGCTTACCAAAGAAGAGTAAGTCTCCTGGTTTTAGCGCGTTATAGGAGACCGACTTGCCATATTTCACTTGGATACGTGACGAATGTGGCAAGGAGACTCCAGCGGTTTGATATGCACGCATAGTCAAACCTGAACAGTCCCATCGCGTTGGCCCGGCAGCCGCCCAGACATAAATGTCACCGATTTGTTTAAGAGCATATTTAAGTGCAACTGAGCCTCGAGAATTATCACCTGCATAGCTAGCTGCATATTTCTTAGAATTTTTGAGAATTTTATTCTCTCGAGCGGCCTCTTGTAACGCCAATCGCTCACGATCTTCTTTTTTCAATGATTTCAAAATCTTCTCAGCTTTTACCAAATTAGCCTTCGCAGATGATACTTCCCTCGCTAATCGCAACTTTTCAAGTTTTAAAAGTTCCGTCTTATCCGAAACAACAAATCGGGAAGCCTGAACTCTTTGCTTAGTGCTCGTGAAGTTTTGCAATTCTTTTGTATATCCACGGGTAACAATCTCCAGAATAGAAGCGTCGGAGAGATAAGTTGTGGGATCCCCAGAAAACATCAGGTCAATTGACTTGCCAAATCCGTGTCCTTGAAAACTTGCTATCGCTATTCGGGCCAAAATTTCACTTGAAGCATTTAACTGCTTTTTTAATATTGCCTCTTTCGCGATGAGCGCTGAATTCTCTTTTTCTAGCTGCTTAATGCGGATATTCGTTTCATTTGCCGCCTCATACTTTTCAGCGGCAAGCGTTCGGAGTCTATCGACATCACGTTGCGCCGATGCAACCGAAGGAGCGGATAAAGCTGAGTGTGGGACAGCCAGCGAGATTGTCAGAAATGCAATTACGAGTATGACCAGGAAGGTGCCACGCCAGAATGCCACCAAATTATTGGTCAGCAAAATTGGAACGGCCCGACGATGTTCGCCTACAAAATGAATTGACATATGAATCCTTTTCTCGTTAGTCAAATAATCGATAAATAACGAGAACGTATTAGATTCTAATGACTCCTAATTGAAAGATAGATAGCGCCGACAAACTATTGGGGGGTCTTTGAGTGACGCTTCGCAAGCGTAGAACTTGTAACTTGGCTTGCTCGATGAATTTTGTATTTTTCTTCATTACAAATTTACGAATAGCAAGTAGTGCAAGGAAAAAAATGGCTGTGCAAATATTTGCTGCAAATGAACTTTTACCGGTAACAGCCGATGCGGTTTTATCCGTAAATTCGAAAGATCCGATTGCAGTCGATTGAGTTAACTGATCTGAATGACAGGCGTGGACGACTACAAATCCTGCTGAGAATATCGCCAAAGTAAGCGCCAATATCGCGCTGTACTTAGAGGTTAGGGATCTCGAGGCGAACATGGCGGCAACGTTACCAAGGCAGTCGCGAAAATTCGTGCTAAACGGGGGTTCACAAACAGTTCTCAGCGTGGCCGTACGGCGGTACAACGCGGCGGGGATTCTGGATCGTTGAGTCAAAAAATGGGTTCCCCAGTACCATTACGACCCACCCTGGATTTGAAGCAATCATTAAGTGAAAGTATGCGAGGTTTTTTCTTGTCAATCAAAGATCTTGATCCGAACCTAGTTGGGAAAACCCACACGGCTCAAGGTGATATCCGTTTAGTAAATGATGATGGCTTTACTTGGCTTCCTGATCAATCAATCGATTTAGTGCTCACCGATCCCCCATTTAATATTGCGCGAGATACCAACTTTCATACATACGAAGGCAACACCATCAACTCTTACCGCTTTGATGCTGAAAAGGGATGGGACTCTTATTCACCTGAAGAGTTTAAGGATTTATTGAAGCGTTGGGCTCTTGAATTTGAAAGAGTTTTGCGTCCGGGTGGCAGCTTTGCAATTTTTTGCGCTGATGAATATCTATCCGATCTGATCTCAGCGCTTAAGGATGCGAAGTTAAAGCCACGTCGCACTCTGACTTGGCGCAAGCCAAATGCGGTGCCAGTAAATCGTAAACATATGATGATGAGTGCGTGTGAATACATTGTTCTAGGCGTTAAGGGTTCGAAGGCGGTATTCAACGCGGATATCGAGTTTAAAGAAGAACCAGAAATTACTGTGCAAGAAATTATCGCGATTTCAGATAAAGCGTCCACCATTATTGATTTGGAAATCCGCAAAGCGTTAGAAAAGCTGGATGTGCGACCAAGTACCAGCCGAATCAAAGAGATTGTAAATAACGCTATCGCCGAGGTTGCTTCGGCGGCGGCTGAGCGCTCAGTAAATATCTACTCAGAAGATGAAGGCTCTGCTCAATTGTGCGTTCCAAACTTTGTAAACTTCAATAGCAAAGCTGGAAATAGACTTCATCCGACGGAAAAGCCAGTGAACTTGCTGCGCTACTTGATTGAATTGCTATCTAATCCAGGCGATGTCTTGCTTGATCCCTTTGCAGGTTCTTCTTCACTCGGTGAGGCAGCGTTGATAACTAAGCGCTCTGCAGTGCTGGTTGAGCGTGATGAGGAATTTTTCGATAAAGGATCAAAGCGAATTGAGGCTTTACTAAGTTCGCAGGCACAAAGTCTCTTTGAGTAATGAAAGTGAATTCGCCTCCCATAAATGAGAGGCGAATTCAGATAAAGGCTAGGAGTTGTTAGAACTTCTGACGATACTTATCGATTACTTCATCGATAATTTCAATACCAAGACCTGGTTTGCCAAGCGGTGGATATACCCAGCCTTCAGAGTGCGTGAAAGGCTCTGTGATTAGATCATTTTGCATTGGGTTGACCAGAGGCTTGAACTCAAAGAGTCTAAATGCTGCGCTGCTAAATGAAACAGCAAGGCTAGCGGCAGAGATAATTGCAGATGACCACGCGTGCGCATTAGCGGTTCGACGATAAGCCTCAACACGATCAGCGGTCTTCTTAAATCCGGTAATTCCTTCAGCGCGACCTGGATCAATTCCGAAGACATCGCATGTGCCGGTCTTGAGAATTTCTTCGAATCCCCCTACTTGCCATTCGCGCTCACCATAGGCGATAAGCGTCTTTGTCTTTGCGCGAAGATCTGCATAACCTGCAGGATCCCAAGCACCTAGTGGTTCTTCAATCCAGTCAATGTTGTAATCATCAAATGCTTGAACGCGCTTAACGGCAGTTGCAACATCCCATTTAATTGCGTAACCACAATCGATCATGATCATCTTGTCTTCGCCGAGGGTTTCACGCATAACCTTTACATATTCAACATCTCGATTGTGCTCATAGCCAAGATGTGCGTGTCCGCGCTTTCCAAAACCAACTTTCATTCCCTGCAAACCTTGATCCATCCAAGACTTTGCCTCTTCTGCCATCTTCTTAATATCAACATCATGAGCATGGCCAGATGCGATTGCTGGCAAACGATCATGGACTGGGCCACCAAGTAATTCAAGAACACTCGTATTTAGCGCTTTACCTTTTAGATCCCAAAGTGCAATATCGATTGCAGAGATCGCATATGAAGCAATTCCACCGCGATAGCCGTACCACCAAGCACGTTCCTTTAGTGAATGCCAAATGGAGTAGTTATTAATTGGATTTTTTCCAATCAAATAATCCTCAGCAAGACCATTTATGAGAGCGGCTACAGCGCCATTGGCCTCTTTAAACTGTGTGATTGACTCGCCCCAGCCGACAAGACCGTCATCGGTTGTGATCTTGACCAAGCAAAGGTAGCGCTCGGCATTAAAGTCATTTGGCTCTGGGTAGGCAACTGGAATTGGCTCAACTTTAACAATCTTCACAGGTCTTCTCCTTTGGAGTAATTGGTTCTAATATAGAGCCGTTACGGAGGCGGGACAAGGTCTTGCCTAATTTAATTTGAAAATGTAATAAGACTTACATCACTAGTTGCGAAAGGTACGCAAAATGTCGAACAATCAAATCTCAATAATTGATACGCACGTTCACTTCTTTGACTTCTCTCACCCTGAATTAAAGTGGGTCTGGTTAGCGCCGGATTTCCACCACCCAATCATTGGAAACATTGACGCCATCAAATCTCAGGCATATCTGGTTCAAGATTTCCGCGCCGAATCAAGATTCGCTGGAGTTGAGGGTGTAGTCCACGTACAAGCCGCAATTGGATCGCCAAATCCAGTAACCGAAACTGTTTGGCTAACCAAGATGAATGAGACATCTCCAATTCCAATCAGAATCGTCGCCGACAGCAATCTTGGAGCAGCTGGCGCAATTGCCCAACTAGAAGATCATGCAAAATCCAACATATTTGTGGGAGTGCGTGACTTTAATGCGGAGCCAATGCTTGCTTCAAAGGAGATAAATCCAACTTACGAGGAATCGCTAAAGTGGATGACCAAAAAGGAAATGGTCTTTGACTTAGATTGCGAGTGGATGAATATGCCTGAGGCGCGCAAGCTTGCTGAGCGTCATCCAGATCTTCCGATTGTTCTTGAACATATCGGCTTCCCACGTGAGCGCACCGACACTTACTTCCAAAACTGGAAGAGCGCTATTGAAGGCTTGGCTAAGGCCGGTAACGTCACGATGAAAATCTCAGGCGTCGCAATGACCGATCCTTTCTTCACTAAAGAGTCGCTAAAGCGCTGGATTGACGCCTGTTTGGACGCTTTTGGTCCAGATCGCTGCGTGATTGGCTCTAACTGGCCAGTCGATCGCCTCTACAGCTCATATGACCCAATTATGCGTTACTACCGTGAATACATTGAAAAGCTCTCTGTTTCTGAGCAAGAGAAGATCCTTAACAAGAATGCTGCAAAACTTTATAAGTTCTAAGGTTAAATCACGGAAACTTCTATAGAGTTTCCAAAGTGAGGAGATAGGAGGAGCAAAATTGCTCCTCCTATCTCATTAAATAGCCATCGCAATTAGCCTCGCCCTTTCGCTGGAAATTGTGAAGGATTTCTTGAATTTAAAGGCGGGATCGGAGTGTTGTGTTTTACCTCTTTGCTATTGCAAGCACTTTCGCATTTGCCTTCGGAACTTTCTTTACAAAAGGTGTAACGCTTCGAATCTCGATCTTTCGAGCTATAGGACCACTTTTTCTCCTTAACGCTGTCTTCGCAATTCCATTTATCGGTACCGGGCCATCCTGGAAACTCACCACAGGTTCAGTTCCGTACTTGCATGTTATTTCTGCAATCTCAAGCGCCCTTGTTGCTTACATTATATTTTCGATGATTTCTAAGAGCACTGCATCGGTGAGCTCAGTAGCGCCTGCCATGGCACCCGTGGTCGTTTTATTACTCTCTCCGATATTTCTAAGCACTTCAATTACTTGGGCTCAAATACTGCTCGTCACCTTCTTAATGGGCATAACTTTGTACCCACTGCGCAATTCAATTTCCGGGCTGAACTCAGGGAAAACTATTGCATTTATTCTCCTGGCAGCTATGGGTAATGGATCTGTGGCGGTAATTGCCAAACTCTTAGCCCAAGAAGGTGTTGGAATGCCAGAAACTTTTGTTGTGAGACAGATACTGGCTGGCGTTGCCCTCATCATTATTTTTCCACCAATTGGACTAAAGTTTCGAGATTTTTATGAGCTAGTTCGCAGATCCATGTTTATGGCTATTGGGCATATGACATCAATTGAGGCGATTCAAAAGGGTAGCCCGCTGGTTGTTCAGACATTTCTTTCAGCAATTCCGATTACTGTAATCGTGATTGAAACCGTTGCCTACAAAAAGCGTCCCGAAAAGGCGATAATCATTAGTTCGGTCTTCACGGTATTGGGAATTGCTGTACTGAGTCTTACTCTCTAGTTCAAAAAATCAGTACATCAACTGTCCACCGGAGACATTTGCCACTGTCCCAGTAACAAAGCTTGAAGCTTGCGATGCGAGGAAAATAACTGGGCCAACCAGCTCCTCTGGAGTAGCGAGCCTTCCCATAGGAATCATGCTTACAAATGATGCAAGTTGTTCTGCGCTTTGATTTCCTGTCATCATCGAAGTGTCTACTCCACCGGGAGATACAGCATTTACTCGAACTCCATCTGGAGCAAATGAACGAGCTAAGCCCTTAGTCATAGATACGACGCCACCTTTACTTCCGGCATAGACGACTGAGCCACCAAATCCGCCGGTCCACCAGCCTTGTGATGAGAAGTTAACGATTGAACCTTTCGTGCCATTCTTTTTAAAGTGAGCATGTGCAGTGCGATTCAAAAAGAAAGTAGCTTTCATATTCACATCGATTTGCAGATCCCAGTCTTCTTCGGTGACATCATCGACTGTTGCACGACGGCGAAGTACGGCAGCGCAATGCGCCAAGGCAACAACTTCTGCGGCCTCCGCTGCTTTTTCAAAAATTTTCACGTGGCCGTTCAAGTCAGAAAGATCGCAAGGAAAAATCTGGTGACCAGTTCCGGTTAAGGTTTTGAGCACATCGGCAAGTGGAGCGGTTGGAATATCTACTAGAAGCACTTTGGATCCAGCCTCAGCAAATCCGCGAGCAACCGCACTTCCTATGCCGCCGGCTGCTCCTGTAACAACTACTGATTTTCCAGCAAGTCCCGCGTCGTTTCTCCATTGCATAATGATCAAATCCCCCGCTTCGGTTCACTTCGGTAATTGGTAAGCCTAAATACTAGGCAGAACCTAGGCAATAGGCAATACTCAAGGCTTGAAAGTTTTAAGAAAACATATTAAAAGTCTGGAACATTTAAAAGTTTGCAGCAAAAGAAACGAACTCTTTCGTAAATTCTAATCGGTAGTAAAATGAACATAATTTCTTAGGAGGAAAAATGTCAGTCAGAGGAAAGATCGCGGTCGTTACAGGTGCATCAGGCGGTATTGGTCGCGCAACTGCAGAACGTTTAAGAGATGAAGGAATGCGCGTAATTGGCGTAGACATTAACCCAGAAGGATTGAAGACTGTTGCTGGAATTGAGCATGTAGTTGCCGACTTATCAAATGATGAAGGTCGTGCAAAAGTTGTAGAAGCGGGACGCGGTGCTCACACGTTAGTAAATGCCGCTGGATTAATTCGACTTAAGAAAATCACAGATTTCACAACCCAAGATATTCGCGATATTTATGCGGTAAATGTTGAAGCGCCTTGGTATTTAATGAGCCATCTTGGAAGAACCATGGTCGACAACGGATCGATAGTAAACATTTCATCGGTTTCTGCACGACTAACTGCAACTCAAGAGACGGCTATTTATGCCTCGTCCAAAACAGCGATGTTGGCCATGACTAGATCTTGGGCATACGCACTTGCTCCACGCGGAATTAATGTCAATGCGATACTTCCGGGAATTGTTGATACGCCAATGCAAGAGCACGTGTTAAAACGTTTGGCGGAGTTAAGGGATATAACTGTGGAAAGCATTTCTAGCAAACGATTGGACACAGTTCCTTTACATCGGACATCTAAGCCTGAGGAGACTGCAGGTTTTGTCTATTTCTTGATTAGTGATGAAGGAAAATACATCACCGGACAAAGCTTGAGCCAAGATGGCGGCATAACTATGTAGCCATCTCGGCTCAAAACATTGGTTAATCCAGGTGCCAGACTTCTGTCATTTCCATCAGATTGCCCTTGTTATCAGTTAAATTCACAATAACTTCTTCGAACCACTTCGCCCAACGAGCATTTGATTCAGCTTTGCCTAATTTTGCGAAGGCAGTTGCAGCATCAGGTTCGACTTCAAAGTATCCGACAATCTGTGTTCCACGACGGAAGAGGCTGTAGTTTGTGAAGCCAGCATCTTTGATAGCGGCTACCAATTCTGGCCAAATCTCATCGTGACGCTTCTTGTATTCTGCCTCTTGTCCTTCAAAAATTTCGAAGGTAAAGCACATTCTCTGCATAATTTGCCTCCTAGGTTGAGATTCTTAAGTGTAGATGTTTTTAAAATTGGGTCAATAGAAACCTTGACTTACATAAAAAATGAACATATCTTTGGCGAGTTAAAGGGAAACCAAGGAGCGGGGTATTTCGTGAGCAAAATTCGTGTTGGCATCATTGGAGCAGGTAGCTGGACAGTCGCATCTCACTTGCCGAATCTGGCAGCGCATAAAGATGTCGAATTCGTCGGAGTCGCCCGTAAAGGCGTAGAACTGCTCACCAAGATAAAAGATAAATATGATTTTCAGGTTGCTTCTGAGGACTATAAAGATGTACTCGCAGCCGGGGTTGATGTAGTTGTTGTTGGAAGTCCGACTGGATTCCACCACGAACATGCGAAGGCAGCGCTAGAAGCCGGCGCGCACGTGATGTGTGAAAAGCCAGTGACGATTGAGCCAAAGCATGCCTGGGATTTAGTTGAGACAGCGAACAGAGTTGGCAAGCACCTGATTATTTCCTTCGGTTGGAATTACCAAGAAGTTATGACCGGCGCCAAGAAGCTTATGGATGAAGAAGGAATCGGCGAACTCGAGCATATGACTTTGCATATGTCCTCAATGACTCGCGAACTCCTATCTAACACAGGTGCTTATCCTGAGGCAGCCCCTGAAGCGCTTCCTGAACAACAAACTTGGACAAATTCCAAGCTCTCTGGTGGAGGTTATGCTCAAGCACAGCTATCGCATGCCCTAGGCGCCGCTCTGTGGCTCACAGGAGCACGCGCAAAAGAGGGTTTTGCCTTGATGTCAGCTCCAATGAACGCGCCTGTAGAGCTACATGACGCGATTTCTATGCGCTATGACAATGGCGCAATCGGAGTTATCTCTGGTGGTTCCTCTCACGCCGCTGCGCATAAGAAGGTGCACGCGGTTGAGGTTCGCGCTATCGGATCAGAAGGTCAAATTCTTGTCGATCTAGAGCGCGCGGCGGTCTGGCACCATAAGAATGGTAAAGAAACTCGCTTAAATCTTGCCGATGATGCCGGTTTCTACAACTGCATCGGGCCAATTGACTCTTTGATGTCAGCTGGACGAGGCGAAGCATTTGTTAACCAATCTCCTGGCGAACTCGGTGCACGCACTGTGGAAGCACTCGATATTGCTTACCGCAGCGCAGCTTCTGGAAAGCTAGAGCACAGAATCTAAGTTGGCTCGTTAACCGTCTCTTTGGTTAACTCTTGAGTTCGTAAAGCTTTCGTTTAGCTTACTTTAAGCCTGCGTAGGAGCTTTCTGAAAGAGCTCGATGCTATATCCATCTGGATCCTTCATATATAAAGATCTTGCGCCTTTATTAGGTCCGGCAGTGATATCTACGCAACTCTCACTTCTGGCGCGATAGCCCATTGAGAACATACGCTCTGCCAATTCATCAATTCCCTCGACATAAAAGCAGAAGTGGCCGGCGCCGTAGTCACAAGGACGTGATGAGGCATCTAATCTTTCGATCTCTTGGTATTCAAGTAATTCGATGAAGCCGCCTCCTGGGATATCAAGATAGGCAGCTCTAATTCTTTTCTGTGTCAGATTAAGGACAACATTTAAATACGGACCATCCAAGATTCGATCGAAGTTCAAGGCAAGACCTAGCCCATCGCGATAAAACTTGAGAGATGTTTCCATATCTTTTACGGTAATTCCCCCGTGAAAAAATCCGGTAATACCTGCCATGGTCAAATCCCTTTCATGAAGATATTAATTAATTGCGGGGAAACGAATGGAACTTACTTGTTCTTAATGCTCCAACGTTCTCTAATCTGATCAAAGGTAACCGCAACAATCAACAAGGTACCGCGGGCTACGTCTTGCCAGAAAGTATCAACGTTTAGCAGAACCAAACCATTATTTAATACACCAATAATGACTAGACCAAGGATTGTCCCTGAAATTGTTCCGCGACCGCCATTTAAGCTAGCGCCACCAAGAACGATTGCCGTGATTACTGAAAGCTCTAGCCCTGTCGCTGCCATAGGGGCAGCCGCACCAAGTTGAGAGGTGAGAATTAATCCGGCAACTGCTGTGCTTAATCCGGAGAGGACAAAGCAAATCATTAAGACGCGTGAATTTCGAACTCCAACAAGTCGTGAAGCCGCTGGGTTTGCACCGATTACATAAAGGCTACGGCCAAAGGTCGTGTACTTCATTACCAAGCCACCCATTATGGCGATGAAGATGAAGATGATCACAGAGGTTGGAAGGTTTAGGAATGGTCGATCCAAACCTAGGAAACTAAAGTCGCCAACCATTATCGTTTGGCCACCACCGACGATGTAACAAAGTCCGCGCAGAATCGCCAGCGTTCCGAGAGTTGTGATCAACGAATTAACCTGGAGCTTTGTGATCAAGAATCCATTAACTAGACCAACAATAATTCCAATCACAACTGCTGCGGCAATACCAACTCCGAGCGAATCCTTCATTGCGTAGACGCCGACTATCGTTCCGCCGAATGCAGCTGCAGAACCAATAGAAAGATCTACTTGACCGGCAATAAGCAACATTGTTCCGGGCACTGCAATGATTCCGGCAACTGAAAGAGTAGTGACAATGTTGATCGCGTTTTCGATATCAAAGAAGTACTCAGAGGCAAAACTGAAGAAGACGATCAGCAGAAGTAGAAATACTGTAAGCGCGAAGAGTTCGGGGATGCTTCGACCTTTTTTCTTGGTCATTGCATCGCTAGTTTTCTGTGCATCGCTTGTCATTGTTTTTATTGCCTCTCGTTAGCTCGCTGCAGAGATTAAGGACTCTACGGTGATGTTGTTACCTTTGAATTCAGCAACTGTGTGGCCCTTTGCCATAACGATTGCTCGATCAGCTACTTGAACTACTTCCTCATGATCTGATGTCGTAATCAGGACGCCTATATTCTGTTCTTTCGCGCTCTTTCTCAAAGTTTCGTAGATATCTCTTCGGGCACCGACGTCTACTCCACGTGTTGGCTCAATTAGGACTAGTAACTTGCTATTTCCCTCAAACCATCTGGCAAGGAGAACTTTCTGTTGATTACCTCCAGAGAGCGTTGCAATTTTTTGCTTTGGATCATTACGGGATTTAATTTTGAGTTTCCCTGTCCAGTTTAGATATGCCTTCTCTTCTGGATCAAGCGTAATTATCCCACTCTTGGAGTATCGCGGCCATGACGGAACTCCGAGATTTTCGGCCACTGGGCGAACCATAAAAGCACCCAAGCGCTGGCGATCCGCTGGCAGGAATCCAATCGAATTATCAATTGCGCTATTTGGATTCTTCGGTACGAAAATTTCTCCATTTAGCTCAATGTTGCCGGAATGTTCTGGATGCAGGCCGAAAATAGTTTCGGCTACTTCTGCGGTACCGGAGCCGACTTTGCCATATAACGCAACTACTTCGCCTTCACGTACCTCAAAATCAATCCCGCTAAATGCACGATCAAGTCCAATACCTGTCGCGTTCAAAATTTTGGCGCCAGGAGTTGGGCGATCAGTTGGGTGCGAGATATCAGAGGCGTCGCGACCAATCATGGCTGACACTAATTCACCACGGCTAGCGGTCTTGGCGTTAGCCATCAGCGCCACAGAGCCATCGCGGAGAACTTCTACCCGATCGGCTACGCGCGCGACTTCATCTAGGCGGTGGGTAATGTAAATCATTCCAACGTTCTTTGTGCGCAGGTTTTCAATTACAGAGAAAAGTCTTTCGGTCTCTGCTGAAGAAAGCGCGGCCGTTGGTTCATCAAAGATCAAAACTCGAGCATTTTCTGATACAGCCCGGGCGATCTCGATTATCTGTCGTTCGCCAATTCGAAGATCAGCTACTTTCTTGGTGATATCAAGATCTACCCCAAGCAGAGCTAGGGCTTTTTCAGCTCTCTCGTTAATTTTTTTCCAAGAGACGAATCCATTTTTTGCGCCCCAACTTCCCAAAGAAATGTTCTCTGCAACAGTAAGGGTTGGTGCATCATTTAATTCTTGGAAAATCATCCGGACGCCTAACTCGCGCGCCTTAATCGGATCAAGGTTAGAAAATTCATTTCCGCCGCAAGTGATTGTTCCTTCATCAGGAACATAATCACCGGCAATAATCTTTACAAGTGTGGATTTTCCTGCACCATTTTCTCCTAATAGTGCAAGGACTTCGCCTTGGGCGAGGTAGAGGTCGACTCCGTGGAGGACCTCTACCCCGCCAAAGGACTTACGAATCCCTGACGCAGAAATTACATTTAAATCTTTGTCAGGTTGTTTCATTTATTAGCACTTAGCCTTTGGATAGTACTTGCTTAGGTTGTCCTTGTTGATGAATACGTGATCGATTTGCAGCTTGGCAGGAATTGCAATGCCGCGTGCAGCCTTGATCAAGTATGGGATACCAACTTCGCCGTAACGCTCTGGGAAGTAAGCAGCATCTCCGGCCCAGTTTGGATTGTTCTTGATTTCACAATGAGAAGTTGGGTCAGCACCGTGGCAGCCCATGTAGATATCTCCTTGACGGCCAACAGCCTTTGCGGCAGCTAGTGCTCCAAGGCAGCTATCATCATTCATTGCCAGAACAATGATTGTCTTCGCATTTGGAAGTGTTGTTAGAGCATCCTTAAATGAAGCTTGTGCTTCTTCTAGGAATGAAGAGTCAATTGACTTAACCTTCTTCAGATCTAAAGCTCCGCAGATTTCTGCGAATCCTTGCTTGTTACCACCGATGCGAGCTTCGTTAACTGCGCCAACGCCAGGTGATTCCATAAGTACAACTGCGTCGTACTTGCAGTCGAACTTCTTCTTGATAAGTGCTCCAACACCACGACCGGCGATAACGCCTGCACGGTTGTTGTTAGCACCCATGAATGCAACTTGCTTTGGAGTCTGGTTGATATCGATTGCAATCACAGGAACTTGTGGACCTGCGTTGTAAATTGCTGGACCTGCAGCTGCATCATAATTAAAGTTCAAATAAGCCTGAACTCTCTTCAGCTTGAAGAGCTGTGCACATGCAAGTGCCTTTGCTCCATCGATCTGTGAATCACAAAATTCTAGCTTTGCGCCAGAACGCTTTGCTTCACGCTTAATTGAATCACTTACTAATTTCACGAAAGGAACTGAGTCACCCAATGAGATGTATCCCAAAGTAAGTCCCTTACCACTACCAGCTTTCGGTGTTTCGAATTTAACGAATTCAGGTGATGGAAGTGACTTAGGAGACTTTGTTGCCCCTACTGCATTTGAAGTAGCAGGTATCAATAAAGCTGCAATTGCAACAATTACAGCTGCGTTTTTCTTGCTATAGTGGCGAAACCGCATTGGTCGCCTCCGTTTCTGTTAGATAAACACCTGGAATCATTTCCAGGTGGCTATATAAGCGCAGTTCGGACTGCCGGTCAAGGGATTACCTAGGATTCTCAGGAGGGTGAGTCGCTATGAATCGCAGCGCAAAAGGTGTGCCCCTGATAGCAATAGGTGGTTTCTCAATCGAGTGCAACAGCTTCGCTCCAAATTCGACTTCCCTGGAACAGCTTCGATCCGAGAACTTTGCCCTGGGTGAGGATATTTCCCGGGATTCTGCTGGAACAAGCAGTGAATTTGCGGGAGCGTGGGATGTTTTGACCGCTTTACCGGTCACTTTGGTGAAAACTGCGCTGATTGCCGGTACCCCCGCCCCTCCCCTGGCCATTGCTGCCTTCGAATTTATAAAAAATGAAATCGTAAGCCGCACCCCCGAAAACGTGGATGGCATTTACTTAATGTTGCACGGCTCTGCCTACTGCAGAGAAGAACTTGACCCTGAAGGCGCTCTTCTAAAGGCGCTGAGGGAGAAGGTTGGGCCACGCCCATTTATTTCGATCAGTATGGATCTGCACGCACACTTCACTCAAGAAATGCATAACGCTGTTGATGTCGCCGTTGCATATAGAAGTTGCCCGCACATCGATTTATACGAAACTGGCGCTCAAGCAGCACAAATTCTTCATCAAGCGGTCATCGGTAACATCAATCCCGTTACATATGTAGAGAGAATTCCTATGGTTGTCCCACCGGCGAAACACGATAATGGATTTAAACCATACGGATCGTTAATGAATTTGTGCAAAGAGATAGAAAAGCAAGGGGCCCACGCAGCAAGTTTGCTTACTGTGCAACCTTGGCTAAATGTTCCAGATTTAGGCTGGAAATCGCTAGTTGTTTATGATTCTGAAAAATTTGACGGAGTTTCTGCTGCTAAAAAATTAGCGGCAGAAGCGTGGAGCGTTCGTGAATTATTTATGGAAGACACAACACTTCCAGTTTTGGATGCTTTAGCACTAGCCGCGCAGGATTCGACATTAAAAGTATTTGCAGATATTGGAGATGCGACAAATGGTGGTTCTTATGGAGACAGTACCGAGCTTCTTCGTGGATTGCTTGAATCGAGTCACGATTTGCGGGCAATTTTCACAATCACTGATCCTGCAGCGGTGGCAAAAATGTGGGGCCATGTTGGCGACACAAGTAAAATCACTTTAGGCACTGGAAGTAACTCTGAGTACAACGAAGCTGTTGAATGTGAAATCAAAGTGCTTGGTGAATTGGATAGCAAGGTGATTTACACCCACCCGGCGGCAAAAAATGTTACTGGGAGCCCAGGTAAATCACTATTTGTAGCGATTTCTCACCCAATTAGTCAGATATTTGCAGTGATTCATCAGAATCCAGTACGAGTAATTGATGGCAGTCTTTACGAACTTCACGGGGTTAACATTTTGGATTACACACTTGTGCAGGCGAAATCACATGTTAGTTTTAAAGCAGGTTTTGCTCCATTAACTGAAAAATACATACTCGCCAATACACGAGGGCCAACGACTGCTGACTTGCTCTCACTAGATTTCTCATTGCGGACTATTCCGACCTATCCCTTTGACCTTTAGCAGGAATTTGGTCTAAACAAAGCCAACCAGATTTATTTAGTTGGCTTCAAAAACTGCTTAACCGCTTCTGCAATTTCCTGAATCGCCTGTCTCGCCTCAGGCAAAAAGCCTTGCATGAGAAGAAATCCGTGTATCAGCGATGGGTAATTCTTGTAAATTACCTGGTTTCCGGCACTTTCTAACCTTTTGCTAAATTCTATTCCTTCATCGCGCAGTGGATCTAAATCTGCAGTAATTAAATATGTGCTCGGTAGATTTGAAAAATCCTGCGCGGCCATTGGCCTGCAGTAGGGATTATCTAGATCGCCTGTATTAGAAATGTATTGTTTCCAATACCATTTCATTCCTTCGGTGGATAAGGCAAATCCTTTTGCATTGTCAATCATTGAAGAGTAATCAAATTTATGATCAGTTACAGGGTAAATAAGGACTTGAAAAGCAATTTTAGGCCCGTTTACATCTCTCGACTTGAGCGCTACTCCCGCCGCGATATTTCCACCGGCACTCTCTCCAGCTATTCCAATTTTTTCACGATCGATATTTAGCGCATCAGCGTTCTGCCACACCCATTCAAGGGTTGCGTAGCAATCATCAAATGGGATTGGGAATTTATGTTCCGGGGCTTTCTGATAATTAACTGAGACCACAACCGCCCCACACGCTTCTCCGACCAATTGATGTTGCACCTCGGCCATTTCAATAGTTCCAGCCACCCATCCCCCGCCATGGATATATACGATCGCCGGAAACGGTCCCTCGCCTTCAGGTGTGTAAATGTTGATCGGAAGGTCTGCGTGTGGGCCAGTAAAAAACCTCTGTTTAACCGAACCACGCTTGGGCACGGTTCCAAGGAACTCTGGTCTCCATTTACTTAGCGCGCTGGCGCGCACCTCCATTGGCGTGGATAGCTCAGTTGCTTTGCCGCCTTCGGCTGACAAAGTATCGAGAAATTCTTTGATTTTGGGATGCAAATTACTCACGCTTCACCTCAACACTTTCTCTATTTTGCTCCAGGTAAGATCGGATACATCTTTAGCGATAAGTGCGCCAGCTAGCGCAACAACATCTTTATAGCCTTCACCGATCATTGAGCGCCACTTTTCCTCGCGCCATAAAGTTTCTGTGGAATCAAATAAATTTAATCCTGGTGCTTCAGTTACAAATAATTCAAATGGCCCGGATGTTGTAGACCCTGATATTCGTGCGGTGCCAATCGGGATATCTGCGCCATTAACGCTTGTTAACTCTTCTACTTCTGGTGCGGCGGTGAGATCCATTGGATTCTTGGAGCGCCAAGCAGATGCAACATTTCCTTTTATGTTCCACCAGCGCTCTTTCTCGGGATCATTGAGGATGGGGAAGATGCCAGCGCTTACTTCGACGTTAAGATTTATCAACTGGCCGCTGTTTTCACGCGCTAATTTGGCAACTCCAAATAATGCGCTATGGATAAAGCCGTTTGCCGGAAAAGTGCGCACTCTAATCGTTGAAATACCATCTCGAATAAGACCTCCATCGGTGATGACCCCTGCCAACTCAAATACTTCGAATAGTCCTCGATCGCCAAGCCAAAGATTCTTTACCGCTGGCATTTCTTCATATGCTGCAAATGCGGAAGCAACTCCTAGCGCTGCGGCTGCTGATCGATTAAATCTAGTGGTGCCCTGTAACTCACGAGAGACTTGTCCGATACCACCCATATTTGTGCCTGCAAGATGCAGCGCCCGTTGCGCTTTCGCACTGTCTAATCCAATAGCTGCAGATGCAGCACACACTGCGCCAAAGGTTCCGGCGGTAGCGGTTATATGCCAACGTTTGCGATGGCCTGGTCCGAAGAAATGTGCAGCAGAAGCGCTCCCGCGCATCCCTGCAAGGGCAGAAGTTAGGAAGTTTTCTCGAAACTGAGGGAATTCCAATGCAATTGCAAAGCTTGCCGCGAAAACTACCGAGCCTGGATGGTTGACTGCAGACCAATCAAGATCATCTCTATCTTCGAACGCGGACTGGCTCGCCAACCGAGCTGCTAAACCGATCGAACCATCATTTTTTAGCAGTGAATCCCGCGCTTGCAGTTTATTGCCGCTGGCCACACAAATCATGAAATCTGCAAGGATTACTTCTAGTCGCTTCAGTAACTCACTAGAAGTATCTAATGTCGAGTAGTCAATTAACTCTTTTACAAAACTTATTGAGTTCTTTTCCTGTTCAGACATAAATCATTCCCCTTGACTGCTTGTTCGGGCTAAACCAGGGCTCTCGAAGTTATTAAACCACTCGACGGGCGTTTTATCTTTTCTCCTTCTAAGTCCAAGGTCTCGCATCTTCAGGAGCATCCCAACTTGGAATAGGAGCTTGTAGAGGTTGATCAATCCAACAAAATGTCCCGTTGATCGAATCACTTTCAGGGCTGATTAACTTAAGAACGAGATCCATTGCTTTCTTTGGATCATCACCACCGGTTTGATCTACCCAGTCAACCCAGGCTTTGTAATCTTTAGCGATCTCGCCAAGAGCATCAACTTTAATTTTGATATCGCCCCACATATCGCTTCTAACATCGCCCGGATGAATAACATTTGCAGTTACCCCTGAACCCGCAATTTCCGCAGAGACATGTCGAGTGAGTTGATTGAGTGCGGCTTTCGAGGTGCCATAAGCGCTGTTAAGGGGTCCAGGTGGATGCAAAGATGCGGCAGAAGTAAGGTTAATAATTCTGCCCCATTTATTTTTCAGCATTCCCGGCAAGAAATAGCGAGTGGTGAAATATGGAGCTATTGCATCGATAACTACCGTTCTTACCCATTCAGCAGGGTCGGTGTTATGAACCAAATCGATAGGCCCGAATACACCAGCTGCGTTAACAAGAATTTGCACTGCCCCGTGTTCTTTAGAGACTTGTTTCTCAAGTTCTTCGATAAAAGATGCATCGCTAACATCACCTGTAATGCTTGTGATCAATGACTTTTGGGAATCTGAGAGTCCACTTGTATCTATAGCCGAGCGCGAAACAGCAATAACCTGGTGACCGTTATCGGCCAATCCAATCGCTATCTGGCGTCCTATCCCACGGCTGGCTCCTGTTACGAGAGCCAGTTTTTTGTCAGGCATTTTTCTTACTTGCCTGCATTTGTTTCGAGATGGAAGACTTCTCGAAGTTCAGTTGAATTAACAATTCCATCTGGTCTGAACTCCATTAAAGGATTCATCAAGACGGCCCATCGATCGTGAACCTCTGAATGCCAGAGACGATCCCAAGCCTCTACATCGGTTATCTCTGAATACATAACCAATACAGGATCATTTTCAAAAATTGTCATATTTGCTATGCCGGACTTTTCAAGCTCAGCAATCAACTCTGCCCAAATGGCATCGTGGTGCATCTTGTAGGTCGCCAAGCTTCCTGGCTGCAAACGCATAGTGAACGCTCTTCTTACCATTTTTCCTCTTTCTCTATAGTTTCTCTATTGTTTCTGTATTAATCGGTTTAGGGAGAGAATCTTTTGCTATTCGTTTATCAACTTGATCAGTTCGGCATCATCGACACCGCTGACTTCACGGGTGCTGACTCCATCCTTAACTACGACTATACGATCACACAATGAAGTTAACTCAGAAATTTCGGTTGATCTAAAGAGAATTCCCTTGCCCTCATCAGCGATTTCTCGAACAAGACGGAATAACTCTACTTTTGCACCAATATCGACTCCACGAGTTGGATCATCTAGTAAGACAAGACCTGGAGCAATTTCTAGCCACTTGCCAATAACAACTTTCTGCTGATTTCCACCAGATAGATTTCCTACTCGTACTTGCACGTTCTCAGCTTTAATAATGAATTTCTTCACAAGTCTTTCAGCCGTTGCTGCTATTCCTGAGGTCGAGACAAACAATGTACCGCGCTTATATCCACCTGCTGAAACGTGCGATAAATTGTCAGCGACCGAACGATCCATCATTAAGCCAACTCGCTTGCGGTCAGCTGGAATCAAAGCTATTCCATCACGTACCGAGTTTTGAGGGCTTAAATTTTGCTTCTCATTGCCTTGAAATTTGACGCTACCTGAGATTTTTTGACGCGCCCCAAAGAGAGTTTCTAGTAGTTCGTCAGCGCCAGAGCCAATAAGCCCGGCTACCCCAACAATCTCACCTGGAGCAACATTGAGCGAAACATCTACAACTTGTCTACCGTTACTTAAATTCTTAACTTCCAAAACTTTCTCTGCTTTAGAGTTCGAATCTGTGTTACCTGTTTTCTTAACAATTGCCTCAACAGATTTTTCGCCGACAATTCCGGCAATTACTGAAGGAATATCGAGCTCGGTAGTTGGTTTAGAGAACACTAGCGAGCCGTTGCGCAGCACGGTTATATGTTGTGAGACTGAGAATACTTCATCTAACCTGTGAGAAACGTATAGAACTGTGGTTCCTTGCTGGGGTAGCAATCTTACGAGATCCAGCAATCGCTCGCTTTCGCGCGCGTTAAGTGCGGATGTTGGTTCATCCAAAATTAACAACCTTGGCTTTTCAATAAGAACTCGGGCAAGCTCGATAAGTTGTTGGTCAGAGAGTGCGAGTTCACCGACAATTTGATTTAAATCAACATCAAGTCCGATTGATTTAAGAACTGGTTTTGCTATTTCTGCCATCTTCTTTCGGGCAATAAATGGACCAATTCGCATTTCCCGATCTGGAAAAAGATTCGTTAAGACATCTCGATGTTGAAACAATCGAAGCTCTTGATACATGATGCCGATGCCAAGCTTTGAGGCTGATTGAACTGAGAACGAGGAGAATTTCTCACCCAAAACTTCAATACTTCCCTCGTCAGGTGTGACTCCACCTGAGAGAATTTTCATAAATGTCGATTTTCCAGCGCCATTTTCTCCAACAATGGCGTGGACTTTATTCGCATCCAAATCTAGATCTAAACCTTTAAGGGCCTTGACTCCCCCGTAACGCTTTGCCAAGCCACGAACGGAGATCACCTTATGAGCTGTTTGTGAATTCATTTGGTGACCTCCGTTCGTAGTTTATAGCTCGGGTACTTATTTACTAATTAAGCAGATTCTTCAGAGATTGGTGCAATGTTCTTACGCCAATCCTTGATGTATGTCTTAACTAGTTTGTCGTAATAGGCACGAGTCAACTTGTTTGATGCTGACATTGCCTGCAACTGCTTGAATGTAAGCGGAGCAGCTTTGAATGGCTGGATAACTTTAGTCTTGGTAACAATTTCAGTTCCAGAATTCAAGAAGCCAGAGAAGTTGATCTTGGTCTTGTTGCGAATGCTGTCGACCAAGACGTAAACAGGAAGGTAACCCTGGATAAACGGAGTCTGTCCGAGGCTGATATGAGCAGTTCCGTTTGCTAGAGCTGCCAAGTTTCCTGTTGTGAGGTCATATCCAGCACCGATTGTCTTTGAGCCAGGAACGGCTGCATTAACTTTTCCGATGCTTTCAACATCTGGAGCGCAGAGTCCAACCATCGCGAGCGCACCTGGATTAGCTGCTAGAAGTCCTTGCCAAGCAGCAAAGTTCGCTGCAGAGTCAACCTTCACATCAGATGGTCCGACAATCTTCACGCCCGGAGCTTTCTTCAAGCTTTCCAATACACCCTTTTGACGGTTTTCCAACACTGGGAAACCTGGGTAACAGTTTCCAACAATGACGTCACCCTTTGCGTTCTTGCCACCAATCTTGTCCAAGACCATCTTTCCTAGGAGGCGTCCTGATTCAACTGACTTCTCGCCGACGTATGGTGCGTTAACACCAACACCGAGACCGTTGAATTGAACCAAAGGCATTCCAGTCTTAATGATTGCATTAAGTCCATTTACCATTGATGCTGCAGGAACAGATGTAGCAATTCCGTCAACGCCAGAAGCAGCCATGTTCTGCACGGCTGTGAGCTGAGCATCTCCTTCAGCGCCCGCTGGGCCTGTGACCTTGAGGGTTACATTTAGATCTTTTGCAGCCATTTTCGCTGCTTCGATAATTTGGTTAATAAATGGGTTACCAATTACGTGAACTACGAAACCAATGGTGAGTTTCTTTGGTGCTGCTTGCGCAGGAGTTGCAACTCCGCTCGCAGTTACCACCATAGCTGCAGTAAGTGCTAACGCCGTCCAACGCGACTTACGGATCTCTTTGATCATCTTTACCTCTCCCTTTTCATTTCTTTCAAACAATGCCCACTATGAGCAAGGTTGAAACCTGTATTTAACTTATCCGATTTTTTCGGACTCGAACTATCTGGTCTACACCGATTGCAAAGATAATAACCAGACCTGTTACCAGGGTGCTCCACACCGCATCAATGCCCAAGAAGACAATTCCAACGCCGATAACGCCAACAATTAGCGCTCCAACTAGCGAGCCCCAAACCGTTCCGGCGCCGCCAGATAGTGGGGTACCACCAATGATTGCGGCGGCAACAACTGGAAGTAACAAGTTGGCACCTGTGCTTGGATCTACAGCGCCTCTAAATCCAAGGAATAGAACTCCGCCTATGCCTGATACAACGCCCATTAACGTGCACGCAAGTATTTTGATTTGCTTGGTCGGTATACCGGCCAATCGCGCAGCTTCAGGATTGCTACCAATTGCAAGAATGCGATATCCAAAACGAGTTTTATGTAGGGTTAAGTGAAGTGCGAAGAAAGCTAAAATCACGATAATCAGAATAAATGGAATTGGTGTATCGATCTCGCCACCCAGGGCCCGGAAGAAAATATTTGCTCTAAGTTTTTCATCTGTTGGAACAACAGAACCTGACTTATTTGAGATTAGAGAAATACCTTGAAATATCGAAGCGGTACCTAAAGTCACAATGATTAAGGGAAGTCTCATTACAACCATTAACGCGCCGTTGATTGCTCCCATTAATCCGCCTGCGGAAATACCTAAGATAACTGCAATCCAAACAGGGACTCCGGCGATCATCGTAAGACCAGAAACTACGGCGGAAAGATTAAGGATCCAACCAAATGAAAGGTCAATTTCTCCCATTGCAAGCAGATAAACTATGCAGCCCGCAAGAAGTGCGGAGATTGAATAGCTTGCTGCAAGATTGAGCAAATTTTCTGGCTTTAAAAATGTCGGACGCAGTGAACCAACGATGCCTACTAGAAGAATGAGCGCGAAAACTACACTCGTCTCTTCTGGAAATTTAAATCGCTTCGATTTAGTTTTCTCACTCACTCGCTTTGATCCTCACTTCGTTACGCCTCTGGAAACCTTTCCAGCAGATAGACGTACTAAACCCCGACTTAGCCAGCAAGTCAATAGCTTTTCGTGTCGGCGTTGCTCAGGCCAGAGATTATTTCGATGCCCGCGCTGGTGCCGAGCAGGGATGCCCCCGCCGCTATTAACTCGCGAGCCTGCGATAAGTGCTTAATTGAGCCTGAAGCTTTCACCAAAACACCGTTCTTCGCGCGATCCACGAGATACTTAATACTCGCAGGATTGGCAGTCTCAATTTGGCCGCTACTTGCATTCTTTAAATAAGCAACACCTGCCTCAATCGAAAGTTGTACTGCGAGCTCCTTTTCGGCTTCGGTAAGCAATGGCAGTTCCAGCATTACCTTTATTGGCACTCCCGATGCTCGCACGACGCCCGCGATATCTTCACGAAATTCGTCAAACATTCCCGATTTAAGCCAGCCGATTTGTACTCCGATATCAATTTGTGTTGCACCTAACCTGACTAACTCTGCCGCCTCTGCAGCTTTGCCAGCGCTAGTCATAACTCCTACCGTTGGAAAATCTAAAGCGGATGCAACTTCAATTCCTGTTCCTCGCAATATCGAAGCAGTTAGTGGAACCCAAGAACCCGGAACCATTGCCGCACTAAATCCATATTTGATTGCATCTTCCACATGTGCGGTCATCTCTTCACGAGTTGCACCAACTTCAATTTTTGTATGTTGAATATATGAGGCAATCTCAGCTGGCGTTAACTTTTCGGCATCTATTGAGCTAGACATGCTTGGATCTCTTCTCTATTTGGTAGTGAATCAATTACGCCTGCGATTCCTACAGAATGCGCACCCGAAGCTGTCGCAAATCTAACGCACTCGTGAAATTCTTTTCCTTCAGAAATTGCGACCGCAAGTGCTGAAGTGAAACTATCTCCTGCTCCAGTGGTATCAACAACTTTCTTGGGTTTAAATGCCGGAATTGCTTGAATGCCATTACCGTCATCAACCAGAGATCCCTCGGAGCCTAATGTCATCACAATCTTTGCTTTGGTCTTTGCCCGCATTTGCGCAATTAGCTCTTTTGGTGAGAGTCCGTGGTTACTTTCTAGTCCCAATAAAATTGGAGCCTCTGTGCGGTTGGGGGTAATCACATCAAACATAGACCAAGCCTCTGGCGGTAACTTCACTGCTGGTGCTGGATTAAGAACGATGAATACATCTTCTTCTCTGCCTATTTTGAGAGCCGCTAAAACCGCAGGAAATGCCAGCTCCATTGAGACCACAAATACATCTGCCTGTGCAATATGTGAGCGAAAATTTTCAACGTGATCTGGAGTTAACTCATCGAGTGCGCCGGCTGCAACAATAATTCTATTTTCACCATCTGAATCCACTAAAATGAAACCAACCATTGTGTGGTTTTTTCCGGTTACTACACACGAATCATTAACGCCTTCAGCTTTCCAAAGTGCGCGCGCGGCCAAGCCAAAATCATCAGGGCCGATAGCAGTTAAAAAACTAACCTCTGCGCCAAGTCTTGCCGCACCTATTGCTTGATTAGATCCTTTCCCACCGGGCCCTGCATCATATTCTCCGCCCATTAAAGTTTCACCAGCTACTGGAAACTTAGGCAAGCGCATAGTCATTCCCACGCCATAACTTCCGACCACTGCGATTTTCATTTGACTCCTAGATCATCTGTAATTTCGTCGTAACGGTACTGTGGTCGTAGATCAAAATCAATCGTGCGAGGTAGTTAAAAATGTGATTAGTCGGCGATAGCTCGATAGCGCTCGGGCTCAGCTAAGTAACAGCCTTTGCAAGGAAAACTATCTGCGTGGCTTTGGTCCCCTTCTACAAAGCCCAATGTCGGATGCGCTGGTCGAACTTTACTTTCGCAGCAAACTTTGCACTTTTGTCTCTTGGCCGAATTCAATACGCTAAAAATAAGTTGAAAGTGCTTCGGATTTTGATCAACGGCGCCATATAGCGCTACATAATCTGGGTGCGTTTTGTTTCCATATCTATGATCAATTTCGCGCAATGCCTGCGGGATTGGCAAGAGAGAGATAGAACATATATTTTGATTCTCAAAATGTTTCTTTACTTTTTGTGAGATGTTCTGATCAAATGCTTCTACATTATTAAATCCCGCAGTTCGTAAGTGAGTGACTGTGCGCCCGGAGTGTCCCCCAACTTTTTTCTCCCAAATGTACTGAGGGACATTGAAGTAAACACCGTGGCGCCCATTTCCATTCTTACTCCAGTTCAATTCAACGGTTGAGAATTCGTCGACGGAAATCCACTTAGAAACGCCCGCAGCGTCTGGCTTAAAGAGATTTTTCACTTTCTCGTAATTACTTAACTTAGGCATTGATCATCTCCCTAAATCAAAAAGATTTCCCAGGCACCATATGCGCTGCGAATGAATCATCACTTTTCTTATTGTACGAGGCTTGGTATGTCACCCCCTAGGCTCTGGACATAGTTGGAATTTTTAGGCTGCTTATCACCCTCAAATCCCTGATCGGCGGTTTGGCTATTTCCAGTGGAAATCTACGGATTCCCCCAATACGCTTGGCTCAGTACGAGACGCTTTAGGTCCCGCTAATTCTTGGGGCCGAATGGGAGAACCAGCATGTCGCGAAAACTAAGTGCATTGATTTCTGCATTTGCAACGCTGCTATTGATTGTTTCTTCGGTGCAACCAGCATCCGCAGCCGGCCCACAAATCTCAGTTGTTTCTCTAAGTAAATCTTCTCTTTCGCGTGGTGATTCAATCAGAGTTGAATATCGAATTACAGATGATGGCAATGGATGTTGTAATCCCCATGATGTTTATGTCTATGACCCTAACGGTGCTTGGGTTA
>Ga0315902_10001874_pt1 | contig 33451 bp, 20 predicted proteins | sample LakEriMetagenome_9_FD_203523 | JGI IMG/M metagenome (GOLD analysis project Ga0315902, IMG submission 203523) | Freshwater fungal communities from buoy surface, Lake Erie, Ohio, United States - Buoy 12 MA117 | ecosystem: Environmental > Aquatic > Freshwater > Lake > Lake biofilm | place: USA... | reverse complement strand
CCGTAATTTCTTTAATACCCAAATGTCTAGAACGATTTTTACCATTTTTGTATCTATCAATGAAAGAACTTACCGTGTAAACTTTATTATAATTGAATTCATAAAATGTGTCTTCACAATCTATTGCCGCTTGTTTATCCACATAATCATCCCAATCAAGACTAAAGGCATATGAACGAATTACATTAAAGTATCCTATCGGATATCTTGTATATAATATAGTTTGTGGTTGTGTTACATCAATCGCATTTGATAATATTGTAACATTTGACGCAACTGAAATGGGGATACTTCCGTTATCACCCACATAAGGAACTCCATTTATTAGTACCTGAAAGTTTTCTTGGTTATTTGTTCCACCATTGAATATTAATCCCCCAGGTTGAACTCCAAAAATGGTAACCGAAGTTGTTCCTATTGGAAAGTTAAAGCTTATATCTTGAGTAGAACTATTGGTAGGATCAGAGTTTAGATTTGTCCATCCGTGTTCTTTAATATTTGGAACTAAATAATTACCTCTTTGAAAATTATTCTGTTGTCCTGTTTCATTTTGCCATTTAATTTTAAATCTATATTTCCCTTTTGTTGGTATCCCTACTTTTGGATCGTTGGATAATACTTGTTCACCAAACTCATTGGTCGTAATATAATCTAAATTCATTGGTACATTTGTTAACCAGGTACCATCTCCATCTATAACTTTTCCTTCTTCTTCAAATTCATATACCTCCAATATCGGATCCCCATTTTCATCTACATCAATAGTTTGTCTTATAGATAAAATTTGTCCAGGACCTGCAACTAAATCACATAAATTACCCGTATTTGCCTTTGGTTTACAATTAGTCTTTAAACTATCTTCATTTGTTGTGGATACTAATGAACCCATAAAAACCGCAGTCGGCTGAATACTAATGTTCGCAGATGCAGTTAAGTCAAAATCAACTCTTGTTATCCCTAATAGACAAATTTCAGGTTCTCCCCATAATGGTTGTACTTCGATTGTTTGTTTTAAACTTTTTATTTGTGGTAATTCATCTAAATTTGTAGAACTTTTAAATTTATTTCCATTAACTTGTGATTCAGTTGCCAATCCCGCAATAATTAAATCTTGTGGTGTTAATGAAAAACATCCAATATCAGATAAGTCAACATCCATAAAAACGGTTTGAACTCCTGTGGGGACTCCAAATATCATATAATCACCACTTTCGTTTGTTTTGACTGTGTACTTGTAATATTTGTCATACACCTCAACCAAGGCTGCATTAGTTAAAACATCATCTCTTGTTGGGAATGTTCCTGTTGCTGCATGTCCTGTATATGAAGGTTTATATGGTAATAAATTATATCTATAACCATCTTCATTCAAGTCTGTAATATTTCTGTAAGGGTATAGTTCTGATATTACAGGATTCAAACTATCTTCTTCTGAGATTGGGACGAATATCGAAACCTTAGCGTTTGGCACACCAAAACCACCGTTGACTAAAACTCTACCAACTACAACACCATAATCAGAACACGTTCGAGTATATATGTCACTTTGAAGTATTTTCAAAGATAATATTTCCAAATACTCAAAATCTTGTTCTAATTGAATTTTAATAGATTTATCAACCCCTGGTTGGGTTCTTATTCTGTATGATTTAGGCATTGAATTCTTTTTTTGATAAATAGTTTATTTCCTATTTTCAAAAAATAATTCTTTTATTCCAAAAATAAATTATCAGGAAAAATTAACTGTTTTTAGGTTTAAAACTCGGACATTAATATCTTTATTTGGATACCGGATCTGGTATATTTGAGTAGGTTCTGCAAATATGGTATCCGTAACTAACTCTATTTGTCTTGTACTTGAATCTATGTAAGATTGAGATGTTTGTGAAGAAGAATATTGCCCACCAACTTTGTTATAAAATTTCATATCTGATATACTTATAACACCATTTTCAGATTGTATTAATCTTTTTATTTCAGACACATAAACATTTTCACCCATTTGTCTTTGTATTGGGCTGAAATAATTTGTTATAATGTCTATAATTTTTGTTACTACCGCACCTTGATTTTGACTAGCATCTAAAACAACATCAACATCAATACTTAAATCAATAACGTTAGCAACTTCAACAGATATATAATCATTTATCATTCTATAATTTGATAAGTAATTCGCAACATTATTTTTTAACGTATTGGATATTACTTCGGTTAATTTACCATCAGAATCATAAGACAACATTTTAATTTTTATCTTATTATTCTCCTCTGTTATTGATACTTTACCAGGAGCCCCAAATTGTGAAGGCATATTTCTTATAACAGATTCATAGTCGTTAATCGTAACCGCTCTGTTTTGTGCCGCAAAATTGTAAGTAACATATTGTCTAACTTCTTCTGTTGACGGTGCATTAGCACCTCCAATTGCCGCAGTAACATTATTACAAGTCAATGAATTTATAACCGTAGTATTTACCGATTCAGAAGGACCATTGACAAAAAATGAAACAGTACCTATTTGGTTTATTATGTTTACACCTAAATTGGTTGCTTGCCCTCCACCAACTCTATATTGTACAAATAAAGTGGAATTTGATTTGAGAGCAGCCCCAAGAGCTAAATTATTAATATATTTACTCAATTCTAATTGATACCCGTTTCTTGCAAATTCTCTTAATTGTTCATCAGCAGATACGTTACCACCACCAAAAGTTAATTTAATAAAACCTTCAGGTGTATATTCTGTTATAAATTTATTATCGGTTGTAATATATTTTCCAACTTTAATTCCTGGTTGATCTGAAACTTTTGTTGGGTCTTCTATAAACACTCTATTTTCAGCCAATGCTGGCACTTCGTACCATCTGTTTTGTGTCCCTAAAAATTCTTGTGGTGTTGGTACAGTCGTAAAGTTAGTACCATCTTTTAATAAGACACTCGTTATACCTAACACATTTTTTTCAGGTAAAAAGAATTCAAAAAATGGTTTTACGTCATTTGGGGTGATTACTCTCCTGAAGACTTTGGTAAATCCATTTACGACAACTTCTCTCTTTGTAATGGTATAATTTACTAATCTACCGCTTGTATCAAAATTTGGTATTTTTAATCTGTTGGGTGATCCCTCCGCATTTACTGCAGATGAAAAGTCTATATCATATACCGTTTCAAATGGTTGCCCCGCACCATTTACTTGTGATCCTCTTCTTAAAATTCCACAATATCTCAAGTCCTCTCTGTCACCAAAAGCGGGTACTGTTATAGAAAAATCAACTAATGCAACAGAAGGTCTTAAACCCGGTATTTTTAAACCATAGGTTCTTGCTAAATTATAAATTGAAGTCTTTTGTTGAGCGTATTGTAATACCGTCTCTTGGATACTTCTATCAATGTTAAAGTGAAGGTTGTCGGTAACCGCAGCGTTTAAATCTAACAACACAGAAAAAACACCAGCGTCGTTAAAATTTTGAATTAAATCAGGATAATAAGTTCTTGTAAAATTAATTAATTCAGTTCTTATCCCTTGGAAATCCCTTGTGGTGTATGATATTTTTTTGTTAGCCATATAATATTAAATATTAATAATTACAAAATCGCTAGATTCAAATGCCGTATTACTTATTTTATAATCAATTCTAATCTTTGCGGTATGTTCTAATTGTGATATATTTGGTACTGTAAATTCTCGTTTGTCCTCCCCATTTATGTATGTACCTTTATTTTCTAAACCATCAGAAGCATCCGTTATTTTTACATTAGTCACAGTTAAACCTGGCATATATGTTGTTACCGAATCTCTTATTTCTGATTCTATTTCAGCGAATGTTGGGCCGTCAAGAGGTTCAAAAATATATTCATACAATCTTGTACCAAAGTCTGGTAGATAATATCTTGTTCCTTTTCTTGTAAGTAATAAATGTATAAGATTACTTCTTATTTCTTCTGTTGTTGTATCCGAACAATCTAAATATTTACCAACATAGGAATCCAAAAAAGGAAAATTAATACCATATGTTGTACCTTTTGCCATATGACTCTTTATTTATTTTATGTAAGTTCATTCAACTTAGATCTCATAATGACATCTCCTTTTCTGAAATTTTTTGCATCGTATTTACAAAGTTTGTTATAACCTGCAGATCTTTTGAATTCACCTGGGGTGTCTCCTTGTTGGATTCTATACAAAAATATGTGCTCTCTAGCAGCGTCGGCACTTTTAATCTCTCTACCTCTGATTTGATCTATATATTGTTCCTTGGTAAAACAATATTTTCCTCCTGGTGATGGTTTCGTTTCGTCCATTAATTTTTGAGCAATGAGAACTGGATTTGATTGTACTACATTCTCAATACCTTTTCTAATCTTTGTTCCAATCCCTTTTTGTTCCTCAACTTCTTTTTCAGTCTCAAGTAAAACCCTTCTAACCATCCTAGTTAAATCTGATTCGGTTAATCTTACAACTTTTTTCATATATTTTTTTATTATAAATAGTTCAAAATAAAAAAAATCACTGTTTTCACAGTGATTGATTTAAATTTGTATTACCCTTTTCGTATTTAGGTGCATAAGGGCAATGTAAACAACCTGAACCACAACAAAAGCCTCTTTTTTTATGGTAATTTTCAGTCATAACCATTTTACCATCTTCCCAATAAAAGTCAGTATTTTGTAATTTAGGTTTTACAAATTCCCTAATATACATTTCTTGTACCCAATCTTTAGACGCACCTACGTTCATTTTAATTTTTTTTTCTTAAATTATACAACGCCATCAATATTTGATGTGATAGCGTTGTATTATTACCCCATTGTATTTTCATAATTTAAACTATTTCACAAGCACCTCCCGCACAAGCGACTTCACCTCTTAAATCAGTATTATCTTGTGATTCAATTACCCTTGTCAAATCAACATCTTTTAAAGTATTAACTAATCTTTCGTAGTCTTCTTTTGTACAATCCTCAAAAGGTGCCTGTGTATAAGTTCCTCCATTGTATGGTAAAACTGATAATCCGTTATAAAATTTACGGTTTTTCCACATCCATTCACCAACTAATTCCCACTCATCTTCTTTGATTGAAACTGTCGCGGATACGTTGTGACTATTCTGCCCACTTCTGTGTCCACTTCTTACCCACTCTTGTGATACTTTCTTAACTCTCTCCAACATTTGGAATACAGATTCATATCGTAGGATTGAACCTTCAGGTGCCATTTGAGGGATAGTAATTACAGCTGTATCGTGAGGACGGAAATATTCATCTTCAACCAATTCAGGGTGATTATTTGCAAGATAAGTATATATTGCCTCGTTTTTACCAACACGAATTCTTCTCAAATAGTAATCGTTATGCCAAGCGTGAATACCTGATGATGTTCCCAAAACCAAAGATGATGTTCCTGAAGGCTTAACGGTTGTTGTTCTTGCCGCTTTATTGATTCCTATGAGGTTTGCAACTCTTTCGTTTTCTTCTTTTACCGCTTGTGCTGCCGCCTTCATATCATAACCCAATACAACACCTGAACCAATACCTGTCATACCTACACCAATAAGTGCATCTTTTTCTGTAGTTCTTTTCCATACGTCACGTAGGTAATGGAAGTCCGTGTACCCAGCTTGAAGTGTTCCAATAAATGCAGCACCTCTAACTCGTTTTTCAAAATCTTCTTGTGAATCGATATCTGAAGCATTTACCTCACACAAGTTACAAAACTGATAAGGACGAAGTCCAATCTCACAACAAGGATTTGTTCCCCAATCTTTGTCGTTAGAAAGATAAATACCTGGTTCACCCGCTCCTGATAATTCAATTCGTTTCCACAAATCCATAAAATATTCTTGTGTAACTTTATGACGAAGAAGAACTGCCGAATTGTTTGCTCTACCTCTTTGTGGATTGTTCTCCCACCAGTTGCCTGACTTACAAGAAATCATTTCATCGTCATCAGCACTGAACAATGAGATAAGTGCCGCCCTACGAATACCACCCGCTAATACAGCATCGGCAATAAAACATACGATATCGTGAGTTTCAATTGGTGTTAACTTTTCACCATCATTTTTTGCATCCAAAACTTTTGTAATATGATGAATACAATCTTTAAGTGGTTGAGGTCCTGGTGCTTTCCCTCCTGATGTAACAAGTAACGCACCTTTTTGACGAATATCAGAAAAATCAAATACCGGTGTTGATGATTTTGATCCCATATAAGATTCAATAAGAACCTTAATTGCATCAGCCCATCCTTCAATTGAATCCCCGATGAGGTATCTTCTTGTTCTGTTTGGGTTTGGTTTTTTAATTTCAGGTAGTTTATCTACGTGATGTTTTTGTACTGAGAATCCAACTCCTGTTCCACCTAACAAAAGAAACATAGTTTCAGCAAACGCATCTGTATGATCGATTGGTAAGTAAGCACAATTGTATACTCTGTTTGGTGAAATCTCAATCGGTTTTCCACCGAATTGTAAAGATCTCATTGATGGAAGAATTTTTTTATCATATACCATTTGATATACCTCCTCAATTTCTTTTTTGATTTGTGGGTATTTTTTTTGGTGCATTTCTTTGTTCCTTGTCACCAATTCCTCCCAAGTTTCCCTTCTTTGTAATTCGGGAATAAATTTAGCGTATTTCATATACACTGTAATATCACTCAATATTTTTTGTGAAATTTCCATTTTTTAAAAGTTTAGATTTTTATTCTTGATTATTTTGTTTTTGTTTCCTTTTTTCCATTAACTCTTTGACTCTCATTCTTTGTCTTTCTTCTTTTTGTTCCTCAACACCTAAAAAAGTCATCGAACTTTCAGTATCTATTTCTAACATTCCATTATCAAACTTACAATTTTCAAACACAATACCATCATCACCAATACGTGATTTTGTTATCGCAATTGTGGCTAACTTCATTTCTTTTTGTTGTAAAGTTTTAGCAACTGAAATAATAACGTGTCCTACTTGTGCTTTCTTTATAGAACCACCCATTTGATCCGTTGTTACAACTTCAGATGAAATTGAGTTTCTATTACCTTGTGTTGCCGTCCATCCTACAATGTTAAGTTCGTGACACATTGCCTCAAAACCTCTCATAACAGAACCTTCACTTTTCCATTCATCACCTAAATTTTTGTCAGGTACAACACAATCAATATAGTCTAACAAAATCATATCTATTTTTGTTCCATCCGCAATCATTTTTCTGACTTGGTTTTTAATCTGTAACATTGTAACAGTATCAGATGGTAACTTTTTTAGAATCAATTTGTTACTCATTGTTTCCTCAATTTCTTTAACTTTACGTATAACCTCATCCTTTTTTTCTGACAATAAGTCAGGATGAATTTTTGTCCAAAGGGTAAAGTGCTTTCTTTGAATAATCTTTTGGTTATCTTCAAAGAATATTTGAAGGACATTATTTCCCATATTGAAAGCGTGATTTGCTATCTTGGTTAATAGTGTTGATTTTCCTACACCAGTGGGTGCTAAAACAACACCAATTTCACCTTTAGCCAAACCACCTTTTAACAGTCTATCAATACCTGGTATTCCCATTGGTATTGGGTGTCGATAATCGTCATCTAATACTTGATCTAAGTTACTAAAAACATTAAGAGTAGTTGTGTCTTTCTCTCCAACTTGGATGGCTCCTCGGAACATTTCTTCTATGGTATCATAGTTTTCAAATTCACCACTGTCAATGATTTTTTGAGCCTTTCCCATAACTTTAACAACCTCTTGTTGTTTACAAAATTTAAGAGCCTTTTCTTGTACAAAATCAGCTCCATCAATAGAACTATCCTTGATTTTTGTAATCATATCTAAAACCACTTTTGATGCTGTGGTTTGTTGTAACTCCGATTTTGTAACTTGTTCTAAAGTATCAAATGATGGTGTGTGATTATACTTCTTATAATACTCTTTAATCATTTGTATAATAATTTTAAAGTACTTGTTTTCGAAGTAACTTGGTTCAATAACATCAATTATTGAGTGTGAAAAATCTTTGTCTAAAATAATTTGATTTAGTAATTGTATCTGAAAATTATTACCTAAATATTCGAAATTTTTGTTAGTCGCCATAGTCTTTTTAAATCAGTTTGTAAAAATAAATAGTGTCAAACTAGACTAAATCCAGCGTATTTGAAATTAAATTTTTTACCTGAAAAAATGTCAGTCAAATCAGATAATATACCTTTTAACTGTGGTCGTAGATCCACGGTATATCTTACCTTTGGAGGGTAAACTTTTGCGTCGAAAATTGTATGACAAATTGTCATATCTCCGATTTTAATAATCAAGTGAAAATGTTCTTCACCATCAGTATATGATGTGTTTAAAACTTCAGGATTTTCCTGAATCTCATACTGATTGTCCATCATATAAATGACAGTTCTCATTTTCAAATCTTTTTGAATTTTCTTACACAAAGTGCTAAGATACTCATATAAATCCAAAGAATTTCTAGAATTTGGGTTAAACCCTCTTACATTGAAAAACCTTTGTACTACAATGTTTTCGTTACACTTCAAAAGAAATTCTACTTTTGTGAAATCTAAATCTTTCATAGGTTTGTTTTTTTCTTTTTGTTTCTAAAATTTGTTTTTTCTTTTCTCGACAGTTTTAAAAATGGTTTTAAAAAATTTACCCAAGCTTCATCCCCTTTTGGTAAAAATTTAAAAAATCCGTCTTCCATCATCATTCTAATTAAGTTTCGATGTCCTCTTCCGTCAGGATCCATTGACTCTGAGTAATACATCTTAACTAATTCTTTTCCTTCTTCTGAAATTAGTGGTTCTGATAAATCAACTAACTTCTTATTAATGATAAAAAACTCTTCTCCAAAAATTCCCTCCTTGGTTTTACCACTGAGTAGATTTTTTAAAACAACATTGTCTTTCTGTTCTTTTAATAATTGTTCACCTTTTGATAAAATATCGTTAAATGAAAGTTCTTTTTCAAGGATTTCAGGAAAAAGTTTTATAAATGTTTTTTCTCCCAAATAATAAATCCCATCAATGTTGTCTGAACTATCACCAGTAATTATTTTATAAGTTTTTACATTATAATGCGGAATCTCAACATCATATAGTTTGATATTGTCTCCATTTTTATAATATTTTTTTTGTTGTGGTGAATATATTTTAACTTTTTCTGAAATAAGTTGTGTTAAATCTCTATCAGATGAAAATATTGTTTTTTCCTCGTCTTCTGATATTTGACAATAATATGCAATTAAATCATCCGCCTCTGAGTTTGAGACTTCAATTTGTCTAACAAACATTTCTTCGAGATATTGTTTAACTCTGATTTTTTGATTCGAGAAAGACTCTTCTTTGAATTCATTCTCGGATGTTTTTCTATTGAGTTTGTATTTGGGATAGAGTAATCTTCTTTGTGAAGAATTAGTCTCACTATCCCAAAATACAACAACCTTGTTAAAGTTGGTTTCTTCTAAAAATCTTCTTAACGTGTTTAGGAAATGCCACGTACCACCAACGTGTTCTCCCTTATGGAAAAAATCCCTAACTCCGTGAAATCCAATTTTTAATAAGTTGTTTCCGTCAACTAATAATGTTTTAGTCATTTGACTAATTTAAATGGTTCTTACTCTACTTCTTCTTTTTCTGTTTTCAAATCAAAATCACCTTCAACACCAATAATTGTTTTCCAATAATCGGCATATTCTTTTTTGTAATTTTCAATCGATGCTTTTTCTTCTGTTGTATCTTTGCCAGGTAAAAATCCGTGTGGTGTTACAATAATTTTACCATCTTCAAAACCAAGTCCGTTAATGTGGTTTTTCATAACAGATACTTTTGTTCTTGATGCAAACTTTACGGTTCTTTTATCTTTAGTAGCAGTAATCTTTGTTGTTCCTGCACCTTTCTGATTTCCAAACAAGAAAACCAATGATGAGTTTAACCATATTGCTTCACCACCTTTCGCTTTAATTTTTGGTTGTCCAAAAGGATTGTCAGGTAATTCAACCCAAGGTTGATTAACAATGATTAAAGTGTTTTCGTATTTAGAATCAGACTTACGTGAACCTGAAATTCTTTGGTTAATCCCCATACCAATCTTATCGGCTAAAACACTTGCATTATGTTGTTTACCACCCTTACCTTCATAAGTCATCTTACAAGGAACAGATCCTACTGAATCCCACATAATACATAACGAATAATCCAATTCACCCTTTTCTTGAGCATCTAACAAACTATTAATATAATCTGTAATTTGTTCTATATAATCAAAGTTATTATTGAATATATAAAAACCGTCCCATTCTAATTCACCAGTTTCTTCATCAACAACTTCTTCACATTCAAAACCCATAAGTTTTGCGTGTTCAAAACTCCATTTTTGTTCCGTAATAATAAACACAGGAAGGATTCCTTTCTTTTGTGAGTCTACTGCAGTTTTAACCAAAGCAGTTGTCTTACCCGTATCTGAGTGTCCCAAAAACATATTAATGTGTCCCATTGCAGGACCTGGTAAACCTACCGCATCTAAAAATGGTTGTCCTAAATCAAAAAATCTTTGTGGTTTGTATTTTGCTGAAGTAGAAAATTTCTTCTTCAGTGAACTAAAATCATTTTTCTTAATTGCCATAATTTTTTATTAAAAAATAGAAAAAAACACCGACATTGTAAATCGGTGTTTTTGTGTTTGTGAATATTAAAATGGTAACTCTTCGTCGATGTCGTCATTAGCTTGTGGATCGGCAACTTTTGAATTGTCCTTTTTGTTCCCACCAATAGTAGTTTCAGCAGTCTCTTCGTTAGCATAAACATAACCTTTCTTGTCTGAATCCCATTTAGGTGTTTCTCCTCTAGAAATTGCTTCTAAATATTCTACGGGTTTTTTGGAGTAAACGTCTTCCCAAGTCAATTCGTCACTTAACCAACTTTCCATTGTTTCTTCATCCTCGTGTAATGGTGCAGGATCATCATACATAACTGTTTGAATTACGGTATACGTAATACCAGCATTAGTTTTAGCTTTAGTTAATTCAAGAATCAAATCTCTTCCTTTATCAGAATCAGTGATATCTCCTTTTGCCTTCCAAATTGGAATAATCTTGTCAAGGATTCCTTCTTGTTTGTAATTGTGCTTGAATCTCCAAAACTTAACTCCGTCTTGTTCATTGTCACGATCGATAACTTTAACAATGTAAAATTTACGAGCTTTGTATTGTTTTGCAATTTCCTTATCGGAATCTTTACCTGTTGACATTAAATCCTCGTAAACCTCATTTAATGGTGATCGTTCATTGTCATTTTTTCCTGGATCGTAAAGTTTAACCCATTTACCATCAATTTTAACTTCGTGGAACCATACCTCTTTAAATGGTGAACTTCCATCATTTGTTGGTAAAATACGGACTCTTTTTTGTCCTTGTTTTTCACTGTCTTTAAGAATTGCAGCAAAATATTTTTTCATTCTCTCATCTTGTGTCATTTTTGAGGTAGAAGATGAACTACCTTGTTTTGAGCTCTCATACTGTGCCAAAACCGCATCTAAAACATTGTTTGTCGCCATATATTTGTGTTATTAAAAGTTTACAAGTTAAAATATAATACATAAAAGTGTCGCAGTCAATAAAGTATTAAAAATTTTGAAAGGGACAATAATGTCCCTCCCAAATTAAGGCATCATATCTTCTTCATCATCATAAGAATCAAAAGTATCTTTTATTTCTTTTGGTGAGAAATCTTCAACCTCATCTTTTGTTAAGATGTATTCTTCTCTACCTGTTTTTTCAAAGTCACTTTCTTTATCTGTAAAATAATCACTTAATTTTTGATTAAATGGTCCAGAATCTAAACTCCTAAGTTCTAATTTTTCTTCGGGTGTTTTAGGTCTGAATTTTTCTACTTTTTGTTCTAAAGAATTAACCATATTAACTAATTTATCCATTTCAGAAAGTTTTGTTTCTAAAGTCTCTAACTGTTTGAATAAATTATTAAAATACTCTTCTTGTTTTGTTTCTATATTTTTTTGAGCGTTTACCAAATCAGTGATTTCCATTTCTTCTCCTCCCTCATCTTTTACTTCCTCAACATCAGGATCTTGTGAAACATCAATCGGTTCAGGTGTTGCACTTGCATCAGGTGCTGCAGGTGGTGGGGGTAATGTACCTCCAGGCGCTGCAGGGTCTGTTGGTGCAGGTGCCGCTCCCGCTTCAGGAGCTCCTGGTGCAGGTGGAGGTGGTACAGCAGCAGGTGGGGCAAGGTCTTCAGGTGCTTCCTGTTCCGTTATATACTTATTAATAAATTTATATCTATTAATTTCTTCTAAAATTTTTTTATCTATTTTCATTTTTACCCGTTCAATAATTGTTTTATACCAGTTTTGGTTTCGACTTGGATTTTTTTATTGGTATTCATAGTATTATCTACTCTTTCTATGAGACCGTCTTTCATTCTAATAGTATAACAATCTCCGGTATCTAAGTCACAAACTTCTTTATAACCATTCCCCTTATCTTTCTCTGTAACTCTTGTATTTTTTCCCAAGTAGTTATCCAAAATTAGTTTAGTATTACTCATATCTTTTTTTATTTATAAATATACCAAACTATTAAAAAATTACAATTTAGGACTAATCGAAATTGTTTGAGTAACTTGAGGTCTTGTTGTATCTGTTGTTATTCCGTCATCAAGTACTGGTATTGCTTTAACTGTAAATGATATAGAATATTGTCCGTTTACTGATGGACATCCAATAGCACTCAATAAGTTTGTATTATCCATAAAGAACACTTGTTTATTAGGTGAAATAAATGTACTAACATTTATAAATGTGTTTGTAACTCCGGTACATTCAACAGGTTTTTGAGTAAACATAATTTCAACCTTATCTAAATTCCAATTACCTTGATCAGGATAAAAATTAATTTCAACATTATTTAAATTGTTACTAGTCCAATTAAAATTATAATCAATAGGTCTCGGTGGAGTTTCTTCAGAAGGTGATATATTAAATCTATTCATTGCAACAAAATCAACATAAGACTTTTCAAATAGTTTTTCTAACTGATTTTTTTTGTCCTCAATTAGAATATCAAATAAATTTGAATTTTCAGTTGTTGGGTAATTATTCATATAAAATTTAGCAAAAGCCTTACCGTATTTAACCGAATCTTGGACATTTTTTCCTTCTTTTGCAGCATATTGTTTAAACAATTCTATCTGTGTACCATATTTTGCAATCATAAAATTTATAAAAGAATCTATGGTAGGGAAAACCGCAAATGGCACATTTTTTGCCGTACAAAAATATTTTGGTGAAAAATATGTAATCGAATCTCCATAATTTAAATTCAAAGTTATTAACCCATAATTATTCCCAAAGGTTACAAGTTCATCTTCACCTTTTGTAGTGACTTTCATAATACCATAAATGAACGTACCAAGAATTTTTTGATTTTCACCATCCGATACCGATTCTTTTACTAATTTTAAAATCAAATTAACCGCATCTTTATTATTAATTGTATTTTTTTCTGGTGTGTCCCAATAAGTAAATAAGTCAATATAAGATGGGTTCATATTAACCGCACAGGAAATACTTTGTGTTGCAACATTTGTCACTTTACTAATATCATCCATTTTATTTGCCATCTGCGTCAAAACATTCAACGATTCTGCCTTAAGTTCATTATCTTTTTGTTTAATCTGTTCTTTTATTTTTTGGAGTATTGTTGTACTTATTGACTGTATAAAACTATCTATCTTTGGTATACTATAAAATGGTTGTCTTTGTCCTTCAAATGTCGTATCAAATCCGTTTTCAGAAATTCTATGTTCTATTTTTGTAATCATATAAGGACCACTGAATAATGGTACATTTCTTAAATTAAAATACATCATTGGTTGTATTAATGCATTCCCCATCATATCTACACTACATTTGTAACTTCTATTTTTGTATAAATTATAAAGGGAAACACTTTGTGAATAACTACCTCTGTTTCTATCCAAATTTGCCATTTGATTTAATACTTCCAAAGACTCTGTTGTTGGTTTTCCCGGATCTTGTGATATATCAAGTTGTTTAAAAATTTGTTGGTTTTGTGGACCAATATCAACATTAAAACCAACAACTTTATTTGATGTACTCCAATCGGTTTTATTTTCTTGATTTTCTAATAACGGGTTGTCTGTAGCTCTCCTTAAATCAAATGCATCATCCCTATAACGATAATCAACATTATCATTCATTGCCAAGTATTGACTATCAACATTACCATATAAACAAACAAATTTTGATGCCGTTTCTCTATAATCAACATTTAAAAATGTACCAAATAATGTATTTGCAAATTCCAAAGATCCTTCTGTTCTTGGGGTTAAATTTTTTCCAACGTCTCTAACATTATAAAAATTTGCAAATGCAGGCACTATAAAATTAACAAAATTATTTTCTACTAAAACTGTTTGAACAATATCTAACAAATTTAAATTTGAATTAGCATTATCAATAAGTTCCTTCAATTTAAACACATCAACATATATTTGTTGTCCTATATCCCTACTTGCTCTATCCATAAGTAATATATCCTCAAAAAGAGTTTTCGATTTGAAATCAGTTCCTGAAATCCAAGTGTCGTTCATAGATTTAAACAGATCATAAAGTTCATATCTCGTTTGTTCACCTTCTAATTTAGCTCTGACTTTAGTGTCGGATTGAATCACATTGACACTAGGTAGTTCTTTTCTTAATCTTGTGAGTTCTAAATCTAATAGGGTATTAATGTATGTGTTATTTTTTACAATATAATCGTCTATCAACTCTCTGAATGTATTAGAATCCAAATTTGGATTTTCTAACTTCTGTGTTGCATATATTTTAATTAATGGTGATAAGGTTTTGATTGAATTCTCAGTAAACTCTATGTTCATGTCCAAGAAAAAATCTGTTATATACGATCCATTATCACTATAAACTAATTGTGGTATTTCTGAAAATCCAACATATGTTTTTAAAGCTTTCCAAGTTTCAGGATTTTGTGTTTGTGATTGTGCTAGTGTTATAGACCCACCCGCAAAAGGAAGACTATTTGGTGAACCACTATTGTATCCTTGAAAACTTATCGGATCGAAAAATACTTGATTTGAATATGAATAAAATAATTGTCTATCAAAATTAGATGGGTTACCATAAACCATACTAACTTTATATTCCATAAATTGATTTAAGTATTGTTCAAAGTTTTTAACTTGAGCTTCTTGTATTTCAGTTATAACAACGGTTGAGTTATCCGTATTTTGTGGTTTTGGTATTTTCATCATTTGTCTCATTAATGATTGAAAATTCCCGTTAGTTGTGTTTGTTTGTGTAGTATCTCCAACAATTGTTGGTTTTATATTACTTGTAAAATCATAAAATGATTTACTAAAATTAAGAAACTCTGTTTCCATTAAATCCAAAATATCTTTTTCAAATGTTGTAAATATTTCACTTATTTTGGAGTATTCTGTTGATGTTTGGTTTATTGAGAAATTTTCTTGTACCGACTGTTTGTTGAATACTTTTTTCATATAACTGTCGGGGTTTGGTTTTGTTAGTTTATTATTATCAAAATACCCATAATTAGGTGCTTTCCAAAATAATCTTACGGAACCATTAAACATTGCAGGATTATTTTCAACTTCAGTTCTAAGTGTTCCATCATTTCTAAAACATTCAAAATTTGTTTGATTAACATTAGAACCGAATGATGGCATTGGGTAAATGTTCGCCCCATCTGGAGATGATACATAACAACTCCACGGTTTCAACGTCAATGAACGATTAGGATTAGTTGAATCAAATCCATTTGGTTTTATTATTGTAGATAATGGTGAATTTTTCATAAATAAAACACCATTATTGATTGCTAATTGGACTTCATCATCAGAATAAAATTGGTTTGGTGGATTTCCAACTACAAAATTGACTGGACTATCAATTGATTGTGGTATGTCTACCAAATATTCCCCAATACCACCAATAGTACCGCTTGTTTGTCCTGTTATTGTTGTTGCAAAAGATATACCAGGACCTGATATAATTGCACCATCAAACAAATCATTACCACTAACCGCAGTTACTGTTAATACACTTCCTGATATTGTACAAGTTCCTGATATTGGTACTAATGTTTCGAAAACACGTCTTCCTTGTATGAAAGTATTAAAGTCATCCAAAAGTTTAGGATAAAAACCAACATTTATAACGTCTTGTTCATCAGAACCGTTTGTAAATGTTTGCTGTAATACAATATCCTGTGGTACTGAATTTAAAACTAAAGAAAATGTTTTAGTTAAAGCACTTAGTTGTGGATCGTAGTTATCCAAATAATTAAAATCTGTCCATACTGAATCTAAAATATCTTCTTCATCTTCTAACCATTTTTTATATCTATGCCAAATAGAACCGTATTTAAGAATCCACGCATAAGGTAATCTATGTATTGCACCATACTTTTTAAATGTTGAGAAAATATAATCTAAATCATTAAAACTACCATTGTTATCTTCTTTATATTTTTCTCTAAGTGTTGCTAACGGTAAACTATTTAAAAATAGATATGCAGCGTTCTTATATGGGTATAAATCATTTGTGAATCTGAATTTGAATACCCCTTCTTGTATTGCATTTATAAAATACGGTGTATTCAACATTGAAGTTGTTTGATTTGGTGTTAAATTGTTATTATAATCAAAATATTCAATGTTCCCTTCCGTAGTGTATTGTTCTAATATTTTCCTATTTTCATAAAAATTTTGTAAATTAGTTAAATCCAAACTTTGTTTAAATGTTCCGCTGTTATTTGTCTTATAATTAAAATTTGTAACAGGTTGTTTATCCTTTGATTCTACATTGTTATCAAAATTACTGATACTTTTTATTGTGGTATTATATTCCAAAACTTGGTTTGTTTTGAATACGTTTTCCCTTTTTTGTAGATTGTTACCATCAGCCATATAATTATTTATCCAATTTAAATTTGTTATTGGATAAACGTCTGTGAAATCAAAATTTTCAACTATATTTGAACTTCCAAAATATTCTTGTGGGTATTTTTCATTTGTTACTGATAGTAATGGTTGTGATTTTTGATTCGCAAATATGTCTTGATTTATAAATCTAAATGAATTTTCAACTTCATTGTTTATATAACCAGTGTTAAAAATACCTCTTATAAAGTTTTGCCACGATTCACCTGAACCTCCATTTGAAATGTGTCTCAGGAATGAAAGATATATGTTTGAATTAATATCATATTCTTTTAATTTCTTTGTAAGAAAAGGGTTATCATTACCTAATGATTTTATCATACTTAAAACTTCAGACTCAGCATAATGTTCTGTCATATTAAAAATCTTGTTAGAATCTCTACTTAATTTACTATAAAATGAATTAAGTAATAGTCTTTCATATATTTCATAGAAAAATTTTACTTCTTCAACATTTTGATAAACTTGATTGGTGATAGGAAATTCAATCGCATTAAAACTTAACCTATTAGGTTTTAATAAAGTGTTGGTAGTGTCCGTCGGAAACTTGTCGGGAACTTTTCTTTCATAAATTGCTTTAATAAAGTCTTCAACAAATTCAACCTCAGGCCAAATTTCAGGTTGATAAGCCCTAATTTTAGCAGCAATACTTAAATCACCAGGATATTTTAATTCGTATCTTTCACCTTCTTTCAAATTGTTCTCAACAATAATTTGAGGCCAAGGATAAATTGGTGTTTCAAAAACACTTAAATCATTTTTCAAATCAACACTATTTGCACCTGAAGATGTTGATAAAACAACCGCTTTTCTTAATGTATCTTCTCTCAAATCCCAAGCCTTTGTGTGTACTTCATCTAATAATCTAAGAAAAGATTCTCCTTGAGCTAAAAATACCGCTAAGACATTTCTAATCGTTGGGGAAAATCCAATTCCTCCCTCACTTGCACTTTTACTTATGTTAAGAACAAGTTCTTCCGATAGTTTTTGTTCAATTTCTTGACTCTTTGTTTGATAATTTTCTCTTATTGTAGTTATTTTTTCTTGAAATGAGTTAGACCCTTTAAAGAAGAATTTTGGTGATGCATCATATTGTGATGCAATAAAATTCTTAAAAGTGGTTTCAGCGGAAAATGGTATATCTTTTTTATTTCTTTGATAATAAGTTTTTGCAGGATCTATAGTTTGGATTGTACCATTGTAATAAAATGTTCCTGTTTTATTATTTAAATTTAAAAAAATATCTACAGGTATGTTGTTAGGTTTTCCATTACCAAATACAGAATTATTATTCAAAATGTTATTTTTACCAACAACTGTTTTACTCAATTCAGTCAATGCGGTATTCCGTTGTTGTTCTGTTGAATATTCTTTTTTAAACTGATAAACTAAAATACCTTCTGACTCACCATTCGCAGGAAAAGTATAAAATGGATTACTTGTATCCATATATTTGTTAAACCAAGAATTGTTACCTTCATATAATAATACTTCCTGCTCATAAAAATCTAATGTCTTTAAATATTGTTCCATACTAACAAGAGTGTCTATGTTAGTTTTAGGATAATTATCAATTATATTTTTAAGAAAAGAATTGAGGTTTACTTGTAACTCTTGGATTGTTATTTCAGGAAAATTATCATCAATAAGTCCTTTTGATTTATATTCGGCATAAAGTTCTTTCATTTTAGAATATCCTCTACTAGACCACCCATTTTGTACTACTTGGTTTTTAGTACCTTCACCTGTAGTAGTTTGTGAAGTTGTTTCTATTTGAGACTGAAACATTAATGGAGCTGCCATCATCGCCTGCCAACTTATATGAGACATAATTGTATACTTGTAGGTATAAAATTTTAATTGCACTCTAAAATTGTGACTTGATGGTTCAAAAGAAGCATTGAAACTTTGTAACATCAAGGGTAATCTAACCGCTTTACCAAGGTAACCTTTTATTGTTAAGTAAAAAAGAGGGTATGGTAATTGGAAAAAAGCAGCATATGGTGAGTTTGCTCCCGCCTCAAATAACGCTCTCCCTTTAACATCTTCCAAAGTAACATCAATTACAGGTAAAAAATCAGTACCATAATTAATATTAATTTGTTTCATACCTAACATTCCTGTATCTGTCGCACCAATTTTACCTTTAGTCATTGTTGTTTGACGGTAAAAATAGTCATCACTTTGATTTGGGTTTGATATCGCATTTATTTTTTGTTGGTTAATCCCCTTACCTTCTAACGAACCTTTTCCTGTTATTTCATCAACATAAATTTCTTCTAAAAATTTGTTATTACCAGGATTTAAAAAATTAATTTTACCAACAGATATTGTTCTTACAGAATCTTCCAAAGGAACACCAATCGCCAACTTTGTTCTTGGTAAAACAGAACATTCTAAATTAGCATAATAAACCAAGTCTTCTTGTTTTATTAATCGTTCTTTTGCTTTTCCATCTTCATCCACAACTTTATTGGGATCGATTATGGAAATATTTTGATAATCAAATTCTACAAGTATATTTTCTGTACTATCTACCATAATAAAAGAATTGGTTTTCTAACGTTGCATTATAATCTTGTAATGAAGTTAATAATGGATATGGTATAGTCAATACAGCACCGTCAGGTATATTAAATTCAAATCCAGTATACTGGGGATTCGCTAACATTATTAACCATCCAAAAAATGGTGAGTTATAAAATTGTTGTGATATTTTGTCCATTCTTGAATACCCAACTTTATAAATATAAGATATATCTGATGTTTTATTAGGCAATGGAACATAAGGAACTACTGTCTGTGTCCCATTTTGAAGGAATTGAGTATATCTATTATAATATTGTAATGCCATAGTTAACTAAATTTTACTTTTCCATTATAAGTTTTTTCATCTTTGTTTAAATTTACATCACTATAAAGATTTTTTAATCTATCTTTCTTTTGATTTGTATTTCCAATGTTATCTGTGGTATATTGTAACGTAGAATCAAATTCAACTATTTCGAATTTATCATACTGTTGATAATCTTCGCTCACTTGTAAATCATTGAATTTTTTAATTTCCTCATCGTGTTCACTAATAAAATTTTTCTTGAACAGGTCACAATATTTTTTTATACTATCAACTAATTTTGTATTTGTTTTTATTTTTTCACCCGATATTAAATTATTAACAAAGTCATTATATAAATTGTCATTTAAAAATACCGGTGACATTGTCATATAAAACCTTCTTTGTTCTGGAGTAACAAATATTGTCAAAATAGGATCGAAATTATTATTTTCGTATATATTTTGATCATAAAAATTAGTTTTTAAAAATTTAAGACTAAAATCTGTAACTTTGTTACCAACAGTCTGTGTATATTCTTCTGTAATTTTTGTAAGGTTATCACCACTCAAAGTATAAACTTTATATTTACCATTTTCTGTTTTAGTACCATCAACTTTACTACATATCAAATCCATTTTTCTTAAAATGTAATTATAATTTTCTTGATATGTTGTAATTGTATTTACGGGTTCAATTATATATTCATTTAATCTATTTTGCATTTTAGCAACTTCATCCGCAAGTTTTGTTTGTAGTTCTCTAATTTGAGCACTTGTTGCGTTAAGTTGTGCCGAGAAAGGTTCTATTTCAAATATTATTGGTGCATTACCATTATTTACGTCAAGAATTGTTTGTTCAATTAAACTTTGTATTCTACTTTCAATTGTTAAAGATCTTCCGTATAATGGAATATTACCAGTCGGAGTTTCGTATTCACTAAATTTCCCATCAGTAAATTTTCTATCCGTGTAAACTAAGGACAATATACCATAGTTTGTAACATTTGTAATTGTTCTGAATTGATTAAATATTGTTGTAAAATAATTTCTTGTGTTTTCTGAAAGTTCAGTTATTAAAGATGTATAACTAATATCCCCCTCCTCAACATTATTATTGTTCACATAATTTGTTGATTGTATTGTACCAATTGTTCCTCCACCTTTTTGAGGGATTTGATTAACAACATTTTGCGTTGTTACAGGTGGTGGAGCGGACCCAGCTCCTTTAACAATTCTCGCAACAACTTGTTCGTCTCTCTCTTTAGTATCTTCAGTTGCAACAGATCTTTCATCATATATTTCAGTATTCGCATAATAGTTAAATGATAGTGCGTTCTGTAATTGTTTTATAGGTTCCGCTAAACCGTGCCCACCAATAAATTCAAATCCTAACGTCACTTTTGCTAACATTGGCTGAATACCTATACCTTCAGGGTTTATATCAAACAATAAAGGGTCATACTGTATACCTAAACTTTGAGGGACAATCTTAGTATGAAAAAAGTCACCCACTCTCAAAACTAAAATAGGAGGGGCTCCAAATGCGGTATTTTGAGCATCATTATATTTTGGTTTACCGTCAGGTCCAATTACCGGAATAGTTTGTCCAGGTCTCATACATTGTTGCAAAAACGTTAACCTCGCATTTAAACCTTCCGGTGTAATTGAATGGAACGTAGGGCTAAAATATTTTATTCTATCTTTTAAACTATCAAAAACCATAGGATCCGTTTCTTTCAAAACATCAAAATAATCACATTCAGAAAATAAATGTCTCAATATTTTTTTACTAATATTTTCTTTAACACTTATAATAGGATCTGGTTGATCTATGATTTTTAAAGGTGGTATTAAAATTGTTGTTGATCCTGTTGTTCCTGATGAATCAGGTATTTCAACAGGATCAAAAGTAATATCGACAACCGGGTCTTCTTGTGGTTTAACTTTTCTTGTTGCAACAATTGATTTAATTCTTACTTTTCTACACGCCATTGCAGGTACTGAGTACCACTCACCACCGTAATCATTTTTCTTAGCGGTAGAAAAAACAGGTCCATCCAAAATGTTTTGATTACAATCTATTGTAAAATTTGTACCATCTTTACTTTTTGGTGTTATTATAGCTTCTTCACCCAAAGACTCGGTGTTGACTATTATTTTTCCTTCATCAAAAAACTTTTGAAAGTCTTCACCTCCAACATTTTGTTTTTTCATCCATTTAACAACTGAATCAATTCTTCTATCAGATAGAAATCTATTATAATCAAGACTTACTTGTATTGGAGATGCGGAACCTACTAATTGTATCTGAACTACTGCGTTTTTTTCAACAATAAGTTCTTTTATTTTTGGCATCAATTCATTTTTGATTACATCAAAATTATCTATCACAACATTTTCAAAGAATGGTTGCACCCCTTCTTTCTTGAATACTTCTGTTTTTCCGCTTAATCTACCCCAACAAACTTCGGGAGCATTTGTTACGTATTTTTTATTTCTCAAACTTAAATAAAAATCATAATACGCCTCATAATCACAATTTTCATAATTACAAGGTACTTTATAATCTCTAGACCAAGGTCCGGCAACTTTCCACTCTGCAGGGTCTGAAATATTTTTTATAGGTTGGTTATAATATGGTGAATCATTTTCAAAATAAAATGCATAGTCTTGGAATGCATCCAAATCTCTTAATTGTACTTCTTCTTCAATTGATGGTCCTTGTTCAATCTCTATTGTAATATCTGTGGTTAATGTTCCATCACCACCACCTTGTCCACCAGCGTCATCAATACCTCCTAAAGAGTAATCCACACTTATTCCTTGTATAACCGTTTCAATCTCTTCTTGAGTTTTTCTTGGCTCATTTAATATTTGTTGATATGTGTATAATTCAGATGTTGGTATAGTATTAAATTTAATTGCTAAATCATATAAATCATATTTTACACAACCGGCAAAAAATGAATCTAAAATTGAATTAACTTCTTGTGGTGATTTACTTTTTAATTGTTGTCTAACAATTGTATTCATCACTGATGGGTGATCGACAACAATTGTCCAAGAAATACTACCAGTTCTAGTTGTTTCTTTATATGTAAAAATAGGTTCAGGTCTTCCTATAAAACTCGTTGGTGTCCAATTTGCTTTACTATCTTCATTAAAAGTTAAATTATAAGGTGGAAACCACATTGTTCTTCCCCCATTCGGTCCTTTTTCACATATTGGTAAATCGTCATATCGATAACCAGGTTCACTAGAAGTTCTCCAAGCTAAGTTTTCAAGTGAAAACATATATTTTTTTACTTTATTATCAACAATGTTAGTTGATCCTGGATTTCTTAAAGGAACAATATTTAAATTATATGTGTTATCAAAAACAGAATTATGAAATCTTCTTCCCGATGTGGTAATACCATCTGTTTTTTGTAAATCAGCATATGTGTAATATGGTGTATCTTTTTGAAAAACTCTACAATATTCTCTTCCAACTTCAAATCCACTTTCTCCAATTGTATTACTTCCTGTTGTTGAATCATAATATGCAATAACTTGTGAACCTTTTGTTAATTCTTTATAACCATCATTGAAAACTTTTGATACTTGGTTTATTGCATTACCAACGTGTTTTAATTTTTTTGCTCCCTGAACATTGTCAGCAGAATTAATGATTCTTTGTGTATTATCTAAAATAGAACCCCCTTTAAAATCAACGTCTATCGATTGATCTTGACTATATTGTCCTTCAATAATATTAAATTCATTATCTAACTGAAAAACTTCTCCACCTCTCCCTACTTTAAATCCAGCGTTAGGTCTGTATTTTGGTGATGTCCAAACAAATTTACCGTCAATACCATCACCATCGTGATGCGATCTAGCCCCTAAACCAAAATTAAGTTTACCTTCATTTCCTTCGTATATTTTTCCTAATTCATCAGGTCCATATACTAAAGTTGCTTGTTGTTTTCCAAATCTATCAACCGCAACTTCATTTGATGGGTTTGTTATTTGACTTGGTTCCGCGTTTTGGTTACCAACATAGTATCCACCACCACCATTATCACCATTAAATAAATTATTAATCGCCTGAGACGCCCCTTGTATAAGATTTTTTTGATATAACGGACGATATAAATTATAATTTAAATTTGCAAATAATATGGATTGTTGTCCATTACCGGTGTTCGCCAAAAATAATTCAGAAGGACTTCTATATTTGTTAAGTACACCACCTAATGCACCTCCCGTAAGATTATTTGCGGTGTTTAATGCACCTGAAACATTTGCTTCAGGATTATTCTCATTGAAATAATCACCAGGAATAAATGACACAGGAAAGTATGTACCTGATAATCTATTTGCAAATGATACAGCAGCTAAGACAGGATTTTCAGGTACTGTGATTTTCCAATTTTTTATAAAAAATGGTTGTTGTCCTGTCGCTAATAAACTCGCACTAAACGGATCCGATAAAGTATCTAAGTTTATCGATCCAACTGTAAGTTGTTCTATTTCTGATGCAATTCTTTCATTAAAATATCCTTTCAGATATGTTGCACCTATTTTTGCTAAGTAAGAATCTTGTGATAAAGTTCCGTCAGAACCAAATGGATTATTACTTGTTAGGATTTGAAATGGACTATAAAAGGACGGAATAAACGTTATTGGGAATCCATCTGTATTTGAGTAAGGGGAAAATAAAGAAACGTTTTGTAACGAATCCGTTACAACATACATATCTTTATATGTTCCTTCTGATGGTCCATATTTGTTATTCACATAAGTTAAGTCAATATAAAATTCATTAACTAAATCAATATTTGCTTCACCATAATCATATGGTCCTTTATTTGATTCAACAGGATAAGGTTGTCCAGGTACGGTATATTTTCCAACAAAACCTGGTTCAGGCCCATATTCATTTAATGGATAAAGTAAATTTGCTCTGACATTGGTTGATATTAAAAAATCGGGTGAATCTATAACGTTACTGTCACTTAATGGTGATGCTTCATAGGTAACATTACCAGCAGGTGGAGTATATACACCTTGTACTTGATAAGGGGCTAAATTTCTCGCAATTAATGTATTTCTAAATGACGATGAATTAGCAAATGACAATATACTATCCGACATACTTTATCTTTTCCTATAAATACATAAAATATATTTTTATAATTATTTTGAAGATGTAAGTCCAGCATTTTTTTCCACTAGATTCACGTATGACTTCATTATATTGTTAACATTCTCAGCATTTGAGAAATACTCCTTAGCATACGTCATCCATTGATTTTTTTGATCTTGAGTTAACAAATCGGGTACTTTTACATTTACATTAATTGTGGCATCCCCAACATCCAATTTACCAACAAATTGTTTTGTTTCGGTTGCTTGTAATTTTTGCATTTCATTCAATAAAGCCAAGTCAGAACTTGTAAGGTTTTCTACCTTTTGGACGTTATTCATACTTTGAACCTTTGCTTGTGGACCCTTAAAAGTTGTTTCTATCCAATCAATTACCGTTTTGTATCCGTCTTTCATTTCTTGTCCAATATCACCAACATCTATACCATATTCTTTTAAAGTAGAACTAAGACTACTCAATACTGCTTCTGTGTTTGTTCTATATGTTTCACTTTCATCGGGTAATAATCCACCCATTGCTTGAACACCTTTTAATCCTGTTTTATAAATTTCTTGTGGTATTTCAGTACCGGCTAATCCGTATCTGAAAGCAGACATAGCTTTATCTAAAATTGCATTTGTTTTTGCTGCCTCACTAAGTTGATCGATTGCAATTTTTTGCATAGATTGTCCTTCCAGTTCTTGTTGTTTTTTCAAATCTTTGATTTGTTCCGCAGTAATATCACTCGCATTAATTAATTGTTCTTCTAAAGGTTTTCCTTGCTCATCAAACTTCCTTACTTTTATCTGAGCAATTCCTTTTTCATTTATTTGTGAAAGAGTTGCCACTAATTCTTTATCTTCTTCATTAATATCAGGAGAAAATTTAATTTGTTTCATTTTAGTATCAAACTCCGCAGCTTTGATAGACATACTCGCAAATTCTTCGGCGCCCATTTGAAGAGCTCCCGCAACTTCTCGTAATCTTCTTTTTGCCCCTGGCATAATTTCAAACTTCTGATTTTGTTCATTAAACCTAACAAATTCTTTTGACATATTTACAATTTGATTTTGTAATTCTGTTGGATCATTTTGTGCTAAATCCATAAGTCTAAGTGGATCCAATAATTCACCAGTTCTTACACCTAACATTTGTAAACTAGCCGCCAAGTCAATTGCTTTCTCAGGATTGAAAACATCTTCAACAACCGCAAAAACACTTTTCATATCGATTCCCAATCTACTTGCTTGAACCGCCATTTTTGCCAAACCTTTTGTTCCGTTTTCAAAATTAAATAAGTTCATTTTACCTAAATTGGTAGAAACTCCACCCGCAACTGCAGCCACAGTAACACCTGCTTGATTCGCAATTTTGGTTACTTCCATCATTCTTTTTTCAACACTTTCTAAATTGTATCCCACGTTTCTGAAGTTTTCAGCCAAAACATCCACTTCAATTCCTGTAACTTTGGCTGTCGCAGCCAAAGACGCGAGTTGTTCATCAGAAAGTTTTAGATTTGTACCAAATTTTTTAATTAATTTTTCATATGTACCACTTGCATCATCAGCCTTTAAACCCATTTCTAAAAATTGTGGTATTGCATCTGCTATAGTAGTTTGTAATTCGGCACCTCTTTGCCCTCCAACACCCAAAACTTTAACTAAGTCCGCACTTTTTTTATCTAAATCTGAAACAGCCTCAAATATTGCGGATATACCAAAATTACCAGTAATACTTGTGGTAAAATTAGAAAAAGCAGTTTTTATCTGATTTAAATTAAGAGAGGTTAACCCATTATATAATTTTGCGGTCTCACCTAATATGTCATATGAAGTATAAGAATAACCAGCGGTAGATTGACTTTCTTTTTCCGGATCACCAGAGTCAGTTGGACTAAACATAATTTTTATTTATAAATACGTTTTTTAATTGTTTTTTTCGTGTTCCTTAACAATTTTGTCAATTAAATAACGTCTTACATATGTTGGCATTTTAAGAAATTCCGTATAGGTAGTACGAAGAAATTTTGCTAAAATGTAATACTCATCTAAAAGGTACTTTGAATAATCAGAAGAAAGGCCGAAAAAATTCAACCCCAAAAGTAATGTCTGCCATTACTCTTTCTCCTGACGGGGCTATTACTTCTTTTGTTAAGTCTAATCTTGGTTCGTTTTCAAATAGAAAATTCTTGATATGTTTTGAATCCATTATTGGCATAGATTCTATGAATTTTGAAATGTACATTCTATCTTCATTTCCATCTACACTAACAATCATTTTATTTAATCTTGTTGTTTGGACGGGTGCTGTCCTTCCTTTAGGGTAAGAACTAATTACAGTTTCAATTTCCATTAAATCCCGAACATTTAATAATTTAAGTTTAACTTCATTTCCACTTCTAGGTAAAGTAGTTGTCAAATATCCATTCTCATCAGGAGATGAATTTGTTTTTTTAATATTTAACTCATCCAACATTATACTTGTTTCAAATGTGGCATTAGTTTTTGGATCCCTAAGATTAACTCTATATTCAGGTCCGAAAGAAGTGTTTCTCAAAAAAATCAATAACGCTTCAGTATCACCATCTAATAGTTCTTCAGGTCTTAAATCGTGTTCATAAATCTTATTTCTTAATAAAGGTAAAACAACAGTCTCTCTTATCGATCTTTCGGGGTTAATGTTTGATAAAATGTTCTCATCAACCGCAGTCAAATATCCAACTTTTACACTTTTTTTCTTAGATTTATAAAAAACACCACCTGATGGTAATTTCACAACATCGTGTGGTAAATTAAAATCTGTTTGCCCATATTGTAATGCATAATCTTCCATATACTTTTTTTATTATAAAGATACTTTACATATTTTTTTTGTAAATAAAAATCCCATACGGTAAACCATATGGGACGTAATTTAATATAATTAATAATTTAGTACACAAGAATACAACGATCCATTTGCATAGTAGCTGTAACATCAGCCAATGCATCTTGACTGTATGCTAATGAACCAAAGTTAACATCTGTCATAAATGTTCCTTCTAATATCCATTTTTCCACAACAACACCAGTTGGGTCTAACATTTCGATGTCCACATTTTTTTTGTATCCAGCAGCGTAACCCATACGACCCGTTACTGATTCAGCACATAGACGAACCCATTCCATAAGAGCTTGTGAAGCGGAAGGACCGATTGGGTCTCGGAATTTTACTTGTATTGAACTCCAAGTAAACCTACCTGCGACATAAGTTGATGTATTCAAAAAGGGTATTTCTGTTGAATTTATCTTGATGGAAGGTCTTGCCGCACTTTCAACAAACCATTCATTAATCCCTAAAGAAGATGGAAATCTCAAAATAAATCTGTTCTGTCTTTTCGGTTCGTAAGGAACTGGCATTTTCATTAACAAATCAGCCATAATTTTTTTGTTTTAAATTTTTGTTTATTATTTTATTATAAATATATCGTTGTAAAATTTTTTCTATTTACTTTGATTTAATTTTCAATATAGTAGTTTTAACTAGTTGCTCCATCATAGTTTTTTCATCATCTTTAGTTAAATATGTTTTTAATATATTATCTGGTTTCTTTTCAAAATGTTTTTTCATTACTTCTACATTTCTTACATCATCATCTGAAAAACCTACCATTGGCATTTTTGGGACAAATCTATTACTTACATCATTAACAAATTTATATTCTTTTTTCTGTAATCTAAATGACATCCCTTTTACATAATTTATAAACTCCTCCATTGCTCTAACCTTGCCCTCTTCAGGATTTGTTGCCGAACCCTCACCATAACTCACAGGATAAAATCTACATCTTTCTAAGTAATCCCTTATCAACCAACTTTCATTTGTTATTGGTTTTAATCCCATAATTCTTCTGTATTCTATAAGACTTTGAACTAATTGTTCCTTGTTTAAACCTCCACGTCCCATTAAAATAAGTTTAAGAACTCCTTTTTTTAACGTATTTGGATGATGTCCGCGAGCTGTTATAATTGCAAAAACTGAACCGTTATTGATTGCTTCAACAAAGTCTCTCCAAGGACCTCTAACTAATGGAGCATCCTCAATGTCTGTCATAAATTTTGAATCTCCTTGTGTGCCAAAAAATCTGAATGGATTATCCGCAAAACCAACTATTGTTTCTCCATTATATGTAAAAGGTTTTTTTCCAATATCTGTTCTATATTCTGCAAAATCTTCAGTTGACATACCAACCTCATCACCTTCTTCATTTAAAAGAATAATTTGTGTTGGCATTTTCATCAAGTTATCATCCCAATCAAATGCATAATATTTTAATCCATATTTTTTTTCTTCCAAATCATCAACCATTTCTTTGATAATTTGTCGTGTCAAACTAATATAATTCATATTAATAAATATCACACACATAAAAAAAAGGGAGAACCTGTCTCCCTTTTCTTTTTTTATTTTTTTATTAGATATTCTCAAACGACGCTCCTGTTGGAGTAATGTAGAATGTTATATCAATAAACTCGAGTGAACGAGTAGGTTTGATATAAATCTTACCAGTCATTTGATTTCTGTCTAAGTCAGCAGTATCACTAGAAACTGTAACTCGGAAATCATATAAACCTCTATCTCTTCTGATTGAATCCAAGATTGGGTTAACCGCATTTAAGAAATCTTGTCTTACTTGTTCGTCATTCTGATCGAATAGTAATCTTACAGAAACCGCTGAAATCAATTTACGAGCTTGTAGTAACAATCTTCTTACGTTAATTCTGTCAAGTGCAGATTCTCTAACTTGAAGAGTTTTGTTACCCCAAATTACTGTACCAACATCTGAGAAGGTTGCAATTGGGTTAATTCTACCTACATATAGAGTATCTCTATCCTCTTGAGTTAACTTTTTACGTGCTTTAACTGAGTTAACAATACCACGAGTATAACCTGCTGCTGCGAACCAAGGGAATGCGATATTATCTGTCAATGCCAAGTTTCTTGTTACTTCCGCAGTTGCCGGAATGTAAATTTGAGTGTTGTTAACGGTATCACGAGTTAATACCCAAGGATAGTAAGTCGCAGTATAGTTAGAATCAATACCTGCTTCCTCTAAATTATCAACAGCTTCTTGAGGGTAAATCAATCCATCTTGTCCTGTTGTTGTTGGTAATAATAGATTATAGTCAGGTGTTGTTGTGATATACAACGAATCTGCTCTATCAAATTCTATCATTTCTACAGTATCACCAACTAAGTCAGAGTTATTTACATAGTCAATACCAGGTGTAACAAACACATTGATATTAACCGCCTCAGGGTTTGAAAATGTCCTAATCCCTAATAGATATGCATAATAGTCTGTATTCGCATAATTTCTTGTTCCATCACCAATAGATATTTGTTTAAATGCCCCCCAACCAACTGCTTGTGGGTATCTATCAGATGGACAAGCCCCATTAAGGAATCCTTGTCTTCCTAAGACATATCTGTCACCATTAGTTCTTCTTTCTCTGTAGATATCCCAACCATCAAACCCGCCTTGTACAAACAAAGTGAATTTACGAGAGAACAATCTGTAATATGGGCTTGTTTCATTTAAAGGTTCTGAAGCAAACGGTGCATCACCAACATAGAATCTTGGGGTTCCGCTTGTTGAGAATGCGTTACCGATTGTTAAGACACTCGCATTTATATCCATATGAAAACCTCTTGTTCTATAAGACCATTCCGATCCTTCTAAATCACAAGATGAAATAGGATTACGTTTACCAACATATTCATAAAAATCAGGATCATAACCCCAGAAATTTGACAAACCAAGGTATGTCCTTCTAACGTTATCACCACCTGTAGTTGTTAAATTGTCATTACCTGAAGGTAAACCAAATGGAGGATTGTAAATAACCTCACCTGGAAAATCGTATTTAGTTTTAAAGATTGGGAATGGAGAGGTTGCTCCCGCATATTCTCTAAAGTTGAATCCTTCAAATCCACAAGGTAGTGAATCAACAGGTGCATCTTCGTTCATTTCAACCATTACATATTTAGAGTTCAGCTCGAACTCACCGTCTAACGTACCTATTTTCTTAGCCACAAAGTTATTTTGACTTGGATCCATAGAACAGTTAGTAAATTTCTCCAATACTGTAGGATTTGAATCGGTATCATAATAATCTCTTACTAACACTGTAAATGTTTGATTCGCAAATGATATATCCGCAATTGACATTTTTACATTAGTGTTAGCATTGTTACCATCAGCAATTGTGTAGAATTTAAATAAGTTATACACTTTTGTACCTCTTAATTCTGACACAACCCAAGGAGAACTTGGTGACTGATATCTGTCAAGATACCAACCAATCGATGTTGAACTTTCACTTTGTGCCGAATCCAATGAAACTAATTCAGGATTTAAACCTCTAATATAACCTTTTCTATAACCATAATTTAAAAGAGATTGGAATCTTTCTTCCATCATTAAAGGTACATTAAATCTATTTTTACCGAAGTTGCTAGAACCAAAAACTTTACTGATGTATTTTGCGTCAGATATTGACATTGATGTCTCAAATGAGAATGTTTCTCCTTTGTAGTTTGTTGCATTAACTAAAAATGGTAAATAAGGATTTTTGGTTACACCAGAATAAGCACCTGTCATATCCAAAGAAACGTCTGTTAAACCTGTCACCTCCCAAGTTGGGTTTTCACCATCAGTATAATTTGAAATACCTCTCGATCTTAATGTGGAAACAACTAAATTATCAAAATCACTGTAAGAATTACCTGTAAATTTGTAAAGTTTACCAACTACTGTACCTGAATAACAAGTTGTAATTTCACCTAAATCTTGATTACCACCACTAGTTGCGGGACAAGGTATACAAGGATCATAAGGATAGATATTTACAGTCCAAGTCGTTGTTACTGAACCATCCTGTGATGTTAACACATAAGTTAAGGTTTCCGCAGAAAAGTTAACACTTGTTGAATTACTAACTTGCGTAACTCCATTAACCGTTACCGCAGTTGTACAAGCACTAAAAGTAGGAGTAAGAGCTGAATACACGTTTGTAAACCCAGAAGGTAAACATATATCAATAACATTAGTGTTGTAATTTATAACACCTGAATTACCACTTATTGAAAAGTTGTAGAATGATGCACAAGTTGATGAGGTTGTTGTAAGCGTTACTCCTGTATAATACGAATAAAATGAATAACCTGTGTAATTACCATTTCCAGTATTATCAAATGTTGCATAATACCAAGTATCATTAAACGGAGAAGTTAAGTCAGTTTCATTTAAATTAACAGAAGGGACTTCAAAAACGTTATTTTCAGTAAATGAGGAAAAAGTTGGATTTGTAAACCCTGTATAATCATCAACATCAATAGAACCAAAATAATCAATCGTTTTTCCTGTTGTAGGATTGTCCAATGACAATATTCCAAAAATAGAATTAGTTATATTAGAACTAATTGAGGACACCCCACCATCAAATTGTTGATATTGTTCGTTAAACATATCTTGTATTTCTGATGGAAATGAATTTAAAAATACAATACTATCTGCAGAATTATTACATCCACTAAAATTAACTAAGATATCTTCAGTATTTGCGGATGTACAAACTTTTTCACAATCTACCGTGACACCACTTGCACAATCAAACCCAATAGTTGTTGGATCTACGTTTGCTACAGTTAGAATTGACCAAGAAGGTCCAGCGTCGTATCCTGATAAACCTAATATCCTGGTTACAAATAACTGATTTGATTGTTGTAAATAAGCCTTTGCGATATACGCCGCTTCATATTTAGGGATTTGAGTATTCACAAATTTTTCTGGTGAAGTACCCCCGAAGTAAGTTGTAAACTCGTCGAAGTTTCTTATGAAAATTGGTTCGAAAGCAGGTCCTTTCAAAGTTTCACCCGCAATACCCAAAGTTGTTACACCAACACTTTGAGCAACGAAACTCAAATCAACTTCTGAAGTATATACACCTGGTGATACAAATACTTTACTGTTAGTTGCCATTTTGTTTTTTTAATTTATAAGATTTATTTTAATATAAATATTGTGGATTTAACCAAAAACTTTACTTAAATAAAACTATTTATATATTGGTATGATTATTTTCTGCCTTTTTTCTACCTATGGATAATGATGTCAAGAAGATAAAAAATTTGAAGATTTCGATTGAGGTTCACGATGTTTTGAAGAAGTACTGTGATAAGCGTGGTATTAAGATGTATAAATTTTTGGAAAATCTCATATTAGAAAAATGCAAAGAAAAGAAAGATATATATGGGGAATAATTATATTAATTCCCTAACAAAAGATAATACCGCATTATCTGATATCACATATTTGATAATATTCAAAGTTAAAACGTCTCCTGTATTAATTTGAATTTCTTCTAAAGTATTCCCATAAAAATCTCCATTTATGAATACATCAAAATTATCCACATTATTAGAATAT
>Ga0315902_10001873_pt1 | contig 33456 bp, 20 predicted proteins | sample LakEriMetagenome_9_FD_203523 | JGI IMG/M metagenome (GOLD analysis project Ga0315902, IMG submission 203523) | Freshwater fungal communities from buoy surface, Lake Erie, Ohio, United States - Buoy 12 MA117 | ecosystem: Environmental > Aquatic > Freshwater > Lake > Lake biofilm | place: USA... | reverse complement strand
AGATATTCTTTTTCCTTAACATAACCTAATTGTTCCAAATGTTCTTTGTAGTAAGGAAAGTTATACCAAGTAATCATGGAACCAATTTCATCATAGCCTTCTGTAAGCACTCCTACTTTATCCAAATTTGAAAAACCCATTGGACCTTCAACATATTCTAAATTGTTTTTTCTGCCTAATTCATAGACTTTCTCTAACAATGCTTTGGTAACTTCAATATCATCAACAACATCCCACCATCCAAAACGCACTTTCTTTTTTTGTTGGTCGTTGACTTCATTCCAATTTATAATGGCAGCAATTCTTCCAACCACTTTATTGTCTTGGTAGGCCAAATAGAAATTTGCTTCAGCAGATGTAAATGCTGGATTTTTAGTTTTATCAAAGGTTTCCATCTCGTCATTGATTAACGGCGGGACCCAGTAAGGATGGTTTTTATATAAGGCAAAAGGAAATTTTACAAACTCTTTTAGCAGCTTTTTTGAATTGGCTTCAACTATGGTAATCATTATTTGGTCTTTTCTAATTCAACTTCATCTTTACGTTTCTTCCCTTTTTCAGCTTTTGATTTTTTATCTTTTTTCGATTTCTTTTCGCCTTTTATTCTTTTGTAATTGGTTTCATAATTGCTGTCAAAACGCCATGCCATTCCAACATTTGCCAAAAGTAACGATGGTGTATCTTTCACGTTTTTAGTAAAAGAAGCATCCAATTGAATGTTTTCTCGAACCAAATAGGCAGCACCAAGTCTAAAAACAGTATCGGCATACCAGTCACTTTTGTATCCTTGGAATTCTAAAAATCCTGACCAACGCATATTAAATCCTCTTGTCATGGTAGATATAATTCCCAATGTAGGATAATCAGTCATGTATTTATCAGCAATAATATTGTTAACCCAAACCCATTTACTTCCAAAATGGTTCTGCGTTATGACCATAACTTTTGGACTTATGGTTCTATCCGTTGGAAACGTAAATGGATTATCACCAAGATTAAAATTTAAGCCGGCATACACCGCAACGGCAGGAATAAATTGCTTCCAATTAAATTTGTGATTGGCTTTCCAACTGTAAATATTTGGTTTATCCTGTTTTATAAATGGGTCGTAAACCAAGTATTTTGCTCCAACAGTAACTTGCTTAAATCCACCACGGGTATCGTTAATTAATGGTGCCTGATACCAATCATATTGGTATTGTGTATTTAAAGTAAATTCAAATTGATCAAAAAAAGCTCCGTATCGTACATCTAATTCAGTTCCAAAACCATTCGCTTCATAACGTGACAAATCATGTTTTTCCCTAATGCCATACAATCCGGCTTCTGCTTGAATTACCGTTTTTCCAACTGAAAATGCTGACATCGATTTTCCAGGTCTGTTGGAATTGATAATGTCTGTATATTGTGCATATTGAGTAGTCGAAATAAGAATAAAGCCTAGTAAAAAAAATGTTTTTATATTCATCATACGTGAAGAAGTTTTAACGTTACCACTTAGTCAATCAAAAGTAGTATAATTTATTATTTATTTAAGAAGTCAAAGCGAAATTTAAATTGTGGAATTTAGTATTTTTGACAAAAATTTTTTAATCAATGGAAACTGCATCCTTCAATGGTTTATTAAAAGCCATTATATATATACTTGCTTTCTACTTTATCATTAAGTTTTTAGCACGTTTGTTTTTACCTGTTTTAGCCAAAAAAGTAGTTGAAAAAGCATCACAACAATTTCAACAACAGCAAGAGAATTATCAAAACCAAAATACCACTCAAAATCAATCTAACCAAAAGCCAAAAGAGAAAAAAATCGTTGGCGATTATGTTGATTTTGAAGAAATAGAATAATTTAGTGTTCAGTATTCAGTCGCAGTTTTCAGTTATATTTACTATCTGAAATTTAATATTTAAAATATAAATGAAGCAACTTCAAAAGCTCTATCCGCATTTATTAGCCATCATTGGTTTTATTGTTATCTCATTAGTATACTTCTATCCGATTATTCAAGGTAAAAAAATCTACCAGTCCGATATTGCAAAATATACCGGAATGGCCAAAGAGCAAATTGATTTCAGAGCTGAAAATCACACCGAACCCTATTGGACAAACTCCTCTTTTGGCGGCATGCCAACCTATCAATCAGGGGCCAATTATCCCAATGATTATATCGGAATGCTCGATAATGCGATACGCTTTTTGCCACGCCCGGCAGATTATTTATTTCTTTATTTCTTAGGATTTTATGCGTTGATGTTGGTTTTTAGAGTCGATCCTTTGAAGGCATTTTTTGGGGCGTTGGCTTTTGGATTGTCCACTTATCTGATTGTCATTATTGGCGTTGGACATAATGCCAAAGCACATGCTATTGGGTATATGCCTTTTGTGGTCGCTGGATTTATTTTAGTTTTTAGAAAAAGATATTTGCATGGCGGAATTCTAACAATGCTTGCCGTTGCTCTAGAAATCACAGCCAATCACTTTCAAATGACCTATTATTTATTAATGTTACTGATTGTGATGGGTTTCTTCTTTTTATACCAACTTTACCTAGAAAAGGATTTAAAATCACTACCAAAAATCATCGGAACATTTGTTGTTGCTGTAATTTTGGCTGTTGGTGTGAATGCCACGAGTTTGATGGCAACCAAAGAATATGCTGATTTTAGTACGCGTGGAAAAAGTGAATTAACATTCAATGCTGATGGTTCTAAAAAAGAAAGCAAAATTGCAATGGACAGAAGCTATATCACCGAATATAGTTATGGAATTGTAGAAAGTCTGAACTTATTCTCACCGCGATTATTCGGTGGTGGAAACAACGAAAAACTTACCGATGAATCGCATGTTTATAATTTCATGCTTAACTATGGTGCATCGCCTGAAGAAGCTCGGGAACTTACCGATAATTATGCCGTAACTTATTGGGGCAATCAACCACAAGTAGCGGCACCGGCATATATTGGCGCTGTGGTTTTCTTCCTTTTTGTGTTGGCTTTATACCACGATAAACGCAAAATAAAATATGCCTTTGTTGCTGGTGCAATTTTTTCATTATTACTTTCTTGGGGAAAGAATTTTTCTTTACTAACCGATTTCTTTATCGATTATGTTCCAATGTATGACAAGTTTAGAGCGGTTTCTTCTATTCAGGTTTTATTGGAATTATGCATTCCTGTTCTCGCCATTATGGGATTGCAATCCTTCTTTACTGATGCAGATAATCGTTGGAAAAGTTTATGGAAAACTGGAGCTACAACTTTAGGAATTATAGTGTTGCTCTTTATATGTAAAAGCATATTCAACTTTGTGGGCGAAATTGACCACCAATTAATTGACGCTTTAAAACAACATCCTGACAAAGCCTTTGGAACACAATTCATAGATGCGTTAAGAGAAGATAGAAAAGATTTATATTCAGCCGATTTATTGCGATCTGGGTTTTTAATTACTATTTCGTTTGGCGTACTTTATTTGTATACCAAAAATAAACTGGCAGCTAATACTGCTGTTATTTTAGTTGGCGTATTTATGGTTGGCGATTTGTTCTTTGTGGATAAAAATTATCTAAGCAACGATGGACAACAATTCAGAAGCGCCTATGAAATAGACAATCCATACGAGCCAACACAAGCTGATTCTTTGATATTACAAGATACAACTCATTTCAGAGTTTATGAATTAGCCGGTGGCATTTATAGTCCGCGTTCTTCTTATTTCCATAAATCTATTGGTGGTTATAGTGCGGTTATGCCTAGACGTTTTAAGGAAGTTTACGAACATCTATTTGAAAAAAGCATGGGCGATTTGGGAAGCACTATCGACCCAAAAACACTTTCAATTACCAAAAGCATTCCGGTTATCAATGCATTTAACATTAAATATTTGATTGTCGGTACTGAAAAAGGCGATATTCCTATTGTGAATCCATTTCATAATGGAAATGCTTGGTTTGTGAAAGAATTGAGAAAAGTAAATTCGGCAGATGAAGAAATTAATGCATTAGGAAAAATTGAAACAAAAGATGTTGCCGTTTTCAGAACTGAACCTTTAACAAAAGGAATCAACAATGGTACAAGAAAATTTACCACAGATAGTACAGCAAACATCAAACTCGATTTATACAAACCAAATCATTTAATATATACTTCCAATAATTCAAACGACGGTTTCGCAGTCTTCTCTGAAATCTATTATAAAGATGGATGGAATGCTACAATTGACGGTAAATCTTCACCTATTTTCAAAGTTGATTATACGTTACGCGGAATGGACATCCCAAAAGGAAAACACACTATCGAATTCAAGTTTGAACCACAAGTTGTAAAAACAGGAAGCACGATTGCGCTGATTAGTTTCATAATTATGGTATTGGTAATTATTGCCGGAATCTATTTCGACAATAGAAAAAAGACGTAATGTCAGCACCTAAAAAACTTTTAATCATCACTTATTATTGGCCGCCAGCCGGTGGTCCCGGAGTACAGCGTTGGTTAAAGTTTGTGAAATATTTGCCCGAGTTCAACATTCAGCCGATTGTTTACATTCCCGAAAATCCGACCTATCCAATTATTGATGAAGGTTTGCAAAGCGAAGTTTCGGAGAAAGCGATTATCCTAAAAAACAAAATCTTTGAACCTTATGGTTTGGCTTCCTTTTTTGGCAAAAACAAAACCAAAAAAATCAGTTCCGGAATTATTCCGAATCAAAAGAAACAATCTTTTTTAGAAAAAACCCTGCTTTGGGTTCGTGGTAATCTTTTTATTCCCGATGCGCGATTTCTTTGGGTAAAGCCTTCGGTAAACTATTTGAAAAAATACATCGAAGAAAACAATATTGATACGATTGTCACTTCCGGTCCGCCACATAGTTTACACTTAATCGGATTACGATTAAAAAAGGAATTAAACATAAAATGGTTTGCCGATTTTCGTGATCCATGGACAACTATTGGCTATCACAAAGCATTGAAACTGTCATCATCTGCAGAAAAAAAACATAAGGAATTAGAGCATGAAGTACTAAATTCCGCAGACACTATTATAGTTACCAGTAAAACTACCAAAACCGAATTTGAAGCAATAACTTCCAAACCGATTGAAGTGATTACAAATGGTTACGATGCTGAAAAAATTGAGAAACAACCTTTAGATGAAAAGTTTACTTTGGCTCATATCGGTTCATTTCTTTCAGAAAGAAATCCGAGAATACTTTGGCAAGCACTAAAGGAAATAGTTTCTGAAAATACCGACTTTAAAAACGATTTCCGTTTGAAATTAATTGGAGCGACAAGCCAGGAAGTTTTGGATACGATTGCTTCATTTCAACTGAATGATTATGTTCAGAATCTCGGTTATGTTTCGCATCAGGAAGCAATTGAACACCAAAGAAAATCTCAGGTTTTATTGTTAATCGAAATCAATTCATCAGACACCAAAAGTATCATTCCGGGAAAACTTTTTGAATATATGGTTTCCGAAAGACCGATAATTGCAATTGGTCCTGAAGGTTCTGATTTTGCCGAAATTATTACGGCAACCAATACCGGAGTTTTCTTTACCTATGATGAGAAAGAAAAACTAAAAGCACTACTTTTGAAGTACTATCAGGAATATCAAAATCAAAATTTGAAAGTGCATGCCGTTGGTTTGCAACAATATTCCAGAAAAAGTCTAACCGAGCAGTTATCGAAACTCGTAATTCGTAATTCGTAATTTCAAATGGGAATCGTAATTAACCAATCCATCAAAAACACCATCATTACCTATATTGGTTTTGTGATTGGAGCTGCCAATGCGCTGTTTATGTATCCCCATTTTTTGGGTGAAGAATTTTATGGATTAACGGGTTATATTTTATCATGTGCTAATGTTATTTTTCCATTGATGGCGTTTGGTGTTCATAATACGCTGGTGAAATTTTTCTCTGAATACAAATCCGAAAAAGAAAAAACGCAGTTTCTAAGCTTTGTTTTGGTGCTTCCATTAGTAGCAATTATTCCAATAGGAATTGTGGGGACAGTTTTTTATGATAGTATTGCTCAATTTTTATCTACCAAAAACGATATTGTATATGATTATGTTTGGCAAATACCAATTATCGGTTTGTGCATGGGTTATTTTGAGATTTTCTATGCTTGGGTAAAAGTGCACTTGCAATCTGTTTTTGGTAATTTTATCAAAGAGATTGGTTTACGATTATTAATTTCTGTTTTCCTTATTTCAGTTTATTTTGGGGTACTTTCTATCGAACAATTTATCACGGCTACGATGCTTGTCTACTTATTGAGTACACTAATTATGTTGTTCTATGCTAACAAAGTAAAAACTATTTCTTTTGATTTTAAATTCCCTCATAATTCTAAAGTCATATTAATATATTCTAGTTTTATTATTCTTTCCGGCAGTGTAGCCAACATGCTTTTGGACATTGACAAAACGATGCTGAACCAATATGTAAAAATTGAAAATATTGCCTACTATTCGGTAGCCATATTTATTGCTACAGTTATAGCCGTTCCAAGCCGTGCGATGCATCAAATTACTTATCCAATTACGGCAAAACTAATGACCGAAGGTAAACATGACGAACTAAACGATTTATACAAGAAAACGGCTATCACTTTGCAAATCGTTGGCGGATTGGTTCTGGTTGGTATTCTAGTTAATATCGATCAAGTATATAGTCTATTGCCTGAAAATTATCGTGGTGGTATTTTAGTTGTTTTTCTTATCGGAATGTCCAAATATTTTGATTTGGTTTTAGGAAATAACAATGCTATCATATTCAATTCCAAATATTATAAAGCCGTTCTATTTTTAGGATTGTTTTTAGCTTTTTTTGCTATTACACTAAATAAGATTTTCATACCAATGTACGGAATTAACGGCGCAGCTATTGCTACTTTAATTTCAATTACACTATACAGTATTGCTAAATTACTTTTTGTTGTTATTCGAATGAAACTGTTTCCATTTACTTTAAAAAACATTTATGCTTTAATGATAGGATTGATTTGCTTCTTCTGCTTTTATTTTTGGGACTTTTCTTTTCACCCTATTATAAGTATCATTTTGAAATCAATATTGGTCACCATACTATATGTTGGTTTGGTATTCAAAGCCAATCTTTCAGCAGAGATTAACGGCCTTATTGTAAATGTGTTTAAGAAAATAAAGCTGTTTTAATTTTTTGTAAATTCATAATCCAAAATTAACCAACCAATCTCATGAAAAAATCATTTGCACTTATTGTTTTGCTGGCCATTACATTCGTTAGTTGTAAATCTGATAAAAAAGAAAACAACGACAACACTGACGCCAACTTCGCGTCATTTGAAACCAAATTTTTAGATGCGTATTGGAAACAATATCCTTCGGGATCAATAGCTCAAGGTTACGGAAAATATTACGACAAACTCGTTGTGCCAAACGCTGCGGCTTTTGAAGACAATGTGAACTTCTCTAAAAAATGGTTAGCCGATTTAAACGCCTTGGATTTTGAAAAACTAAGCGACAACAACAAGATAAGTTCCAACATCATTAAAAACCAATTGGAAAGCGACATTTGGTACGTTACTGTTTTCAAACAACAAGAATGGGATGCATCTATATACAACATCAGCGGTTCTTGCGATTATATCATCAATCAGCCGTATGCACCTTTGGATGAGCGTTTGAAAATCCTAACTAAATACCTTGAAAATTCGGATGCCTACTATAAAGCCGCTTTAGAAAATTTGAAACAACCAACCAAAGAGCATTTGGAAATGGCTATCAATCAAAACAAAGGCGGGATACAATTGTTTGGCAAATCACTTTCCGATTCGATTGCGGCTTCACATTTGAGTTCGGCTGATAAAGACGCTTTGCAAAAAAACATCACCAAAGCAACAACAGCAATGAATAATTATGTAACAGGTTTGCAAAAAATTGATGGTAATAAAAACTTCAAATTCAAAGATTATAGAATTGGAAAAAAACTATTTGCCGAAAAATTCAAATACGATTTAGCCACCGATTTCACTCCGGAACAGATTTATGATAAGGCTGTTGCCGATAAGAAAATGTGGCACAACAAAATGTATGTTACCGCCGATAAAGTCTGGAAAAAATACTATCCAACAAAAGCAAAACCAAAAGACAGCCTTGACGTAATTCGGATGGTATTGAGCAAAATGCAGGACAATCACGCTTCTCCTGCTAATTTTTACCCGACGCTAAAAAAACAAGTAACTGATTTGAAAAAATTCATTATCGAAAAAGACCTTTTTGATTTTGATACTGTTTCTCCACCAATTGTGGTAAGGTATATGCCGGAATATGCAAGAGGATTTGCAATGGCAAGCGCTGAATTTGTGCCGCCTTATCAGAAAAAAGGAACAACGTATTACAATATTGATGACTTAACACAATATCCGCCGGCTAAGGCTGAAAGTGCTTTGCGCGAAACCAACACCTATTCTTCGCAAATATTATCCATTCACGAAGCTGTTCCCGGACATTGCTTACAAGGAATTTACAACAACAAAAAATCGCCTGATGTATTGCGTTCTGTTTTCCAAAATGGTGCTATGATAGAAGGTTGGGCTGTGTATACAGAAGGTATGATGGTAGAAAATGGCTGGGGAAATCACGAGCCTGAAATTGAATTAGCACTAGGCGTTTGGAAACTTCGTGAGTTGGCAAATGTGATTATAGATTACGATATTCAATGCTTAAACAAACCCAAAGAAGACATCGTAAAATTGTTATCAAAAGAGTGTTTTCAAACCGACCAACAGGTCGAGGAGAAATACCATAGAGCAACGGTTTCGCAAGTACAACTTTGTTCTTATTTCAGTGGCGCAACAGCAATTCAACAGTTAAGAGACGATTATAAAAAGAAAATGGGCGACAAGTATAGCCTAAAAGATTTTCATGAAAAATTCTTGAGTTTTGGTAGTTCTCCGGTGAAATATATTCGGGAGCGAATGTTAGAATAGTATTCACTAATCAGTCACTATTAGCATAAAATAGATTAAAATAAAAACCTCTATTAGAAATAAGTAAAAATTAAATTAAACCACAAAATATTTTATTGTACATTAGTAAATAGAAAACATTAAGATAATGTGGTGGCAATATTGTTTAGTTTTTTTAGGTGCCTTGTTGTTTGACATTGTTCCTTTCCCATTTCTTCCGGCTTTTACAATTATGATTTTTCTACAAATTTATTTCGATTTAAATTTGTGGGCTTCGATTTTCATTGGAGTTGCCGGCTCAATTCTAGGCAGATATATTTTAACTTTATATATACCTTTAATTTCGGATAAATATTTTAAACCCGCCAAAAATGAGGATATTATGTTCCTCGGTAAAAAATTAAAAGAAAAAGGTTGGAAAAGTCAGTTAACGATTATTGCTTATTCATTGTTACCATTACCAACAACTCCTTTATTTGTGGCTGGAGGTATGTCTAGAATCAGTCCATTATATATTATTCCGGCTTTTTTTGTGGGTAAATTTACCAGTGATACTATTGCACTTTCTATGGGGAAATTTGCATCAGAAAATATCGAAAATCTCAAAAGTCATATTATTTCCTGGCAATCAATTAGCGGCTTACTTTTATCTCTGTTGCTGCTCTTCGCTCTTATATTTATAGACTGGCGCACCTTAATTCAGCACAAGAAATTTTTACTAAAATTTAACATCTTTAAATAAAAAACCCTCTCAAAATAGAAAGGGTTTTTTATTTATAATCCAGCAACAGCTTTTATCTCATCTATAATCCTAAAAGCCAAATAATCAGCTGATTTCTGTGTTTGGGCTTCCGTATAAATTCTAATGATTGGTTCGGTATTCGATTTTCGTAAGTGCACCCAATTTTCGGCAAAGTCAATTTTCACTCCGTCGATTGTTGATAGTGAGCTTGTCGAACTATCATCTTTATATTTCTCGGTCATGGCAACCAAAATAGCATCAACGTCAATTTGTGGTGTCAACTCAATCTTGTTTTTGCTCATATAATATTGTGGATACGATGCTCTCAATTCGGCAATCGTCATATCCAAATTTGCTAAATGCGTCAAGAACAAAGCCACTCCTACCAAACTATCTCTTCCGTAATGTGATTCAGGATAAATAATTCCTCCATTTCCTTCACCTCCAATTATGGCATTGGTTTTCTTCATCAACTCCACTACATTCACTTCTCCAACGGCGCTTGCTTGATAACTTCCGTTATGTTTGTTTGTAATATCACGTAACGCACGAGAAGAAGACATATTGGAAACCGTATTTCCCGGAGTTTTACTCAACACATAATCGGCGCAAGCCACTAATGTATATTCTTCGCCAAACATTTCACCATCGTTTGAAATGAATGCTAATCTGTCAACATCAGGATCGACTACAATTCCAAAATCGGCATTTTCTTCAACAACCAGTTTACATATATCGCCCAAATGTTCTTTCAATGGTTCTGGATTATGTGGAAAATGTCCGTTTGGTTCACAATACAATTTCACACACTCCACTCCCATTTGCTCTAATAATTTCGGAATAATTATGCCTCCTGAAGAATTGACTCCATCAACAACTACTTTGAATTTTCTTTTGGCAACCGCTTCTGCATCCACCAAAGGCAAATTTAAAACCTCATCAATATGAATATCCATATAAGCATCATTCACGGTAATTTCTCCCAAAGAATCTACATCTGAAAAATCAAAAGATTCCGATTCGGCAATCTCTAATATTAATTCGCCTGCTGCACCACTTAAGAATTCACCTTTGGCATTCAATAGTTTCAAAGCATTCCACTGTTTTGGATTGTGAGAAGCAGTTAGGATAATTCCACCATCAGCTCCTTCCATCGGAACTGCAATCTCAACAGTTGGCGTAGTTGACAATCCCAAATCGATAACATCAATGCCTAATCCGAGTAAAGTATTCATCACCAAATTGTGAATCATCGGTCCAGAAATACGCGCATCACGACCAATTACAACTTTTAGTTTTCTTCCATCTTCAAACTTCCCACTTCCTTTCTTGAGAAAAGTTCCATAAGCCGAAGCAAATTTCACCGCATCAACCGGAGTTAAATTATCGCCAACTTTGCCACCAATGGTACCTCGAATTCCTGATATAGATTTTATTAAAGTCATCTTTTATTATTTAGAATTTTAAATTATAAATTTTAAATGTTTACAAATATAAAGAATGGCAATTTTCAATTCTAATTTAAAATTCAAAATTTCTAATTTAAAATTCCTAAATTAGGCACATGAACTTTCTAGCTCACATATACCTTTCTGGCGATAACGATTTGTTAAAAATTGGAAACTTCATGGCGGATAGTATTCGTGGACATAGTTATGATGTCTATGATAAAGAAATTCAAAAAGGAATTCTATTGCATCGCTCTATAGATAGTTTTACCGATATGCATCCCATTTACAGGCAAAGCAAGCACCGTTTACACGAAAAATACGGTCATTATTCGGGTGTGATTATGGATATTTTCTATGACCATTTCCTCGCCAAAAACTGGAGTAATTATTCTGATGAAAAACTGGAAGTTTTTGCTGACAATTTTTATCATCTGCTAAAAGATAATTATGACGTTCTGACCGAGAAAGTCAAAAATATGATTCCGTATATGTTTGCTAGAAACTGGTTGGTAAGTTATGCCAGCATTGACGGTTTGCAAATGATCATGTTTCATATGGATCACCGCACCAAAAACCGTGTTGATATGCATGAATCAATAGTAGAACTTAAAAAATACTATACTGAATTTGAAAATGAATTCACCTTGTTTTTTGAAGAATTGAGGCAACATTGTGCAGAAAAATTAGCATCGCTCTAAAATTACCATTTGCAATTGAATTTGAAATCGTATTTTAGCCTTTCAAATTTTGGAATTCATGCCTACCAACAAAGCGTCCTATTTTAAAATTGCTTTTAGGAGTATTTTCAGAAGAGCTGAGAATTTAATTTACCTTTTAAAAGATAGGTTAAGCGAGCGGAATTTTATTTACGTGGCTAGCGTTCTTGTGGCTGTTACGTGTTCGTTAGCCGTAATTATTCTGAAAAGTTTTGCCCATAATATTTTTCTTTGGGCTAATGAAATCAACGGCTTTTTAAAGCTTCCGTATATCAATAGTTTACTGCCAATAATCGGAATTGTATTAACCGTTTTTGTGGTTCGGAATTTTTTAGGCAATAGTTTAGAAAAAGGAAGCTCTAAAATTTTATATGCTGTTGCCCGAAAAGGCGGTATCGTTCCCAAAAAACAAATGTATGCCCAAATTGTAACGAGTTCCTTAACCGTTGGACTTGGCGGTTCTGCCGGATTGGAAAGCCCAATTGTGATTACGGGAGCTGCCTTTGGTTCCAACTTTGCGCAGAAATATCATTTGTCACAAAAGGATCGAATACTACTTTTAGCTTGTGGTGTTGCAGCCGGAATTGGAGCTGCCTTTAATGCTCCGATTGCCGGAGTTTTATTCGCCATTGAAGTTGTTTTGACTGATGTTTCGATTTCGGCTTTTATTCCGATTATTATATCGGCGGCAACTGGTGCGCTGATGTCAAAAGTTACTTTGAGTCCGGATACAATTCTGAATTTTGAACAAACCTTAAAATTTGATTATCACAACACGCCTTTTTATATTCTATTGGGAATTTTAGCTGGTTTTGCTTCCATTTATCATGCTCGTAATTTTCAGAAAGTTGAAAAGTTTTTCGGCACTTTTAAAAATAAAGGCTATCGCAGAGCTTTGTTTGGCGCTACTATTTTAGCGGTTTTAATTTTCTTTTTTCCAACCTTATTTGGTGAAGGTTATGAAAGCATTAAAACATTGGCTTCTAAAAACCCAAGTGCTTTATTAGACAATACGTTGCTCGAACAATTCAAAAGTGAATGGATTTTACTAGCGTTTGTTGGCATAACAATGTTGTTAAAAGCCTTTGCCACAGGACTAACTTTGGGTAGCGGCGGAAACGGAGGTAATTTTGCGCCTTCGCTTTTTGTGGGTTCGTATCTTGGTTTTTTTGTTGCCAAAACTGTGAATCTTCTAAACTTTACACATCATTTACCGATTGCCAATTTTACTATTGTTGGCATGGCGGGAATTTTGAGCGGTTTGTTTCATGCACCGTTGACTGCAATTTTCCTAATTGGTGAAATCACAGGAGGTTATGATTTGATGGTGCCTTTAATGATTGTTTCTTCAGTGAGTTATGCAGTTTCCAAACAGTTCGAAAAACATTCGATGGATGTAAAAGCATTGGCAGACAAAGGCGATGTATTCACCAGTGATAAAGACAAAAATATTTTGCAAAGCATCAATTTTTATAATTTGGTGCAACAGAATTTCAGAACACTTACACTACAAGATTCGCCTACAGAAGCGGTAACTATTTTTTCTACATCTGACCAAAAAATTATTCCGATTATTAATGAAAATAAAGTATTGATAGGTCTTATCGATTTTGATGAAGTCAAAGCTTTTATTTTTAATCCGAACCATATAAAATTTATGAGCATGACTGAGATTATTAATCAGCCCAAAGAGATAATTCTGTTTGAAGACAAACCCGAAAAAATAATGAAGCTTTTCGAAACTTCAAAAACTTCAATTTTACCAGTCATTCACAAAGGAAAATACTTTGGTTTCCTTTCTAAAATTGATGTATTAGAAAGCTATCGCCAACGACTCAAAGAAATGATTATTGAATAGTTTTTTTATAAATATCTTCTTTACTCACTAATGAAAAATACCTTGTAAAATAGTATCTTTGCGTTTTCCAAAAATTGCTATGCTAGATACTGAAAATACTATTGAAGTTCTCGGTGCTCGAGTCCATAATCTAAAAAATATTGACGTCACAATTCCACGTGAAAAACTAGTAGTTATTACTGGTCTTTCGGGTTCGGGGAAATCGTCTTTAGCATTTGATACGATTTATGCTGAAGGACAACGTCGTTACATCGAAACATTTTCTGCCTACGCACGTCAATTCCTTGGCGGATTAGAGCGTCCTGATGTAGATAAAATTGACGGACTTTCTCCGGTAATTGCTATCGAACAAAAAACAACAAGTAAAAGTCCGCGTTCAACCGTTGGAACTATTACCGAAATTTATGATTTCTTGCGTTTGTTGTATGCACGTGCGGGAGAAGCCTACAGCTATGTAACGGACGAAAAAATGGTTTCTTATTCAGATGACCAAATCAAGGAATTGATTATCAAAAACTTTACAGGAAAACGCATCAATATTTTGGCCCCAATTATTCGTGCCCGAAAAGGTCATTACGCCGAATTGTTCCAGCAGATTACCAAACAAGGTTTTGTAAAAGTCCGAGTTAATGGTGACGTTCAGGATTTGCTTCCAGGAATGAAACTCGACCGATATAAAACTCATGATATCGAAATTGTCATCGACAGAATGGTAATTGAGAACACAGAAGAGAATGAAAAACGCCTAACCGAAAGCATCAAAACAGCTATGTATCATGGCGAAAACGTATTGATGATTTTAGACCAAGACACGAATGAAGTACGTTATTTCAGTCGGAATTTAATGTGTCCGACTTCCGGAATATCCTATCAAAATCCGGAACCGAATTTGTTTTCCTTCAACTCTCCAAAAGGTGCTTGTGAAAAATGTAAAGGATTAGGAACCGTGCACGAAATCAATCTGAAAAAGATTATTCCGAATCCAAAATTGGCTATCAAAAATGGTGGCTTTGCTCCGCTCGGTGAATATAAAAGTTCATGGATTTTCAAGCAATTGGAAATCATTGGTGAAAAATTTGGCTTTACTTTAAACGATGCTATAGAAACTATTTCTGATGAAGCAATGCAGATTATTTTGCATGGTGGAAAAGAAAAATTCTCAGTCGAATCTAAGACATTAGGCATTACAAAAGAATACAAAATTGAGTTTGAAGGAATATCACATTTCATAAAAAACCAATACGACGAAAGTCAATCTACATCCATAAAACGTTGGGCAAAAGAATTCATGGACGAAGTAACTTGTCCGGAATGTGAAGGTTCACGTTTGAAAAAAGAAGCCATGTATTTCCGTATTCAGGAGAAAAATATTTTCGATTTGTCTACTATGGATATTTCAGAATTATCGACATGGTTTGAGGATTTAGATAATCATTTGAATGAAAAGCAAAAAATAATCGCTACCGAAATCGTAAAAGAAATCAAAGACCGATTGCGCTTTTTGGTGAATGTAGGTTTGAATTATTTATCAATAAACCGCAGTTCCAAATCACTTTCAGGTGGTGAAGCACAACGTATTCGTTTGGCTACACAAATTGGTTCTCAATTGGTTGGTGTACTTTATATTTTGGATGAACCAAGTATTGGTTTGCACCAAAGAGATAACGAAAAACTAATTCATTCATTAGAGCAATTACGAGATATAGGTAACTCTGTTCTTGTTGTAGAACACGACAAAGACATGATAGAACGAGCCGATTATGTAATTGATATTGGCCCAAAAGCTGGAAAATTTGGTGGTGAAATCATTAGCATAGGAACACCCGAAGAATTGCTGAAAGAACATACCATGACAGCGATGTATTTGAATGGTGAAATGAAAATTGAGGTTCCAAAAAAACGTCGCGAAGGCAATGGTAAGTTTTTGAAACTAACTGGAGCAACCGGAAATAATCTAAAAAATGTTTCCATCGAATTACCGTTGGGAAAACTGATATGCATAACCGGAGTTTCGGGAAGCGGAAAATCGACTTTGATAAATGAAACACTTTATCCTATTTTGAATGCGTATTATTTTAATGGCGTCAAAAAACCACAACCGTATAAAAAGATTGAAGGTTTAGAACATATCGACAAAGTAATTGATATCGATCAAAGTCCGATTGGAAGAACACCAAGAAGTAATCCGGCGACCTATACTGATGTTTTTTCGGAAATCAGAAGTTTATATACCATGACGCCTGAAGCCATGATTCGCGGTTATAAGGCTGGGCGTTTTAGCTTCAATGTTTCGGGCGGAAGATGTGAAACCTGCGAAGGTTCAGGAGTTCGAACTATTGAAATGAGTTTTCTTCCTGATGTTTATGTAGAATGTGAAACTTGTCAAGGAAAACGTTTCAACAGAGAAACTTTGGAAATTCGATACAAAGGAAAATCGATTTCAGATGTGTTGAACATGACTGTTGATGAAGCGGTTCCTTTTTTTGAAAATATTCCAAAAATCTATAGAAAAGTAAAAACAATTCAAGATGTTGGTTTGGGTTATATTACTCTCGGACAACAAAGTACAACACTTTCTGGTGGCGAAGCACAACGCATCAAATTGGCTACCGAATTATCTAAAAAAGATACCGGAAATACATTGTACATAATGGATGAACCTACAACCGGTCTGCATTTTGAAGATATTCGTGTATTGATGGATGTGATAAATAAATTGGTCGATAAAGGCAATTCTATCTTGATTATTGAACACAATATGGATGTGATTAAATTAGCCGATTATATTATTGATATTGGTCCAGAAGGTGGAAAAGGCGGCGGTGAAGTAGTTGCCAAAGGAACACCTGAAGAAATAGCAATGGACAAGAAAAGTTATACCGCACCATTTTTGAAAAAAGAGTTACTTTAGCGTGTTTGCTTAAATTATAAATAAAGACAGAATAAAAGATAAAAAATGATGAAAGAAGATTTTCAAAATGAAGACGATAAAATCCAAGAAAAATTAAAACAAAAAACTTGGAATGAAATACGAACCAACGATTCATGGGCAATATTTAAAATAATGTCCGAGTTTGTTAACGGATACGAAACTATGGCTCGAATTGGACCTTGCGTTTCTATTTTTGGTTCGGCACGAACAAAACCCGATAATAAATACTATCTGTTAGCCGAAAAAATAGCTTATAAAATCAGTAAAGCTGGTTATGGTGTTATTACTGGCGGTGGCCCCGGAATTATGGAAGCCGGTAATAAAGGTGCTCATAATGGCGATGGTACATCGGTTGGTTTAAACATAGAATTGCCATTTGAGCAACATTACAATCCGTATATTGACAAAGATAAAAACCTAAATTTTGATTATTTCTTTGTGCGCAAGGTTATGTTTGTTAAATATTCGCAAGGTTTTGTTGTGATGCCTGGAGGTTTCGGGACTTTGGACGAATTATTTGAAGCAATAACGCTTATTCAAACTAAAAAAATTGGAAAATTTCCAATCATACTTGTTGGTTCTGAGTATTGGTCTGGATTAATTAATTGGATAAAAACAGTGATGATTGAAAAAGAACACAATGCTAATCCTGATGATATGAACCTAATTAAGATTGTGGATACCGAAGATGAAGTGGTTGAAGTCTTGGATAATTTCTACAAAAAATACAATCTGAGTCCAAACTTCTAAAGTAAGTTTACCTAAATCTAATAATTTCTCTTTTTTTGAAAACAATTTTTAAAATAGTTTTTCTAAGTTTAACTTTATCAATTCCGATAAAATCATTGGCGCAACATCATTCCAAAATGATAGTGAACGTTGAAAATGAAAAAAAAGAATTGACAGTTAATCAAGAACTAACATTTTTCAACCAAACGAATGATACTTTGACCAATATCGTTCTGAACGATTGGATGAATGGCTACACTTCGAAAAATACACCATTGGCTGCACGATTTTCGGATGAGTTTGAAAGAGGATTTCATTTGGCCAAAGAAAAAGAAAGAGGCAGAACAAGCAACATTAACATACTTAATGAAAACAACACTTTGCTATCATGGGAAAGAGATAAAAATTATCCCGATGTTATTCAGATTCGGTTAAAAGACAAGTTGCTTCCCAATCAAAAAACAATCTTAATGCTTAGCTATAATGTGAAAATACCAAGCGATAGGTTCACGAAATATGGCTATGGTGAAAACGGCAAAATGTATCTCAAAAACTGCTTTCTTTTGCCAGCACGATACGAAAATAAAGCCTTTGTAAAATATGACAATTTAAATTTAGACGATTGTGCTAATTCGCTTTCTAACTTCGAGGTTGAAATCAATGTTCCTGAAAATTTTGACTTACACTCCGATTTAAATGAGGTAAAAAAAGAAACCAAAAATGCTATAAACAGCTACCAATTTAAGGGAGAAAATCGCTTAGATTTTAATTTGTTTATTGATGAAAAAAAAGATTTCGAAATCTTTAAAAACAACAACCTTGAAGTTGTTTCTAATTTAAAAGACAATAGACTAAACGATATTCAAAGAGCCATTGTCATTGATAGAATCGCGAATTATGTTTCTGAAAATCTAGGCAAATATTCAGAAACTAAAATAACTGTTGCTCAGGCAGATTATGATCGTAATCCATTTTATGGATTGAACCAATTGCCCTTTTTTATAAGTCCATTTCCAGATGAGTTTTTATTTGAAATTAAGTTTTTAAAAACCTATTTAAACAATTATTTACACAACACTTTACAACTTGATCCAAGAAAAGACAACTGGATTTATGATGGAATTCAAGTCTATCTCATGATGAAATACATAGAAGAATATCATCCAAATAGCAAGATGATGGGAAGTGTTGCCAAACTAAAATTATTGAAAGGTTATAATCTGGTAAGCCTTAATTTTAATGGACAATACAGTTATCTTTATATGCTGATGGCTCGTAAAAATTTAGATCAAACTTTATCAAATCCTAAAAATACGTTAATAAAATTCAACGAAAAAATTGCCTCAAAATACAGAGCCGGTTTAAGTATTAGGTATTTAGACAATTATTTGGAAAATGACGTTGTACCAAAGAGTATTAAGCAATTTATTTTATTGAATACTGTAAAGCAAACAAACCGTAAAGAATTTGAAAACATATTAAATACCAATTCATCAAAAAAAATTGATTGGTTTTTTGACAAAATAATAGATTCACGAGACATTATTGATTTTAAATTTGATAAGGTTACCCGTACTAAAGACAGCATTAGTTTTTCATTAAAAAACAAAACCGAAACCAATGTTCCAATTTCTGTTTATGGGGTAAAAGACAAAAATATAGTCTTCAAAAAATGGTACGAAAACGTTGCTTCTGATAGTATTTATACAATTCCTAGAAATGATGCCGATAAAATTGTAATCAATTTTAAAAATGAAGTTCCCGAATTTAACCTGAGAAACAATTGGCGCTCATTACATGGTTTTCGACTAAACAATCGTCCGATAAAGTTCAATTTTATGAAGGATTTGGAAGACCCCTATTATAACCAAATTCTATATGTTCCCACTTTAGAATACAATTTATACGATGGTTTCCTTCCGGGCTTTCGCTTTCATAACAAGACCATATTAGATAAGCCTTTTATTTTTGATGTTAATCCAACGATTTCTACCAAAACAAAGAGCTTTTCCGGAAAAGGTTTTGTCTATCTAAACCAATACAATCGCGACAGTAATTTGTATCATATCCGTTATATGATGAGTGGACATTATCTACATTATGCACCTGATGCCTATTATAAAAAGTTAGCACCAACAGTTTTTCTGAATTTCAGACCAGATGATTTTAGAAATAATCGAAAACAAACTATTATGATTAAAGAAATCATTGTTGATAAACAAAAAACTGCATTTACTGTTAGTGAAAATAGCGAAAACTATCAAATTTTTAATGCTAAATATATAGACACAAAAACTGAAGTAACACATCATTTTTCATTTTTAGGTGATTTTCAATATTCAACTGTTTTTGGAAAACTGGCTACCGAAATACAATACCGAAAACTTTTTGACAACAACCGTTCGCTGAATCTTCGTCTATTTGCAGGAACATTTTTGCACAATAAAACAACTTCCAACTATTTTGATTTTGGTTTAGACCGACCTTCAGATTATCTTTTTGAAAGTGAATATCTAGGCCGTTCAGAAACTAACGGATTATTTAGTCAGCAATCTATTATTGCTGATGGTTTTTTTAAGTCAATATTAGAAACAAGAACTGCTAATAGATGGATGACAACTGTTAATGCAAATTATACCATTTGGAGTTGGATTGAGGGTTATGGCGATATTGGCTTTATCAAAAATGCAGGTGTTGAACCAAAATTTGTTTATGATAGTGGTATTCGATTGAACTTGGTTACCGATTATTTCGAGTTGTTTTTTCCGGTTTACTCAAACAATGGTTGGGAAATTAGCGAAAAAAATTATGACGAAAAAATTCGATTTATCATAACTTTCAGACCGGAAACGCTAATCAATCTTTTTACCAGAAAATGGTTTTAAAACGAAGTTAATTTCTTTATATTTTGTATATTTTTTTAAATATCACGGTATTTATTAAATATTCATCAATACAATTCCTTTTTACAATAAATAAATTACAGATTGTTAAATTATTTTTTCGACTCAGAATATAATTTGTTACTTCTTTTTATTTAAATTTGTTACTTCAAGAAATATTTCCCTTCTATGTCAGAAACAACATCCAAAACCGAAATTACATTTGAAGACTTTAAACAAGAAGTTTTAAATGATTACAAAATTGCCACAGTAAGTAGAGAATGTAGTCTTTTAGGACGAAAGGAAGTACTTACAGGGAAAGCAAAATTCGGAATATTTGGCGACGGAAAAGAAGTGCCTCAGTTAGCCATGGCTAAAGCATTTCAAAACGGAGATTTTCGCTCGGGTTATTATCGTGACCAAACTTTTATGATGGCTATTGGAGAATTGTCTATTCAACAATTTTTCGCAGGATTATATGGTCATTCCGATTTGAAACACGATCCAATGAGTGCAGGAAGACAAATGGGTGGCCATTTTACCACACATTCTATAGATGAAAATGGCAATTGGAAAAACTTAACTCAACAAAAAAACTCAAGTGCTGATATTTCTCCAACGGCTGGTCAAATGCCAAGACTATTGGGATTAGCTCAAGCATCAAAAATATACAGAAACGTTCGTGGATTGGAAAATTTTACCAATTTCTCGAATCAGGGAAATGAAGTTGCTTGGGGAACAATAGGTAATGCTTCGACTTCTGAAGGATTGTTTTTTGAAACCATCAACGCCGCCGGTGTATTACAAGTACCAATGGTAATAAGTGTTTGGGATGACGAATACGGAATCTCTGTTCACGCAAGACATCAAACTACAAAAGAAAGTATTTCTGAAATCCTCAAAGGTTTTCAGCGTGATACCAATGCTAATGGCTACGAGATTTTAACCGTTAAAGGTTGGGATTATCCTTCTTTAGTGGCTACTTATGAAAAAGCAGCCGAAATTGCCCGCGAAGAGCATGTTCCGGTTTTGATTCATGTACAAGAATTAACACAGCCACAAGGTCATTCGACTTCGGGTTCGCACGAACGCTATAAAAACACTGAACGTTTAGATTGGGAAACCGAGTTTGATTGTGTGGCTCAAATGAGAACTTGGTTACTTCAAAATCATTTGGCGACAACCGAGGAACTAGAAGCAATTGAAACCAACTCTAAAAAAGAAGTTTTAGAAGGTAAAAAAGTGGCTTGGGCTGCATTTGTTTCTCCTATGAAAGAAGAACAGCAGGAATTAATTTCTCTGTTGAATACAATCGCACCATCAAGTGCTAACAAAGTTTTTATCGAAAAAGAAGCCGCTAATCTGGCATCAATAAAAGAACCTATTCGTAAAGAAATTTTAACGGTTGCCCGAAAAGTATTGCGAATGATTGTCAATGAAAGTGGCAAACAACAATTGGCAAGTTGGATAACATCTTATACAAATAAAATTCAGCCTAAATTCAGTTCGCATTTATTTTCGCAATCGGATAAAAATGTATTGAAAGCGACTGAAACTGCTGCATCATATGATGATTCTGCCGAAGAAGTTGATGCTCGCTTGGTATTGCGTGACAATTTTGACGCTATATTCAATAAATATCCTGAAGCCTTAGTTTTTGGTGAAGATGCAGGAAATATTGGCGATGTAAATCAAGGTTTAGAAGGAATGCAGGAGAAATACGGTGAACTTCGTGTTGCCGATGTCGGAATTCGCGAAGCTACTATACTCGGACAAGGAATAGGAATGGCAATGCGAGGTTTGCGACCAATTGCCGAAATTCAATACTTGGATTATTTATTATATGCCATCCAAATTATGAGCGATGATTTGGCAACCCTACAATACAGAACACATGGCAGACAAAAAGCGCCTTTGATAATAAGAACACGCGGACACCGTTTGGAAGGAATCTGGCATTCGGGTTCTCCTATGGGAATGATTATTAATGCGATTCGTGGTATTCATGTTTTAGTGCCAAGAAACATGACTAAAGCGGCAGGTTTTTATAACACTTTGTTAGAAACAGATGAGCCGGCTTTAGTAATCGAATGTTTGAATGGTTATCGTTTAAAAGAAAAAATGCCAACCAATTTGGGTGAATTCAAAACACCAATCGGAGTGGTTGAAACTATCAAAAGCGGCAGTGATATTACTATTGTTTCATATGGCTCTACCTTGAGAATAATAGAACAAGCTGCAAAAGAATTATTGGAAGTTGGTATTGATATAGAAATCATTGATGCACAATCATTATTGCCATTTGATATTAATCATGACTGTTTAAAATCAGTTATGAAAACGAATCGTTTATTGGTGATAGATGAAGATGTACCAGGTGGTGCTAGTGCTTATATTTTGCAACAAATCATTGACAAACAAAACGGATACAACCATTTGGACAGTCAGCCGCAAACGCTCACTTCAAAAGAGCACCGTCCTTCTTATGGAACAGATGGCGACTATTTTTCTAAACCATCGGTAGAAGATGTGTTTGAAAAAGTTTATGCGATTATGCACGAAGCCAAACCGAATCAGTATCCAAGTTTATATTAAATAAACATGAAAAAAATCTTCCTTTTGATTTTCCTGACTACGATTGGTTATACAATAAACTCGTGTTCGAGCAGTACCGATAGTAATGCGGAAATTGGCGGTAGGATTTCATTCAAGGCAGACGGAGTCCAAAAAACATTTAATAATATTTATGTTAGTGAAAATGTTTATAATTCGGGAACATCGGATGAATATACTGAATTGAGCGTGCGTACTATGCCCCAAAATGCCTCAGAAAATATGGAGAATTTTCTTGAAAAAAATCATTTAGAAGATATCGTAAGTGTTTTTTACACTGTTGACAATATTCAGTGGGTGCGAGTTGGTACTTTTGCCGTACAACTCACCTATGACAGCAATAATAATAAATTGGTAGAGACGTTTTCGGGACAGATGTCAGATAATGAAATCCAACCTCAGAATTATATTAACATCATCGAAGGTTCATTTAATATCCAATACCAATGCAACCCAAAGAATTACTTGACTTAGCTGAAACTTTCGGAAATCCGTTATATGTTTATGATGCTGAGAAAATTGAATTTCAGTATAACCGCTTAACTAATGCTTTTAAAGTAGAAAAACTTCGCATCAATTATGCGATGAAAGCCTTGTCGAATATTTCAATTTTAAAACTGCTAAAGAACTTGGGGTCCGGATTGGATACGGTTTCCATTCAGGAAGTACAACTGGGATTACATGCTGGTTTCACTCCGGAAAGTATCATTTTTACACCAAACGGAGTTTCCTTTGAAGAAATTGAAGAAGTTGCTAAAATGGGTGTTCAAATCAATATTGACAATCTATCTATTTTAGAGCATTTTGGCACCAAATATCCAAAAGTTCCGGTTTGTATTCGTATCAATCCGCATGTTATGGCTGGTGGAAATGAGAACATTTCGGTGGGTCATATTGATAGTAAATTTGGAATTTCAATTTATCAGATTCCACATGTTTTACGCATCGTTGAAAATACTAAAATGAACATCAACGGCATTCACATGCACACAGGTTCAGATATTTTAGATATTGAAGTTTTTCTGTATGCTTCAGAAATTTTATTTGATGCCGCCAAACAATTTAAGAATTTAGAATTTCTTGATTTTGGTTCCGGCTTTAAAGTGCCATATAAAAAAGGGGATATAGAAACCAACATCGAAGAATTAGGTAAAAAGCTAACCAAACGTTTTTTGGCTTTTGAAAAAGAATATGGCCGCGAACTGACATTGGCATTTGAACCTGGAAAATTTTTAGTAAGTGAAGCTGGTTATTTTTTGGCGAAAGTGAATGTCATTAAACAAACTACATCAACTGTTTTTGCCGGAATTGATAGTGGTTTCAATCACTTAATTCGTCCAATGTTTTATGGATCACAACATGCTATAGAAAATATCTCTAACCCAAAAGGCAAAGAGCGTTTTTATACTGTCGTGGGTTATATCTGTGAAACGGATACTTTTGCCAACAACCGTAGGATTGCAGAAATTCATGAAGGCGACACGCTTTGTTTTAGAAATGCTGGTGCCTATTGTTTCTCAATGGCGTCTAACTATAACTCGCGTTTTAAACCCGCTGAAGTGCTATGGAAAAATGGAAAAGGCCATTTAATCAGAGAACGCGAAACCTTTGATGATTTACTTCAGAATCAAATTATGGTTGATTTATAATTTTTTTGATGTAAAATATCTATATTGACGGTAGCAATTACCAAAAATTAAATTCTATGCTTACAGCTATCAATCTAAAACTTACTCGATAAAAAAGTTAGAATTCATCCAAACGGCAATTTAGAAGCAAAACCTTGGGGACAAAAAGAATTTTCTTTACTTGATCCCGATAATAATTTATTGACGTTTGGGGAAAGTAAATAACAATATGATGAAGATTTATTGAGCGCCTTCTTCAAAAACAGCATCATCATCAGAAAACGCAAAGTCATTTTCTGAAAAGTCTAATATTTCAGCCTTATAGGCATAATTAATAATTTCATCTATTCCCTTTTGTAACATAAGCTCTGTTGAAAATTTTCGGCTATTAGCCAAAACCAAGCCGTCTTTGGATAATCTAAAAAAAAACTTATTCGATGCCTTTTTGACTTTTGTAAACGCAAACAATTCCATATTTTCTTTAATTGCTGAAATCATTCTTTCACAATCCGTTTTTTGCTTACAGGTGATACTGGTAAAAATTGTTTTCCCTTTTCTGGAAGCAAAAACAAACTTATAATCACCATTGTATCTTTTACTAATTACAAACGTACTCATAGTTATTTTTCAGAATTATAGAATATAGTGTGGAATAAGAAAATGAAAAAACTATTTATCCAAAATCTCTGTTAAGACTTCTGATTCTGTTCCGTTTGGCAAAGTGATTTTTAATTTCTGTGATAATGTCGGAGCTATTTCTGTAATTACTTTTCTATCGTGAGATTCTCCTTTTTTGATATTCCATCCATAAAACAATAACGGCACATGTGTATCGTAACTATAAGTTGTTCCGTGTGAAGTCCCGGTTGGCCCGTATTCAATATAACCCGGTTTATCCAAAACAATCATATCGCCGTTTTGGGTTACATCATAGCCTTTAGCTATGCAATTCAAATGATAATCCGCTCCTGAATTGGCTAAAATCTCTTCTTCTGTATACACTCGCTTTACATAGTTTTGCGTCATTAAAAAGTCCTTAAAAGCCTGTTTCACTTTGACCAAATCCAAACCCTTGGCTTTAATTTTTACTTTATCAAAAAACAAGTTAAAGCTGTCATAGCGCAACACCAAATTATCACCAAAAGTATCTGTTGAAAATTTCTCTAGATTTTTATCGAGTTGCTTGCCGTCAAGATTGGTGACATCATATTTGTTATCATTTAAAAAACGGGCATTTTCTGCTCCGGCATGATCCGATGTAAGGAAAACCAAATAATTTCCTTTTCCAACCGTTTTATCCAAATAGTTTAAAAAGTCAGCAATAGTTAAATCTAAACGCAAATAGGTATCTTGTAATTCCATCGAACGCGGACCAAGAATGTGTCCAACATAATCGGTAGAAGAAAAACTTACCGCTAAGAAATCTGTAATAGAGTCTTTTCCTAACTCTTCTTTATCAATAGCTACTTTGGCAAAGTCAGCCACATAATCATTTCCAAAAGGCGTTGCTCTCAAAATACTTGGATTGTTTTTATCGAGCATTGTTTTTAAATCATATGGAAAAACAGGTTTATCTACTTTGTATAATTTCCCTTCGTATGGATTATCATCTGCCAGACTCTGATCATACGTTGCAATTGGTTTCAATAAGTTCCAACCTTGATTAATATATTTCATAAAGCCTTTTTGCGCATTGAAATCGGTTACCCAATCCGGCATTTTTTCACCATAAAAAGTACTTGAAATAAAGTTTCCTGTTTTACTGTACCAAAATGCCCAATTGGCAAAATGTCCGGCAGGAAGAATGGCACCTCTATCTTTCATACTAATGCCAATTACCTTTCCTTTAAAATTGGTTGTCAAACGAAGCTCGTCAGTTATTGTCGTTGTTTGTAGATTTTTAGGCGACATTTCACCTTCTTCTTTAGTCCCATCGCCGAGCGTTTTTACTGATGCGTCATCTGTACAATACACTTCTTTTCCTGCGCTTCTGCTGTACCATTCGTTACTCACGATTCCGTGCATTGCCGGAGTTGTTCCTGTATAAATTGAGGCGTGTCCGGGTGCAGTATAAGTAGGCATATAATTGTAATGCATATTATAAAACGTATAGCCTTCATTCATCAATCGTTTAAAACCGTTTTCGGAAAAGTCACTTTGAAAGCGATACAGGTATTCCGTTTTCATTTGGTCGACCACAATTCCAACTACCAATTTTGGTCTTTGCTGTGCAGTTACATTTGAAAAAATAAATAAGAAAACTAAAGGAAGAAACTTTTTCATGTGAAATGATTGTAAGTTACAAAAATACAGATTCGAGATGAATAGTTGACAAAAAAAATGCACCCCGATCAAGTGTGCATTTTTCAAAAAATCTAATATTTAACAACAACTAACTCCTATTTCAAAATCATAAACGTACATCTACGATTTGTGGCATGCTCTGTTTCGATACAATCGTTTTTAGGACAAATAATCAATGGTTTAGTTTCACCATAACCAATAGAACGCAGCCTTTTTCTATCGATTCCATTTTGTACTAAATATTCTAATGCTGAAGCGGCACGCTTGTTTGACAATCTCAAATTATAAACTGCTGATGCTCGTGAATCGGTATGTGAACCAATTTGAATTTCCATGTATGGATATTTTTTTAACAAGCCAACTAAAACATCTAGCACTTGTGCTGCTTGCGGTTTGATGTTCCATTTATCCAAATCAAAATATATATTTTCTAAATCAATAAGTACAGTTCCGTCTTCTTTTTTGTTGATGATATCTTCTGCGTCATAATACGACTCTACTTTCATTTGTAAATCGATATAGACTTTTCCTTTTTGGCTGGTATCAAATTCAGCTTCAGCCGGAATGTAAAAATCTTTGAAAGCCATAATTTTATATTTCTTATTTGGCTCAGTATTAAAAATGAATGTCCCGTCTTTACCAACCAAAACTTCTTCAAGAAGATTGCCTTTGTCATCGAATAATTTTACGATAGCTCCAGGCAATAGCTCCAATGATTTTAAATCTCGAACTTCGCCTTCAACTAAATACTGTAATATATTTTCTTCCTGAATGAAAGTATATAAATTATCATCACCTGTTCTGTTTGAAGCAAAATAACCTTTGTCATTTTTTTCATCCAAAATGAAGTTAAAATCATCCATTTCACTATTAATAGTAGATCCTAAATTTAGAGGTTTGTCAAATTCGGTATCGCTGAGTTTTAAGCTCATAAAAACATCTAAATTTCCATTGCCTTGATGTCCGTCAGAAGCAAAATAAAGCGTTCCGTCTTCGGTCACAAAAGGAAATTGTTCTCTTTGATTTGTATTAATAGTTTCTCCTAAATTTCTTGGTTGACTGTATACACCATTCTCATTTATATCTACTACATAAATATCCATTGAACCTAATGAACCAGGCATGTCACTGGCAAAATAAAGTTTTTTCCCGTCTTTTGTTAGAAATGGATGCTCAACTGAATAAGTATCACTTGAGAAAGGCAACATTGTTACATTAGTCCATTTTCCCTCTACAAATTCGGCTTTATATATTTTAATCATGGCTACTCTTTCGTCGCCAATTTTAACTTGTTTCTCTCCACTTCTATTGAAATACATCGTTTTCCCATCGGCGCTGAATGTTGCTGAGCTTTCGTGTTTCTTCGTATTGATTACAGTTGGAAACGGTTCAACTTTTACCAATTGCCCTTGACTATCAACTGATGCTGAAAATAAATCCAAATAAGGTTTATCATTCCAGCCGTATTCTTTTTGCTCGGTATTTCTAGTGGAAGCAAACGTTACTTTATCGCCATAGAAAGAAATTCCAAAATCGCCATTAGTCTTATTTTTTGATATGATTTGCAACTTGAAACTATTAGGTGTGTTTCGCGTTATGTTTTTCATAAATTTTGGTGTATTCTGGTCATACCCTAAATATTCAGACATCAAAGCATCGCCTTTATCAAAATCTTTTGTTCCTTTCAGCGCGTTAGCATATCTGAAAAAAACTTCCTTTTTTACACTGTCTTTGAAAGTGAAAAATAATTGTCCGTAAGCACGAACTGCATTATTCATTTGGAAATTATAATAATAACAATCACCCAAATTTTGCAACACTTGTTTGGATTGTTTTGTCTGAATTATTTGTTCATAAGCTTCGGCAGCTTTGATATAAGACTTACTTTCAAACAACGAGTTGGCTTGTTTAACACTAACCTTTTTTTGGGCAAAAAGAGTGGTGATACTGCAAAAAACAAAAAGTATGTAGTATAATTTTTTCATCATTTTCATTTTAAAAGAATCGTGGAGATTTATCATATCCTTTACCCGAAAGTTTACTTAAATCTAAATCAAATAGTAAAAATACTTCATGCGAACCTGAATTGAAAGCGCCCAAATTAGAAAGAGTATAGTCATAAGAATATCCTATTCTGAGAGTTGGTGTGACATAAAAACTGGCTAAACCGCTAACGGAATCTCCCATTCTATAACCTACACCCGCTTCAAATTTATTGTTGATTAACACATTGGTTGTTAAATCTAATGAAACTGGTGCGCCTTCTACTCCTTTTGCCATAAATGCTGGTTTTAATTTGAAGTTATCATTACCGTTAAAAGTAAAGACATAACCACCAGTCATAAAAAAGTGAACTGATTCTACACCGCTACCAGCATTCCCGTTTATGGTTTCAATATGTCTTGAAGTCATTAAATTGGGTGCTGATAAACCTAAGTAATAATTCGACCCAAATAAGTAAGTTCCGACACCGAAATTAGGAAATGTTTGGTTGACATTATTTTGAAATGCCGGATCAGTAAGCGGATCAGTAAGCGCAAATCCATTGAAATTAGTATCAAACAAAGTAACTCCGGCTTTTAATCCAAATGATAATTTAGTGGTTTCGCTTAACGGCAAAACATAAGCAAAGTCAGCATAAATATTATTCTCTTTAACAACATCTCCAATTTCATCATGAACAACAGAAATACCTACTTCTACTCTTTTTGATAATGGTTTGTGAATAAAAAACGTTTGGGTTGTTGGAGCTCCTTTTATTCCAACCCATTGAGCTCGGTATAATCCACCCATATTTATGACATCAGCATTATCTGTTGCATAAGCTGGATTCATGACGCTCATATTATACATATAATGTGTAAACTGTGGATCTTGTTGCGCACATAATTTTGATGTTAAAAAAACAACAAGTAGTACTAAGAGGTATTTAATAATTTTATGTTTCATAGTTGCACTCATTTGTCCTTTATCTGTTTAGATATAATCTGCCTTGAATAGCCTTTCTTGTTCCGTCTTTGAAATCCAGTATATAGAAATAAACACCGGTTGGGAGTAATTTATCTCCTAAATTCAAACCACTTTCTGTGGTTGTTCCGTCCCAATTTTCTTTATTTCTATTCCCTGTATAAATTAAACTTCCGTAGCGATTGTATATTTCTAATTTGAAATTTGGATATAAAATAGCCAGATTTGGAATTTCAAAAGTATCATTAATACCATCGTTGTTTGGAGAGAACCCATCCGGAATTATGACATCACAAACCGTTAAATCAACAGTAACTTGAAGACGTAGGCTTTCGCAACCATTTACAGAAACTACAGCCGCAAAATATGTTGTCCCATTTATCAATAAATCGGAAGGACTGTATGCTGTCCCACCTGTTAATGCATCATACCAAATAACATTCGGAGTTCCAACAATATTTGCTGATAAGTCGGCAATGGTTGGCGCAGGAACATTGGTTCCACAGAAAAGTTCCCCTCTATCAATTAACAAAGGTGCAGGGTCAGATATTACATTGAAATTACCTATTAGCGCATTTGCACCAGCTATTCCACAAGTATTGCTTGGAGATGTTAAACTTGTAATTTGAACTGTTGTTTGTCCATTATTTACTATAGTTACACCAGAAATAGTAAATGTAGTTCCTCCGTTTGTAAACGTTACCGAAATAGTAGCTGTCCCTGAATTTGCTCCCGATAACAAATAGGTTAATGAATACGTTCCATTTGGTAAATTACTAATTCCAGTAATGGTAACATTACTATCAGAATTAGGGCAAGTATCCTGAACCGAAACTGTGGCTCCAGTAATACTTGGAATTGCATTAATAGTGAAATTAGCTGTAGCATTTTCACTAGAATTAGTACAACCTGTTGCGGCAATGATACTGTTGACAGTTAATGTATAATTTCCGGCAATAGTAAATACAGTTGATGGAATAGTAAACTGGCCTATTCCTGACGTAATAGTTACATTTCCTGAATTTCCAGTTACCGGAGTAGCTCCAGGAATAGAATAATTAAATTGGTAAACTCCGTCTGGTAGATTTACGGCACCTGTAATATTTACCACTACGTTGCTACCGAAACAAACATTGGCAATACTCAAATTTGCATTGTCAATATCTGCTAAAGGTATGATGATTAGTTGTGTGGCAACATTTGTCAATGTATTTACACAAGTCGTTGCATTATTAGTAATACTGGTAAATGTAATCACCGTTGTTCCGACATTTGGTATTGAAGCTGTTGGAATCGTAAAGCTTCCAATACCTGCAGCAATAGTAACTACAGCGGACTGACCTGCCAAAGTATTGCTTCCGCTTAAATCATAATTTAAAGTATAGGTTCCGTCAACCATTCCGATAAGATTCACTAAGCCATTTGTTCCTATACATGTTGGAGAAACAGATACGTTTAATGTTGTTAATTGTGGATTAGCATAAACTGTAAATTGAACTGGAGTTAGAGTAGAAAAAGTTCCACAAGTATTCGATACTGTATAAGTATAGCTGTAAGTTCCAGCCGGGAAACTAATAATATTTATCGGAGATGTTACGACCACTGATGCACTATCTGTCCAAACTCCTCCAACATCTTCTCCGGTTAAAAGTGCAAACAAATCTATTGTTCCTACCGATGGACAAACAGAAGTTAAACCTGTAAATGTCCCTGGAGTTAATGGAGCAACTACATTAAAAGTAGTATTTGCATCTTCGCTAGCATTAGAGCATCCTGTTGCGGTAATAATACTGTTGATGGTAATCGTATAACTTCCAACTGTTGCAAAAACAGAAGATGGTATAGTGAATTGCCCACTTCCTCCTGTTATGGTAATGTTACCTGAATTTCCTGTTGAAGGAGTTCCAGTCGGAATAGTGTAATTAAACTGATAAACTCCGTCTGGAAGATTAGTCGCACCAGAAATAACAACAGTTGCTACATTTCCAATACAAACTGTTGAAACTCCGATATTGTTATTATCAATTTGAACTATCGGATTGATAAAAATTGTTCCGGTAACATTGTTCAAGGTAGCTTGACATGTGGAAATTGTATTTTGTATAGTGTTGAAAGTAATTGTAGTTGTACCTGTATTAGGAAGGTTGGTTGTTGGAATAGTAAAGCTTCCATTTCCGCCCGAAACTACTACTGTTACGTTTTGATTCGTAAGTGTGTTACTACCAGTTAAATCATAATTTAATGTATAAGTTCCATCTACCATTCCTGATAAATTAACTGTAACATCAATACCAATACAAGCAGTAGTACTAGCAATATTTGAAGTTGCTATAATTGGATTTGGCAGAACTGTAAATGATACATCTTGATTATCTTGTCCACATAAATTTATTACCGAATAAGTATAGGTATATGTTCCGGAAGCAAAAGCGCTAATATTTACTGGAGTTGTTACTGACCATGTTCCACCAGCATCTTGACCCGTTATAAGAGTATTCAAATCAATGTTGCCAACAGATGTACAAACCGGAGGAATACTAACAGCATTACCAGCATTTGGTAAAGGATTTACAATAACTGTTACTACAGCCGTATCTGAAACACAGGGAGAAACTCCACCACTAACTGTGTAAGTGAAATTATATGAACCTGGTAGAACCAATGAAGGATTAAAAAATGTTCCTGATAAAGCTCCTGTAGCATTATCATCACTAAATGTTCCTGAACCTTGAGTTCCGTCTAAACCATTTACTAAATTTAGAGATGTCGTAGTGGTACAGGTCAACAAAGTTCCATCAATTCCTGCATTTGGTGATTGTGCTACTGTAATAGTTACTGATGCAGAATCGGGGATACACCCAAAACCACCTGTTACTGTATAAGTATAAACATCTGAAGCAGAAGGACCAACATTTGGATTTAAAATATTTGAAACTACTTGATTTAAAGAATTAGTCCAAACGCCACCTACTTGTGGAGTTCCACCTAACAATGTAAATAAATTAACAGGAGCATCATTGGAACAAATTATTGGCGGTATAGTACTTGTTCCTGCATCTGGGAAAGGAGATAATGAAACGGCAACAACAGCTTGATCATCCGAACAAGGTAAAGTTCCTGTTAAGGTATATGTATAATTTCCAATTGGGTCAACTGCCGGATTAAAAATGCTTGAGACTACTACATTTGATGGATTTGTCCAAACTCCTCCTGATTGTGCAGTAGCTCCTAATTGTTGAAATAAATCATAAGGTGCTGCATTTCCACATATTGAAAACGAGCTAGAAACTCCAGCTTCTGGACCTAATGTTATTGAAACCGTAATTTGAGCCACATCATCAACACAAGGTGCAATTCCTAAAACTGTGTATGTATAAACTCCATTAACAGCTGTAGCTGGATTCAAAATATTAGTAACTATAACATTTGATGGATCTCTCCAAACGCCACCTGTTTGAGCATTAGCTCCAAGCAATGGAAACATATCTACTGGGTTCTGATTTGAACACACTGGTAAAGGAGCATCATTTCCTGCATTTGGTACTGGTACAACCGTTAACGTAACCGTTTGCGTTAGCGCTTTGGTACAACTAGGACTGCCTGCTGTGATTACACTTACTAAAGTTACTGTTGTGTCTACTGTATATGTTCCCGATAATGTAGCAGTTCCTAAT